>ENA-OPSZ01001060-OPSZ01001060.1-human-gut-metagenome-genome-assembly--contig:-NODE-1060-length-14229-cov-2.794836_pt1 | contig 14229 bp, 12 predicted proteins | sample MGYA00241814_ERZ501919 | MGnify/ENA primary metagenome ERZ501919 (study PRJEB25962, sample SAMEA2042440) | human gut metagenome | biome: human gut; feature: human-associated habitat; material: faeces... | reverse complement strand
CGACCAATTCCCCAGAATTAAGTTGGGTGTGGGCAAAAAGCCTCATCCCGACTACAACCTGGCCGACTGGGTTCTCTCCCGTTTCTCTCAGCAGGAACAAAAAGAGCTGGAGCTTGCTTTGGAAAATGCCGCTGCCGCAGCAGAACTTATCGTTCGGGGAGAAATTGACCGGGCTATGAATCTATATAATAGTTAAGAGATTGTGCATCACCCGAGCAAATTCCGTTTTTGATTGGAGGATTCTATGAAACTGATCCGCAACGCCTTGGAACACTGGCAGGATTACAACCGATTGGAACAGGCCGTCACCCAGGGAACCGTACCCGCTGCCGTGACCGGACTCTCAGGGATTCACAAGTGTTGTGTGATCGCCTCCCTTTGTCAGACAACCAAACGCCAGGCCTTGATTTTGGCTGCCGACGAGGCAGAAGCTCAGCGTTTTCAGGAAGATCTGTTTTCCCTGGGGCTTCATCCCGTCACTTACCCTCTTCGGGATTTTAACTTTCGGGACACCACCGGTGTCTCCCACGAGTACGAACGGCTTCGCTTGGAAGCCCTTTCCAAACTGCAAAATGGAGACTGTGACTGTATCATTGCCTGCATGGACGCTGCCCTGCAGTTTACCATGGGGCCCACTGAGTTGAAAGATAAACTCTTTCCTGTGGAAACCGGTGCGGAGATGAAAATCGACACCCTGCTGGAAGCTCTTGTCAACTGCGGCTATACCCGGGAAGATCAGATTGAAGGACCCGGTCAATTCAGCCGCCGGGGCGGAATTGTGGATTTCTTCTCCCCCAGCGACTCTTCCCCTGTGCGGGTGGAATTCTGGGGAGACGAAATCGATTCTCTTTCCTACTTCGATTTGGAAAGTCAGCGCAGAACAGAACCTGTCCCGCCGTGACTTTGGCCCCCTGCGTGGAAGTAATCCCCGCGCATCCCCCGGTTTTAGCCCAGAAAATTGAAAAACTGGCCTCTTCCCTGCGAGGGAAAAGCGCTCCCCGGGCCAAGGAAATCCTGCGGGCGGAAGCAGAAAAACTGAAAAATGGGCTGCGAATCGGTTCTATGGATAAGTTTATTTCTTTGATTTATCCGGGAACCGCCACCTTGTTTGATTACTTCTCCCCGGACAACAGCCTGCTCTTTTTCTCCGAGGGAAACAAGCTGAAGGAACGGATGCGCACCACCTTGTGGCAGTGGGGAGAGGATCTGAAAAGCTATCTGGGAGAAGGTATCCTCTGCAAGGGACTGGATCGCTACCAGGAGGATTGGAAATTTGCTTTGGGAAAAGCGCAGGAAATTCCCACCCTGTTTCTGGACTTGTTTGCCCGGGGAAGCTACGAAATTCCCCTGAAACTCTTGGTCAACATGAATGTCAAACAGCTTCCGATCTGGGGAGGCGGAACGGAGCTGCTGGCCGATGACCTGCGTCCCCTTCTGAGCATGGGCAGGGCTTGCGTGGTTCTGGCAGGCACTCAGCGGGCAGCCTCCTCTTTGGCAGAAGATTTGAAGGCCATGGGGCTTCCGGCAGGCTATCTGGACACCGCTGCCACCGCGGCGCTGGGCACCATCACCATCACAACCGGAAGTCTGTCAGCCGGGTTCGAACTACCTGAGGCTAATTTTGCTCTGATCTCTCACGGCCGCATGGCCGCCGTGAAAACCAAAAAGAAAAAACGGGACAAAAACAGCAGGGAAATCTCCAGTCTTTCTGAACTTTCTCCAGGAGATTATGTGGTTCATGCCACCCATGGCATCGGTCTCTTCGAGGGAATTCATAAATTGGAGATGAACGGGGTCACCAAAGACTATATCAAGGTCCGATACGCCAAAAACGATACCCTTTATATTCCCGTCACTCAGCTGGACCTGGTCTCAAAATATATCGGTCCCAGAGAAGATTCTGCCGTAAAGCTCAGCCGCTTGGGAGGCGCCGAATGGCAGCGGCAAAAAGCCAAGGTCCGTTCTGCAGTAAAGGACATTGCCAAGGAGCTGATTCAGCTCTATGCCCAACGGATGCAGGCCGAGGGCTTTGCCTTCCCTCCGGACGGGGAATGGCAGCATGACTTCGAATCCCATTTTGAATTTGAAGAGACCGAAGATCAGCTTCGGTGTATTCAGGAGATCAAAGACGATATGGAACGGGATGTGCCTATGGACCGGCTTCTTTGCGGCGACGTGGGCTTCGGCAAAACGGAAGTGGCGCTGCGGGCCGCCTTTAAGTGCGTGACCGCCGGTAAACAGTGCGCCATTCTGGTTCCCACCACCATCTTGGCTTGGCAGCATTACCAAACTATCCTTCGCCGAATGGAAGGATTCCCTGTGGATGTGGAACTGCTCTCCCGGTTTCGCACCCCCAGGCAGCAGGACGAAATTCTCCGAAAAGTACGACGGGGCAGTATGGACATTGTGGTGGGCACCCACCGGCTGGTCTCCAAAGATGTGCGTTTTCACGATCTTGGCTTGGTTATCATCGATGAGGAACAGCGGTTTGGCGTGGCACAAAAGGAAAAACTCAAGGAAATGTGCAAAAGCGCCGATGTGCTCACACTTTCCGCCACCCCTATTCCCCGGACGTTAAATATGGCCCTTTCCGGAATTCGGGATATGTCCGTCATCGAAGAAGCCCCTCACGACCGGCACCCGGTCCAGACCTATGTAATGGAATACGATTCCGGAATCCTTACCGACGCCATCCGGCGGGAATTGCGCCGAGGCGGCCAAGTGTACTTCCTCCACAACGATGTGGCGTCGATCCAAAGCGTGGCCTCCCGAATCCATCAATGGGTTCCCGAAGCCCGGATCGGGATCGGCCACGGAAAAATGAACGAGGAAGAGCTCTCCGAAGTGTGGCGGCAGCTTCTAGACCACGAGATTGACGTATTGGTGTGCACCACGATCATCGAAACAGGAGTAGATGTGCCCATGGCCAACACCTTAATCATCGAAAATGCCGACCGAATGGGTCTCTCTCAGCTCCACCAGCTCCGGGGACGGGTGGGACGCAGTACCAGAAGAGCCTATGCCTACTTGACTTATACTCCCAACAAGGCTCTGTCGGAAATTGCACAGAAACGGCTCTCTGCCATCCGGGAGTTTACCGAATTCGGATCGGGCTTTAAAATCGCCATGCGAGATTTGGAAATCCGGGGCGCAGGAAACATTCTGGGAGGCGAACAACACGGCCATATGGAAGCAGTGGGCTACGACATGTACGTCAAGCTCCTCAGCGAAGCTGTCAGCTTGATGAAAGGCGAAGAGCCCACCCGTCCTGTGGATCAGGATTGTTTGGTCGATATGCAGGTCCAGGCCCATATTCCCGAAAGCTATATTGACAGCGTCAATCTGCGGCTGGATGTGTACCGAAGAATCGCCGAAGTGGAAACTCAGGAGGACGCCATGGACGTTATCGACGAACTGATCGACCGCTTTGGGGAGCCCCCTGCTTCTGTCAAGGGGCTGTTGGACATTGCCCTGCTCCGGAATACCGCCGCCCGGTTGGGCGTTACGGAAGTGAAGCAGCAGGGAGATTCTCTGCTGATCTATAAGCAGAAGTTCGACATGGCAGAGGTGGCCCCTTTGATCCGGGCTCTGGACGGACGGGTTCTTCTCAGCGCCGGAAGTCGCCCTTATATCAGCGTTAAAATGGCCGGAAAATCTCCCACCGAGGCTTTGGCTGAAATCTTACAGGCCATGGAGGGCATTTCACACCCTGCGTAAGACAAAGTTATTTTCACAAATTCTGTGTAGACAAACCCCTGGAAATGGGGTATAATGTTTGTCGTTCTATGTAAAATTTTACTTTCTGAAAGGCATGATCACCCATGAGAAACATCTGGAAAAGAGCTGCTGCCGGGCTGCTCGCTCTGGCTATGTGCTTGAGCTTCGCGGGCTGCTACGATGAAAATAAAACCTGGGCTGCCAAAAAAGGCGACGACGTGTTGCCTATCGGCGGGTATATTTATTACCTCTATAGCGCCTACTCGGAAGCTGCCAACCAAGTGGACGGAGATACCAAGGTGCTGGATGCCACGATTGAGGATGAGAATGCCTCCGACTGGATCCACAACCGGGCTATGGAATATCTCCGTGCCTACTATTATATCAATGAAAAATTCGACGAGTATGGTTTGGAACTGACCCAGGATGACCTGGACGAAGTGGAGCTGTCCACCTCCAGCGTGTGGTCTTACTACCAGACCACCTTCGAAGGCCTGGGCATTGCCAAGACCTCCTTCGATCAGGCTTTCACCCAGTATAATGCCAAGTTCGAAAAGGTGATGACCGCCGCTTACGGCGAAGGCGGAGAGCTGGAGCTGGCCGACGGAGAAATGGAACAGTACTTCACCGACAATTACTATGATTACGACTATTTCTATGCCTCCCTGAGCAAGACCGATGAGGACGGCAACAGCGTTGACCTTTCCGATGAGGAAAAAGAAAAGATGATGGACCAGCTCAACGGCTATGTGGAAGAGCTCAACAACGGCGAAACCGATATGGATGCCGCTGCCAGCGACTTTGCTTATCTGTGGGTGCGGGACTCCACCTACAACGCTCCTGGCCCCACCAAGCCTGAAAACATCAATGCTGACCTTCGGGATGCCATTGAGGGCTTGCAGGAAGGAAAAGCCACTCTGGTGGAATCCAGCGCTGGCTACTATGTGGTCCGCCGCTTGCCCATTGCCGATGCCTATCAGAATGTCATCTCCAATGAAAATGACAAGTACACCCTGTTGGCCGACATGAAGTCCGACGAGTTCAACGACTATGTGATGGAACAGGCTGCCAACGTGGAGGGCATTGAGCTCAACCAAGAGGCTATCGACAGCATCAAGCTTTCCTCCATGATCACCGATGCCAACCGCTACGGCACTTCTACTGCTTCCTCTGAAAGCAGCGTTTCCTCCGAGGCAGAAGATACCTCTTCCGTTTCCAGCAGCACTTCCTCTGAGAGCAGTACTTCGGAGGAATCCAGCGCCGTTTCCAGCCAAGCGGAATAATTCAAAAAATAGAATTCTTTTCGGTTTTTGGAACCGTATTTTTGAGGACAGAGCACATCTTGCTCTGTCCTCTTTCTTTTTTCCTTTTCCGCGGTCCAGTGGATTGAGAACGAGAGAATGTAAAAATTTGCATAAAAATACTTCATTTTAAAAAATGATTTTGACATTTCGTTCCATCTTAGGTATAATGATTTTGCTGTTTTTTTCGAAGAATTGGATCCCCCCTTCTTCGAAAAAGGCAAAGTTCCTCAGTGGAGGAGGTGGAAGGCTTGGCAATGGATACCATGAAAGCCGTAAGCCAAGCGGAACAGCAGGCTCAAGAACGGGTACTGCAAGCAAAAAAAGAGGCGGATCAAATCCGCCATGCGGCCGCTGAACAAGGTGAGCAGCTTTGCGCTGCCGCAATCAAAGAGGCCCGCAAACGCGCTGAAGTCCTCTATGGAGTGGCAAAAGCGGATGGGGAGAAGCGAAAAGAAACCATCCTAGAGGAATCACGTCAGGAACAGGAGCAGCTCCGGGATCTGGCTCAGAAACGGCAGGCCCAGGTGGCAAAAGCCCTGGAAAAGATCGTACTAGGTCTGGGGAGGTGAAACCGTGGCGGTAGTCGCAATGAAACGCCTGGAACTCTGGGCCTCCAAAAAATGCCGGAAACCTTTGCTGGAATTGCTTCAGCAAAGGGGCGCTGTGGAAGTTCACCCTTCCCAGCAGGCAGAAGCCCTTTTTGGGAAAATGGACACCTCCCAAAAATTACAGGAGTTCGAACAGGCAACTCGTCTTCTCGAACAAGCCGCCAGCTTACTGGACCAATATGCCCCTCCCAAAAAAGGGCTCCTCTCTTCTTTGGCGGGACGTCCTGAAATTTCCCCGGCCCAGTACCAAAACGCCGCAGACTCGGCCCCTGGATTTCTCAAAGCAGCAGAACATCTGCAAACCTTGGGAAAACGTCTGACCGACGGTGAGGCCCAACTTCTGCGACTGGAAGCTCAAAAAGAAAGTTTGAAACCTTGGATTTCCTTGGACCTGCCTCTGGACTATCGGGGCACGGAACATACTCGGGCGTTGATCGGTTCTTTCCCGGAGGATTTGGATGAAGGCACGTTGAAAAACCTGCTGGCTTCCAAGCTCCCTGAAGTGGAGGGCATCGAAGTGGAAATCCTCAGCAGGCAGGCTCAAATGACCTGTGTCTTCCTGCTTTGCTTGAAGCATCAGGCACCACAAGTGGAAGCCGCCCTCCGATCTTTGGGATTCTCTTACCCTGCTGCCTCAGGTGGGCTGCCCCCCGCCCAACAGGCTAAAGAATTGGACGCTTCCATGGCTGCCCAAAAGGAAGCGATGGAACAGGTCAAGCAAGAGATCCAATCCAGAGCTTCCCAGCGAGACGGTCTGCTGCTGGCGGCGGATTACTACAGCGCACGGGCCGAAAAATACAAGGTTCTGGGAGAGCTTTGGCAAAGCCCCCATGCCTTTTGCGTGACAGGATACATCCCCGCGGAAAACGCGCCTGCCCTTCAGAAGGAGTTGGAATCTTCTTTTTCCGCCTATGTCCTGTTATCCGACCCGGATCCGGACGAAGAAACCCCCGTCAAGCTGAAAAACGGCTTCTTCACTGCTCCTATGGAATCGGTGGTGGCAGGATACAGCCTTCCCGGAAAACATGAGGTGGACCCATCTTCCGTCATGGCATTTTTCTACTATGTGCTTTTCGGAATGATGCTCTCCGATGCAGCCTACGGTCTTTTGATCGTCCTGGGATGCGGCGGGGCTTTGGCCAAATTTAAACACATGGAAGAAGGAATGCGCAAATCCTTGCGGATGTTCTTCTTCTGTGGCATTTCTACCATGTTCTGGGGCGTTCTGTTTGGCAGCTATTTCGGCGATTGCATCTCCGTGATCTCCCGAACTTTCTTCCATACCGAAATCACCGTCCCTGCCCTCTGGTTTGAACCTTTGGACGACCCCATGCGGCTCCTGCTTTTCTCCTTCGCCGTGGGGATTGCCCATCTGTTTACCGGCTTGGGGGTACAACTCTATCAGCTGCTCCGGCAAAAGAAATTTACCGATGCCCTCTACGATGTGGTCTTTTGGTATCTGCTGGTGGGCGGCCTCATTGTCCTTCTGCTTTCAACGGAAATGTTCTGTTCCATGGTGAGCCTCCCCTTCCGGTTCCCGGGCATCGTGGGTTCCGTGGCCGCAGTACTGGCCGGCATCGGCGCGGTGGGCATTGTCTGTACCGCCGGGAGAGAATCCCGCAGCCCTGTGAAAAGGCTTTTGAAAGGCCTCTATGGTCTCTACAACATTTCCGGATATCTCAGCGATATTCTGTCCTACTCCCGTCTTTTGGCCCTGGGTCTGGCCACCGGCGTCATAGCCAGTGTGTTTAACCAGATGGGCAGTATGCTGGGAGACGGTGTGGTGGGCGCCATCTTCTTCGCGGTGGTCTTCGTGATCGGCCACGGAATGAATTTGGCCATCAACGTATTGGGCGCCTATGTTCATACCAACCGCTTGCAATACGTGGAATTCTTCGGCAAGTTCTATGAGGGTGGCGGCCGGGCCTTCCAGCCCTTTGCCACTCATACCCGACACTATCAGATCAAGGAGGAAAAATGACATGAACGCTTTTGATTGGGATACTTTGGGAATCGTCTTTGCACTGGCCGGCGCTGTTCTGGCCGCTTTGATGGGTGGCATTGGCTCCGCCATCGGTGTAGGCATGGCAGGTCAGGCTGCCGCCGGTGTGGTCACCGAAGACCCCGGCAAGTTCGGTAAAGTGCTGGTTCTGCAGCTGCTTCCCGGCACCCAGGGCATCTACGGTTTGCTCATCGGCTTTATCACTCTCACCCAGATCGGCATTCTGGGCGGCAGCTCCGATATCAGCTTGGCCAAAGGCCTGCTGTATCTGGCTGCCTGCCTCCCCATGGCGATTGTGGGCCTGATCTCCGCCAAATGGCAGGCAAAAGCTTCTGTCTCCAGCATCTCGCTGGTGGCCAAAAAACCTGACCAGTTCGGCAAGGCCATGATCTTTCCCGCCATGGTGGAAACTTATGCAGTGCTTGCTCTGCTGATCTCTATCCTGTCCATCTTCAGCATCGGCGGGTTGAACCTTTGATGGCCCGGCCATCTCCGGAAAAGGAGGGGAATCCATGACGGGACTAGAGACCATCTTAAAACAAATTGAATCCGACGCCCAAGCTCAGGCGGAGGAAATCCTTTCGGAAGCCAAGGCCCAGGCAAACACCACCTTGGAAGCCGCCAAACTGGAAGGGGAACGCCGTTCCAAGGAAATTATGGATCAGGCCCAGCGCAGGGCAGATTCCATCCGAGCACGGGCGGAATCCGCTGCCCTTTTGGTAAAGCGAGATCAGATTTTACAGTGCAAACAACAGCTGATTCGGACGGCCCTGCGCCAGGTGTGCAACGCCTTGGAAACAGCGCCGGAAGAACAGTATTTTCAAATCCTGTTGGGGATGGCAGAACGGTTCGCCCAGCCGGGAGACGGACAGATGTTTCTGAACGCCTTCGACCTGAACCGGCTTCCCCCAGATTTTGAAGCGAACTTGGATCGGGTTTCCCCTTCCGGGAAAATTACCCTTTCCAAAACACCCCGAGAAATTGAAAGCGGTTTTCTGCTGGTGTACGGCGATGTGGATATCAACTGCACCTTCTCCGCACTCTTTGAAGGCGCCATGGATCAGCTCCGTGACGTCGCCGGGGAGATCTTATTCGCCCAGGTGTAGTCGGGCGGGAAAGGAGACGCCACATGGGTGAGTATATCTACGCGGTGGCCCGGGTTCGGTCCCGGGAAGTGTCCCTGCTGGGCAAAGGGGATCTGGACCGCTTGATGTCCTGCGTGGACGAGGAGGAATGCCTTCAAGTGCTGCGGGATAAGGGCTGGGCTCAAGACGCCGAGTCTGCCGAGGAACTTCTGGCTGCGGAGGAAGAAAAAACCTGGGCTTTCTTGGGAGAATTAACCCAGGAAACCGCCCCCTTTGCCCCCCTACTGCTACCGGTGGACGGCAACAACCTGAAAGCCGCCCTCAAGTGTGTGGCCACAGACACAAAGCCCTTAGGGGTATTTCTTCCCGGAGGCAATCTGGATCCGGAAGAACTTCTGGCCAGGGCTCGAGAACGAGACTTCTCCTCCCTGCCTTCCCCTTGGGATCAGGCTGCTGCCCGAGCAAAACAGATTCTCCTGCAAACAGGAGATGGCCAGCTCTGCGATGTGATCGTAGACCGGGCTTGCCTGGAAGAAATTCTCCGTCAGGGGAAAGAAAGCGGTTTAGGGGTTTTGGAACGGTACGGGGAATGGTTGGTTGCAACCGCCAACATACAGGTGGCCGTTCGGGCAAGCCGGTCCCACAAAAACCGGGAGTTTTACCAGATGGCCCTTGCCCCCTGCTCCACTTTGGAGGTGGAGGGACTGACCGAGGCCGCTCTGCGAGGGCCTGAGGAATTGTGCGGCTACCTCTCCTCTACCCCCTACGGGGATGGGGCAAAGCTGCTGCAATCCTCTGCTTCCGCCTTTGAAAAATGGCGGGATGACCAGATCATGAGTTTGGTCCAAAACGAAAAATACGAATCCCTGACTGCCGGCCCCCTCTTCGCTTACGCGGTGGCACGGCGTCGGGAAATCGATACGGTGCGGATTATCCTCTCGGGCAAAAGGAATGGCCTGGATGGAAAATTGCTCCGGGAAAGGTTGAGGGAGACCTATGTATAAAATCGGCGTAATCGGCGACCGGGACAGTGTCTATGGCTTCGGTGCTCTGGGACTGGAAGTGTTCCCTGCAGAGGATCCGGAAACCGGCGCACGCCTTTTGCGGCGGCTGTCCGAAGAAGGCTACGCCGTCCTCTATGTGACAGAGGCTCTTTGCGCCGGCATGGAGGAAGAATTGGAACGGCTTCGGGAACTTCCTCTTCCAGCGGTTGTACCTATCCCGGGCATCACCGGCAATACCGGCTTGGGCATGGCCCAGGTCAAACGTTCTGTGGAGCAGGCCGTGGGCTCCGATATTCTGGGCGACCAGGAATAAACGGCACGCAATCCTGAAAGAAACGGGTGAATCATAGAATGAGTAAAGGCACCATTAAAAAAGTGGCCGGGCCCCTGGTCATCGCCAAGGGCATGCGGGATGCCAACATGTTCGACGTGGTCCGGGTGAGCAGCCAACGGCTCATCGGGGAGATCATCGAGATTCATGGAGACGAAGCGTCTATCCAGGTCTACGAGGAAACCTCCGGCTTGGGTCCCGGCGCCCCTGTGGAATCCACCGGGGAACCTATGAGCGTGGAACTGGGTCCCGGTTTGATCAGCAGTATCTACGACGGCATCCAACGGCCTTTGGACGACATCATGAAAATCTCGGGCAATAACCTGGCTCGTGGCGTGGAAGTGCCTTCTTTAAAACGGGACATCCAGTGGGAATTTGTCCCCACCATGAGCATCGGGGACGAGGTAACCGGCGGCGATGTGCTGGGGACCGTCCAGGAGACGGAAGTGGTCTCCCATAAGATCATGGTTCCTCCAGGCCTTGTAGGTAAATTGAAGGATATCCAGGGGGGAACACATACCGTCACCGAAACCGTGGCCATTGTGGAAACTCCGGACGGAAAAGAAGTTCCTTTGAGCCTGATGCAACGGTGGCCTGTACGCCGGGGACGTCCCTATCAAAAAAAGCTTTCCCCCAACATGCCCTTGGTCACCGGTCAGCGAGTGATCGACACTTTCTTCCCCATTGCAAAAGGCGGCGTGGCTGCTGTGCCCGGCCCCTTCGGCAGCGGAAAAACCGTGGTCCAGCACCAGCTGGCGAAATGGGCGGAAGCGGATATTGTGGTGTATATCGGCTGCGGTGAACGGGGGAACGAAATGACCGACGTACTCAACGAGTTCCCGGAATTGACCGACCCCAAAACCGGCAAATCCCTGATGCAGCGGACGGTGCTCATCGCCAACACCTCCGATATGCCTGTGGCTGCCCGGGAAGCTTCTATCTACACGGGAATCACCATTGCCGAGTACTTCCGGGATATGGGATACTCTGTAGCTCTGATGGCAGACTCCACCTCTCGTTGGGCAGAAGCTCTGCGAGAAATGTCCGGCCGTCTGGAGGAAATGCCCGGTGAGGAAGGTTACCCTGCTTACCTGGGAAGCCGGCTGGCCCAATTCTACGAACGGGCAGGCCGAGTGGTCACCTTGGGAAAAGAAGAAAAGGAAGGCGCTTTGTCTGTGATCGGGGCTGTGTCCCCTCCCGGCGGCGACATTTCCGAGCCTGTCTCCCAGGCGACCCTGCGCATCGTAAAAGTATTCTGGGGACTGGATTCTTCCCTGGCTTACAAGCGTCACTTCCCTGCCGTCAACTGGCTGACCAGCTACTCCCTTTATCTGGACACCATGGAACCCTGGTTTGCGGACCATGTGGCAGAAGACTGGGTAGAATTGCGGGCAAAATTGATGAGTCTGCTCCAGGATGAGGCGGAACTGGACGAAATCGTTCAGCTGGTGGGTATGGATGCCCTGTCCGCTCCCGACCGGCTGAAGTTGGAAGCTGCCCGGTCCATCCGGGAAGACTTCCTCCATCAAAATGCTTTTGACGAGGTGGACACCTACACCTCTCTGGAAAAACAGCACGCCATGATGAAGCTGATCCTCAGCTATTACGAAAAGAGCCAGGCAGCTTTGCAGGAGGGCGTGGAAATCGGCACCTTGATCGCCCTTCCCGTTCGGGAGCAGATCGGTCGGTTCAAGTATACCCAACCCGATCAGGTGCAGCAGCGCTTTAGCGAGATCCTGACCCAGATGGATCGGGAACTGACTGAAGCCAAGGAAGCAAAGGAGGACGCGTGATGCCAAAAGAATATCGTACCATACAGGAAGTGGCCGGCCCTCTGATGCTGGTAAAAGACGTGGAAAATGTGGCCTATGACGAGCTGGGCGAGATCGAGCTCTTCAACGGGGAAAAACACCGGTGCAAGGTGCTGGAGATCAACGAGGGCAATGCCTTGGTCCAGCTCTTTGAAAGCTCCACAGGTATCAACCTGGAAAGCAGTAAGGTCCGGTTTTTGGGCAGAAGCATGGAACTGGGTGTCAGCGAAGATATGCTGGGCCGAGTGTTTGACGGTTTGGGCCGTCCGATGGACGGTGGACCGGATATTCTCCCGGACCGCCGGGCCGATATCAATGGTCTGCCCATGAACCCAGCCGCCCGAAACTATCCCCAGGAATTCATTCAGACTGGCGTCTCTGCCATTGACGGCCTGAATACCCTGGTTCGGGGACAAAAGCTCCCCATCTTCTCCGCCAGCGGTCTTCCCCATGCCCAACTGGCGGCCCAGATCGCCCGGCAAGCAAAAGTGCGGGGCACAGAAGAGCCCTTCGTGGTGGTATTCGCTGCTATGGGCATCACTTTTGAGGAATCGGATTTTTTTGTTAAAAGCTTCCAGGAAACCGGCGCTATCGATCGGACTGTGCTGTTTATCAACCTGGCAAACGACCCTGCGGTCGAACGGATCGCCACCCCTCGGATGGCCCTTACCGCGGCAGAATACTTGGCCTTTGAGAAAGACATGCACGTTTTGGTCATCTTGACCGATATCACCAACTACGCCGACGCCCTTCGGGAGGTCTCCGCCGCCCGGAAAGAGGTGCCTGGCCGCCGGGGCTATCCCGGCTATATGTACACGGACCTTGCCTCCCTCTATGAACGGGCAGGCCGCCAGAAGGGCAAGTCAGGATCCATCACCTTGATCCCCATTTTGACCATGCCTGAAGATGACAAGACCCACCCTATCCCCGACCTGACCGGATACATTACGGAGGGACAGATTATTCTCAGCCGGGAACTGTATCGGAAAAATATCACGCCTCCCATCGATGTGCTGCCTTCTTTGTCCCGTCTGAAAGACAAGGGCATCGGTGAGGGCAAAACAAGAGCGGACCACGCCAGCACTATGAACCAGCTTTTCGCGGCCTATGCCCGAGGGAAAGAAGCTAAGGAACTGATGGTGGTATTGGGCGAAGCCGCCTTGACCGACATTGACAAACTATACGCCAAATTTGCCGACGCGTTTGAGCGGGAATATGTTTCCCAAGGCTATTATACCGACCGCTCCATTGAGGAAACGTTGGACCTGGGCTGGAAACTTCTCTCCCTGCTGCCTCGCAGCGAACTCAAACGGATCAGCGATTCGGTACTGGATCAGTACTACGGAAAGGTGGAATGACCTGTGGCCGAGCGTTTACAGGTGAACCCCACCCGAATGGAGCTGACCAGGCTGAAAAAGAAACTGGCCACCGCTACCCGAGGCCATAAACTTCTGAAGGACAAACGGGACGAATTGATGCGTCAGTTTCTGGACAGAGTCCGGGAAAACCGCCGCCTTCGCCGCCAGGTGGAAGAGGGAATCCGCCGGGCCAACGGAAACTTTATGCTGGCTCGGGCAGGAATGCAGGATGCGGTTTTGAATACCGCCCTTTTGGCCCCCAAACAACGGGTCAGCCTGGAATGCGAAACGGAAAATGTGATGAGCGTGGAAGTGCCCAAATTCTCCTTCCACACCCGCACCCCTGAAGAGGGCGACATGTTTTCCTATGGGTTCGCCTTTACTTCCAGTGATTTGGACGATGCCATCCGTTCTTTAGCAGATGTATTTCCCGCCATGCTCCAGCTGGCGGAAAGCGAAAAAGCCTGTCAGTTAATGGCCTCTGAAATCGAAAAAACCAGGCGCCGGGTCAATGCCTTGGAGCATGTGATGATCCCCCAGCTTCAGGAAACCATCAAGTATATCACCATGAAACTGGACGAAAACGAGCGCTCCACTCAGATCCGCCTGATGAAGGTCAAGGACATGATGCTGGCTCAAGCCCATGGGTACGAACAATTTTAACTGGTTGCAGAGCCGCCGTTCCCTGGCGGCGCTTTTTCCAGACAAAACAAAGTCTTTGTTAGTATTGGCCCTAGTGGGGCCAGTTAAAGGAGGGAATCGTATGTTGGACATCCTTCGTTATTTGGAAATCCCCTTGCCGGAGGACATTGAAAAAGCCAAGTGGTGCGGGGATCTGGACCGGGCCCAACGACTGATCCAGAAACGTCTCGAAAGCGGAAAACTGCCTTTCTCCGTAGAAAAACGCCTGGAGGTGGAACGGGAAATTTTGAAGCGTCTGCCCCAGGACTATATTTACAGCGAAGAACAGGGGTTCGCCATCCTTCAGGAACATATCCCCGATATTACC
>ENA-OPSZ01001052-OPSZ01001052.1-human-gut-metagenome-genome-assembly--contig:-NODE-1052-length-14352-cov-3.329720_pt1 | contig 14352 bp, 12 predicted proteins | sample MGYA00241814_ERZ501919 | MGnify/ENA primary metagenome ERZ501919 (study PRJEB25962, sample SAMEA2042440) | human gut metagenome | biome: human gut; feature: human-associated habitat; material: faeces... | reverse complement strand
CTAAAACAAGGGGTCCTACTTTTAGAAACTGTCCTTGACAAGGGGTACGGTTTATTCCGCACAATCCCACGATGAACGATGAACGACCAACGATGAACAATCAACGATAAGGAGGTCCAAATGAGCCGCTATATGAATACATCCATGTACAACAAAATACTGCAGGAACTCCTGAATGGACTGAACATCCTGCTGGTCACCGGGGCATTCTGGCTCTGCTGGCAACATTTCTATGAATCCCATATCACCCATCCCTTCTACTACGCAGGCAACCTGATCATGGTGTTCCTGTTTGGCCTGTTCTACTACTTCACCTCCCATCTGTACAACGGCTACAGCCTGCCCATCAGCCGCATTTACGAGCTGGTGTACAGCCAAGCCCTGGCCGCCCTGATCAGCGACGGCATCCTGTATCTCATCACCATCCTGATCAACCGGCACTATATCAGCTTCTTCCCCTTTGTGCCCACCTTCCTGCTCCAGTTCTTCCTGATCACCCTGTGGACCGTGGCGGCCCACCAGTGGTACTTCCGGGAGTTCCCGCCCAAAAAGACCGTGGTGATCCTGGGCCAGGGCCAGAACGTGGACAAACTGGTGAAGCAGTATGGCATGGACGTCCATTTCGATGTCCAGTCCGTAGTCCCGGTGGAGGAATGCCTGAAGGACATCCCCGGCACCATTGGCCAGGCCGAAGTGGTGTTCTGCTGCGGCCTCCACAGCCACAACCGGAACCTGGTGACCAAATACTGCGTGGCCCACAAAATCGGCACCTATGTGATCCCCCGGATCGGGGACGTGATCATGGACAGCGCCAAAAAAGTCCATCTGTTCCATTTGCCCATGATGGCCGTCCAGCGGTACAATCCGTCCCCCGAATTCCTTTTCTTCAAACGCCTTTACGACATCGTCCTGTCCCTGGTGGCCCTGGTGCTCTTTGCGCCCATTATGGCCGCCGTGGCCGTGGCCATCAAAATGACTGACGGAGGAGACATCTTCTACCGCCAGGCCCGTCTCACCAAAGACGGCAAAGTCTTCCAGGTGCTGAAATTCCGCAGCATGCGCATGGATGCTGAAAAAGACGGAGTAGCCCGGCTCAGCACCGGCGAAAACGACCCCCGGGTCACTAAAGTGGGCCGCTTCATCCGGGCCGTCCGTTTTGACGAACTGCCCCAGCTGCTGAACATCCTCCAGGGAGATATGTCCATCGTAGGCCCAAGACCCGAACGCCCCGAGATTTCCGCCCAGTACGCCAAAGAAATGCCCGAGTGGAACCTGCGGCTCCAGGCCAAATGCGGCCTTACCGGCTACGCCCAGGTCTACGGCCAGTACAACACCACCCCCTACGACAAACTGTTGCTGGATCTCATGTACATCGCCCGTCCCAGCCTGTTCGAAGACTTCAAGATCATCTTCGCCACGGTGAAGATCTTGTTCATGAAGGAAAGTACGGAAGGCGTGGCTGAAGGGCAGGTAACGGCGGATGTGAAGCCGGATGTGTTGAAGGAGAGACTCAATGGGTGAGAAATATTCGGTGCTCATGTCTGTCTACTACAGAGAGAAACCAGAGTATCTGCGGGAAAGTATGGAAAGCATCCTGCACCAGACTGTTCCCACGGACGACTTTGTACTGGTCTGTGATGGCCCTCTGAATACGGAGTTAGATGCAGTCATAGCCCAGATGCGGCAGGCATTTGGGCCTGTTTTGTACGTATTGCGGCTCAAACAGAATGGGGGCCTGGGCAAAGCCCTCAATGCAGGCATCCAGCATTGTAAAAATGAACTGGTGGCACGCATGGATTCCGATGATATCAGCCGTCCGGAGCGTTGTGAAAAACAATTGAAGGTGTTTGCAGAGCATCCGGAATACAGTCTGGTAAGTGGTATTGTGGAAGAATTCGATACCGACATCCATCATGTAACAGCCAGCCGGGTGGTTCCAGAAAAACAATCTGATATTCTGGAATTCGCTAAAAAGCGAAACCCCTTCAACCATCCCTGCATCATGTATAAAAAAAGTGCCGTTCAGGCAGCAGGAGGATACCAGGACTTCTATCTGTTGGAAGATTACTTTCTGTGGATCCGGATGCTGCAGAAAGGCTTCCTGGGATATAACATCCAGAAACCCTTGCTGTGGATGCGGGCAGGAAGCGATATGTATAAGCGGCGTGGAGGATGGAAGTATGTGGAGTCGCAACAGAAACTATTTATGTATATGGCAAATATTGGTTTTATAACTTATGGACAGGCATGGATTCAAAGTGGGATTCGCCTAATGGCATCTGTTATGCCTAATAGGATTCGGAAACATATCTTCCGCGAAATATTGAGAAAATAATTTGGTTGAAGGAGTTTATACTATGGAGATTAAATTTCCTCAAAAAAATTCAGATGAAATTATAAATTATAATCTCAATAGGCAATCTCTCATTATTATTGGTGCAAACGGTTCAGGTAAAAGTCATTTGGCAGCTTTTATCGAAAAGAAAGATTATGAAATTGCAAGTGGCAAAGTAAAAGGAAGTAAATGTTTAAGGATTTCTGCACAAAGAATTATGAATTTTGCTAAATTCATACCTCTAAAAAGTTATGAACAAGCAGAAAATAAAATTATTTATGGTAATGAGAATTTTACCGATAAACAATCGAGTAAGTGGTACGATGGAGTTTTAGGAGGACCAGCTTGGACAACTTCTGTAATTAATGACTATAATGAAGTCTTGGCAGCAACAGTAGCAAAAATCAATGAAGAATATAAGGGCTATTATGAAGACTCAAAAAATGGTAAGTTGGAAGAGTGTAAACAGAGAGTTAATAATCTTTTGAGCGATAAGATTAAGCTGATGTGGAATGAAGTATTACCAGAACGAAAAATAGAATTTCAGGATGCACGTGTCATAGCAAGATGTCCTAATAGTGATGATACGTATGATGCAAATCAAATGAGTGATGGGGAGAGAGTTTGCTTATATATGATTTGTCAAGTGATGGTTGCTCCTAAAGATATGCTAATTATAGTAGATGAGCCAGAACTTCACTTACATCCATCCATTATGAATAGGTTATGGACTATTTTAGAAAGATATAGACCGGATTGCCATTTTATATACGTTACACATGACACTGAATTTGCAGCCCAACATCAGGATGCCAAGATTATATGGGTTAAAAGCTTTGATGGAAATAATAAATGGGACTATGAAGAACTAAACGATGATGTATTACCAGATGCTTTACTTTTAAAAATATTGGGTAATCGGAAGAATGTGTTATTCGTTGAAGGAAAAGAGAACAGTTGGGATTATAAAATCTATAATACATTACTAAGTTCGTTTTACGTAATTCCAGAGGCTAGTTGCCATGATGTCATTCGTGCAACAAAAACATATCGGGAAAATCCTGCATTACATCATCTACGTGTTTTTGGATTAATTGATCGGGATTATAGAACTGATGAGGAAATTGATAAACTAAAGAAAGATAACATTTACTGCTTGGGCGTTGCAGAAGTAGAAAATTTATTTTTAGATCCAGATGTTTTATCATATTATCATGATTTACAAGGAATAACACAGGACAGCTCAGAAAAGTTGTTAATGATAATAAAAGATAAGGTCCTGGATTCTTTAAAAATGAATTTGGAAAAACAGGAGATAAATGCAGTAGAAGGAAGCTTAAAATATCATTTATCGGTGTTACCTCTAAAAGTAGACAAACTAGATAAAGAAAGAATAAAACAAATTTTAAATGAAGATATAAATGCGGCTGTTGATATGTTCGTAGAAAATGCAATAACAAGATTTGAAAATTTGGTAAGCGAAAAGAAATATGCATCAATATTAACCAATTATAATGCAAAAGGGCTTTACGGACTTTTGAAAGATAGTGCAATTGTATTTGCAAATAGATATCAAAAAAGCGAAGAAATAACGAAAAAACTCTATGACGGCTACCGTGAGTGTATAATTCGAAGACTAAAGATGGATAATGATAGCAGTTTAAAAGCTGCATTTTTAAAATATATTCCTAACGAAATATTGGTGCTAAATCATTCTGTAGATAGTAAATTATAATTGATAATTTGCGAGTTGAATTTGAAGAAACTTAATCGAGAAACACTAGCTGGATTCATTTGATTAACCATAGGCACAATGAATAATAGAATTTTGAATCAAGGAGGATATCTTGATAATTTATACAACGACTTGCCTGATATCTGTTCTTTTAGCATGGCTTGTCGAACACATACGATATGGCAATAAGACTCCTAATACATATATCAAAGCAATAATTGCTGCTATTCCGGCAATTATTGTTACTGGTTTTAGATATGGTATAGGAACTGATTATTTTGGGTATCAAGGTATATTTTATTCTGAAGGAAGTTTTAAAGATCCGCTTTTTTCTTTATTTAATCAAGGCATAAAAATCTTAGGGGGAGATTTTTATACATCTATTTTTGTTATTTCAATTATATTTTTTACATTAGTGTACATTAGAATATTCGAAGATTCCAAATATCCGTGGCTAAGTGTTTTTCTATTATTTGGCATGATTTATTTCTTTGCCTTTATGAATGCCATTAGACAATTTCTGGCAATCTCCATTTTGATTTATTCCATTAAATTTTTAGAGGAAAAACGGAATTTTTTATTCTTTCTATTTTTATTGACCGCAATCGGAATACATCGTGCAAGTATATTGTTCCTTGCTGTCTTTGTTATCACGAAAATCAAATGTAACTTTAAATATCTTTTAGTAGCGACACCTTTGATTTGTATACTAATCTATCTTGGAAAAAACTATATAGTTACTCCTTTATTGGGTTTATTAGATTACTTTAATTATACAGGCACTTCAGTGATTGGCTTTAGAACTGTAGGCGGATTCCTTTATCAAATCGTCTTAACATTGTTGGCTTACTCTGGATATCGTGATTTCACATCCAAAAATGAAGAAATGAAATATCGAATTTATTTTGGAATGCAAATGTTATCGTTATGGATGTATTCCCTTTGGGGAGGCATAAATGAAAATGAAATCAATAGAATTCTAGCCTATTTTCAATTTTCTAGCATAATCTTTGCCCCCATAGTATTGCAAAAGTTAAAGGCTGCAAGTATACGCAAAGTAATTGCATTATCTATGATCCTGTATTTTTCAGCCAATATTTATATCACGATTGCAGTAAATAATGAACAGGAAACGTTACCATATGAAACAGTTTTTAGTCAAATGTAGTGAAGTAAGGATTAAGTATAACTAATCATAAATATGAACTGAGGTAATTTGAAAGAAGGTGATATCGTGAATGAATATGTTCTTATTTGTCCATATTTTGGACATTTACCTGATAATTTTCCGCTGTGGCTAAATTCATGCATGTACAATGATAAAATTAATTTTTTGATTTTTACTGATGATAATAGATCTTTTAAAGCTCCTCATAATGTCAAAATTAATCACATGGAATTAGATGAACTCCAGAGATTAATCAAAGTTAAATTTCCATTTGTTAGATTTGATATTTCTCCTTATAAATTATGTGACTATAAACCTACTTATGGCTACTTATTTTCTGATTATATTTCTGGATACAAATATTGGGGGAATTGTGACATAGATTTGATTTATGGTGATTTAATTAAATTTTTACCTACACAAACCTATGATAAAATTTCTAATCTTGGACATACAACTTTTTATCGCAACGAAAGCAAAATAAATACCGCTTTTATGGAATCCAGCGAAGATACGCTAACGTATAAGGAAATTTTGGCTTCTGATGCGAATTTTGGATTTGATGAGATTGGCAGTTATGGAATAAAGCATATTTTTAATAGGAATAAATATTCTGTGTATCCCTTAGAAAAATATATTGCAGATATTTCACCTAATAACTCAAATCTGAGATTATCTCACTATGACTCGATAAAGGATTGCTTTCACCAGGATAATAAGGATTCTATCATTTCGTTTGAAAAGGGACATATATTTTCTTGGTATTTATCAACTGAAAATAAAATAAAGAAAACAGAGTTTGCTTATGTTCATTTTCAAAAAAGAAAGATGATAGATTATAGAACTCAAAAAAATGATGAATATTTTCTAATCGGGCCACATGGCTTTTATGACTATCAAAAAGTTTCAATAGATTTGTTTACACTTTTTCATGGCTTGAATATTGATAGCGAATTGCTCCATTGGAAATTTAAAGCTTTAAAAAATAGACTTAAACGTGAAGTCGCAATTAGAAAACTAATGAAAGGAAGAAAGTAAAAATGAAAATCCTGGTGACGGTAAACACCTATTACCCTAAAATGGACGGAGTGCAGGCCGTGACAGATTATCTTACAACTGGATTGGCCCAAAAGGGGCACCAAATTACGGTTGTTACTACGATGTCACCAGGATCTCCTGTAGAAGAAATATATAAGGGCATTAAAATTATTCGGGTTAATGTTTATACGAAATATGCTCTCTATCATGGTGATAAGAAGGCTTATCGAAACTTAATTATTAGATTGTCTAAAGAAAACGATGTGATGATTAACGTTTGTACCCAGCAGGCATTAACTGACTTGTTACTTCCAATTCTAGATCAAATCCCTTGCAAAAAAGTACTTCATATCCATGGAATCAATGATTTTAAGTGGCGAAAAAGCGATTTTATGGACTGGAAGCATTTTGCCTATAAGGTTTGGAAAAACTTTCAATGGTGGAAGTTATATCAATTTAATGGCGAGGCAATAAAAAAATACGATGCAGTACTTCAATTACATCGTTTTGATTCTGGCTATATATTCTTTAAAAAGAAATATGGAATTAAAAGCTATATCTTAGAGAATGCATGTGACAAGCAGTTTGGGGAATTGAATAATGTTCAAAAAGAAAAATATTGTGTAAGCGTAGCAAATTATTGTATTCGCAAAAATCAAGCCTTCTTACTTAGGGCCTATTATCAAGCAAATTTACCGGAGGATTGGAAATTAGTATTGATAGGTAGTGAGAAAAATGCCTACTATAATGAGTTAATCCAACTTTCTCATGAATTGGAAAAAATATATGGTTATCGTAATATTGAATTTAAGACAAATATTTCTCGTAAAGAAACTATAGAATTGGTAAAGCATGCGTCAATTTATCTATTAGGGAGTACGTGGGAAGCTTTTTCCATTTCAATTATTGAATCTATGGCTGCTGCTGTACCATTTATTTCTACTAATACAGGTGTGACAAGATTTATGCCAGGAGGTGTAGTGGTAAATAATCTGGAGAGCATGATTTATTGGATGGAAGTATTTGCAAAAAATGAAAGTCTGCGAAAAAATTACGGGGAAGCAGGACGGTTATATTATCAGGGACATTTAACGACTCAAAGTAAGGTGGATCAATTAGAAAAGATATTACTAAATATAAAAAGATAAGCGTCTTTTGTGAGGAGAAGATATGATGAATCAATTGATTAGTGTTATAGTACCTGTTTATAAAGTGGAAATGTATATTGATAATTGTATTCAAAGTATTCTTCAGCAAACTTACAATAATTTTGAAGTAATATTAGTTGATGATGGATCTCCCGATAACTGTCCTGCAAAATGTGATAAGTATGCTGAAACATATGGAAACATACGCGTTATACATAAAACCAATGGAGGACTTTCTGACGCTCGGAACGTAGGCATAAAAGAGGCAAAGGGTGCGTATGTTACTTTTGTTGACAGTGATGATTTCATTCATCCCTTATATCTAGAGATGTTAATAAAAGGAATTCAAGATACAGATGCTGATTTTTCTGTAGTAGATCTAAAAGTTATTTTCAGCGATAACGCTACACCTGATATCTTTGATAAAAATACAATCAAAATAAAGAAATATGATGCTGCAGAGGCCTTGTGTGAAGTACTATATCAAAAATTCCATGATGTTTCAGCATCTGGCATTCTCTTACCACGTAAATTAGCAGCGGATACGCCATTTCCAAAGGGAAAACGCCTAGAGGATCTGTTGACTACATATAAATATTTTCTTGCAAGTAAGAGTGTTGCCTTTGTTTATGCTCCTTTATATTATTATATGCAAAGACCTGGAAGCATTATGAGCGATAGAGATAACGGGATGTTTCTTGACTGGATTCATGCTTCGAATCAACTGGTTTTTGGATGTAATAGAAATGAAATCATTCAAAAAGCTGCTGTTAATAAACGGTTTTGTAATTTACGATCGATTATATTGCTGTTGAATACTGACTTTAAAACGGTCTATCAAAAAGAATATAAGAACGTGTTAGACACCTTAAAAAATGATCGGAAAGAGATTCTAAAAAATCCAGAAGCTACATGGCAAAATAAGATGGCCGCGCATGCCTTAGCATTCGGCTTACCAGGGCTAAGATTGATATATGCAATCAATAGAATACGGAAATTAAAGAATTCTTTATAGGAGAATATATCATGATACCTAAAATTATTCACTACTGCTGGTTTGGGGGTAAACCCAAACCAGCTGATGTGAAAGCATATATTGAATCTTGGCATAAGTATTGTCCAGATTACCAGATAAAAGAGTGGAATGAGTCTAATTTTGACCCAAATGAAAATATATATTGTAAAGAGGCTTATGAAGCAAAAAAATGGGCATTTGTGACGGACTATGTTCGTTTAAAAGCTCTTTATGAAGAGGGTGGCATCTACATGGACACAGATGTAGAAGTCGTAAAGCCACTCGATGATCTTCTTGTTTATGACGCTTTTTCTGGATATGAATCTGTGAATCATATCCCCACAGGAACGATGGCAGCATGCCAACACAATGAATGGATTGGCATGTTGCTTAAAAATTATGATAATCGACACTTTATCCGTCCTGATGGTAGCTTTGATACAACAACAAATGTAATTACGATTACAGATTTAACAGTAAGAAAATACAAGTTAGAATTACAAGGACAAAAGGTTATTTTTGGGCGAAATATGGCCATTCTTCCCTTTGATTATTTGTGTGCTAAAAGTCAAAATGATGGAAAAATTTATCGCAGTGAAAACACTTATACCATTCATCATTTTAAGGGATCCTGGCTTTCAGAGGAGGCTAGATATGGAATTGAATTACGTCTAAAAATACGAAAAATGCTGCCTGATAAGGCAGCTGGATATGTAGCACATTATTTAACTGTTTCAAAATATCATGGATTTTCAAAAGCAATGAGAGAGACATTTAAATGGCTTATCAAATAAATATTCTAAGAAACTGGTAAATCAGTGGGTGTGATGCAATGCAGATTCAAACCAAAAAGAAAGATATAATTTGGAACTACTTGGGAATTTTCTTTTCAATGGGAACCCAGGTCCTTTGGTTGCCAATTTTGATTCATTATCTTCCACCGGATTTATTGGGATTATGGTATGTCTTTATCAGCATTGGAGGCCTCGTAGAACTGCTGGACAGTGGTTTTACGCCGACATTGAGTCATAGCATGTCCTATGCCTGGAGTGGTGCAGAAGACCTGCAGAAACAAACAGGGGGTCGTTTTTGCGGATAACCCCAAAGAACCCAATTATCCGCTGGTGTGTGGCATCATGGCAACTTGCCGAAAATTATATTTCGGCATTGCCCTGGCGGCTACAGTTTTGATGATTGGTGGAGGAACGATTTATATAAGGCATATTGCCCATGCCTATTTGGATATAAAATTGTATGCCGCCTGGTTTATCTATATCCTTTCTACTTTTATCAATCTTTATATCGGTTATTATGCGGTTGTCCTGGTTGGCATCGGAGATGTGTTCAGAAAGAATAAGGCTGCGATTTTTTCAAAGGCAACTTTCTTGATTGTTGGGACCATTGGTCTGGTATGTGGCTTTGGGATTTTAGGATTGAGCGTTGCTTATTTCCTGAGCGGCTTTGTTCTTCGCGGTCTATGCAAACATTTTTTGATGAAAGAGAATGGCTTTGCGGCTATTTTTAGAGAGCATAAAAACCAGCAGCAGTATTCTCAAAAACATGTCTTAAAGATGATGTGGCCCAATGCCTGGCGTGATGGACTGGTGAGCATAACAGCTTATTTTACCGGGCAGGCTACGGTCTTGATGAGCGGCAGCTTTTTAACTCTGTATGAAACCGGGATCTATTCGTTTTCTATGCAGGTCATCAATGCCATCTGTTCTATAGCCAATGCTCTGTTCTGGGCGTATATCCCGGCTATCCAATCGGCCTATGTATCAAAGAAGAAGAACTTGATGAAAATATACTATTCCCGAGCTATGGCGTGTGCTTTTCATTTAAGTTTTCTAGGGATTCTTGTATTTGCAACCGTAGGGATTCCAGTCGTACAGTTCCTGAGAAAAGATTTTGTGATTGACCGTACTGCGTTTCTCGTGCTGGCGTTTTCCATCTATCTCTTGAATCGTCATCGCAATTCAGCATCCTTCATCGTTACGATGAACAAGCTGCCATATACGTTCAGCTTTATCTTCTTTGGTACAATTAGCCTGGTTACTACATATATAGGACTTTCTCGTTTCCATATGGGTTTATGGGGACTGATTCTGATTCCTCTGGTTGTGCAATCGATTTATAACAACTGGAAGTGGAATAAAGTGGTAAATCGGTATCTGGAAACAACAGAATGGAATTTACTGGCAGAAGGAACTATGGATTTGATCCATGGGGTAAGCTGGGTGATTTGGGAGAAGTTGGGGAAGAAAAAATAAGACTAACTTCTTTTTTCTAATCTATGGACAGTTACAAAAGTCTTTATTGAGATTAGCGTTTGGTATTAAGACTTAAAGAAAGGGGTAAAGGAAATGGATATAGTTATTAAAAACTGTAACAATATTGTTAATGGTACGATTAAGATTGTTAAAGGATGTCTAAATGTAAAATATGGCATTAATGGAACAGGAAAGTCAACGATTGCTAAAGCAATTAAATTGGCAAGTGAAAACGGAGATTTAACAAAACTTTGCCCCTATCAATTTATTAATACTGCTGATAAATGCATTCCTTCAGTTGAAAATATTCCAGAAGATTATAAAGTATTAACCTTTAATGAAGAATATATTGAGCATTATGTGTTTCATGAAAACCTAATGGAAAATACTTTTGAAGTTTTTGTAAAGACTTCTAATTATGATGAACATATGGAAAAAATTGAAGCTTTATTGAAAGAACTTCATGATATCTTTCAGCATCATGATGAACTAAACGAATTAATCAATGTGTTTAGAAACTTCATAGAAAGCTTCGGTAAAAATGCAAAAGCGGGACTTTCTAAATCAGGTTCTTTATTTAGAGGAATAGGTGATGGTGATAAGTTATCTAATATACCGCCGGAATTGATAGGATATAAGCCTTATTTGGTTGAAAATAAAGATGGAATGAATGTTAAATGGTTAAAATGGCAGTATGAGGGAAAGAAATATCTGGGCATAACAGACAACTGCCCATATTGCTTAAGCCCTTTAGCAAATACAAGAGATCGAATTAGTAGATTATCTGAATCATATGATTCTAAAATGGTGGAGCATCGCGAAAAAATCATTACTATATTTCAAGAATTAGATGAATATTTTAGCAACGGAACTAAAAATAAAGTAAAAGAAATAATAAATGGTGGAATAGGAGATCAACAAAAGAATTTTCTAATAGAGATAAAAAATCAGGCAGAATCATTGCTTGATGCTTTAGAAAAATTAAAATCAGTAGGCTTCTATAATCTTCGTAATATTGATAATATTCATCGTGCATTGCAAGAAGCAAAAATAGATATTTCTCTTTATCAACATTTTAATAGCCCAATAATGAATGAAAAAATAAAAATTATTAATGATGCATTGGCTGAGGTAGAAAAACAAGCTGGAATATTAAAAGGTGAAGTCGCGAAACAAAAGATTGCAATTAAGAAAGTAATTGAAGAAAACCAGGATTTAATTAATAATTTCATGCAGTGTGCTGGATATGCGTACAAAGTGGAGATAACACATCAAGAAGGAGATAATTATAATCTTGTTTTAAAGCCTGTAAATCAAGAATATCAAATTAAACAAGCCCAAGATCATCTTAGCTTTGGGGAAAAGAATGCTCTAGCGTTGGCACTTTTTATGTTTGATGCATTAAAACAGAATCCAGATTTAATTGTTTTGGATGATCCTATTTCATCTTTTGATGGAAATAAAAAGTTCGCTTTATTACATATGTTATTTTTAAGCAAAAAATGTTTAAAAAATAGAACTGTCCTACTTTTGACTCATGATTTTAATACTGTTATTGATGTAATTCATACGTTACCCCATGTCTTTAATCCAAATCCAGTGGGCTATTTTTTAAGTAATAAAGGTGGAAATCTTACGGAAAAGAGAATTGAGAAAAATGATATCTTATCTTTTCCTGATATTGTGGATCTGAATTGTCAAAGAGATATTCCCAACATTAATAAATTGATTTATTTAAGAAGACTTTTTGAAATAAGAGAAAAGAATGGCGCGGCCTGGAATGTGTTATCCTCTTTGTTCCATAAAAGAAAAGAACCTTCCATTAAGGAAAATGGGACATACGTAAAAATATCTGATGACGTTTTCCGTGAAGGCTGCGAGAAAATTAAGTGTTTTGTTAATACCTTTGATTACAATGAGGAGTTGCATAAAATCATGAATCGTGATTTTATGATTAAACTTTATTATGAAAGCAAAACTAACTATGAAAAAATACAGCTTTATCGTATCATCAATGATGATAATAGCGAAAATATGGTGGTTAGAAAGTTTGTGAATGAAGTATTTCATGTAGAAAATGATAATATATTTCAACTCGACCCAATGAAATATGATACTGTGCCAGATTATATAGTGCAACAATGTACTGATGATTTGAGAAAACTTCAAGGTAAAGCATGAGTATATGATGAATTTGTCATAGCAGGTTACCCAATGGATACTTTAAATGGTATGCAATCAAGTTTCAGGCTAAACATATCATGGACATTCCCGGGTTTTGGAAACGGATTGGGCGGATCTCCATGTCTGTTGCTGCGTGCCTGCTCGTTGGCTATGCGGTGAATTGGGTATTGCGTGAAACTGGGAAGGTAGCATTTGTTGAGAAAATCGTAGGGTATACGGTTTTTATGCGGCCGTGATTTATAAGACGGCGATAAATGAGGAAGAGAAGGGGAAGGTATGGAGCATCTTCCGAAGGATTTCTTGGTGGGGGAAATAGAATTATACGGGAGAATAATCAATGGGGCTACTGCTGTGATGCAGTGGTCCCGTTTTTCTATTTTTACCTTAATGGGTGCCATGCATGGAGGTGTGATGCTTTGAATTTGGCTTTTACTGGCTGTCCTTTTTTGGAAAATTCTTCTTGGTATAATTAAGTGTGAAGGGGGATGATAGGATTGGCCCAGCATTGTTAGCGTTGGGTCAATTTAGTCAATCTGAGGGTTAAAATGAATCCGGCCTTGACATTATTGGTACGTACAATTTTTTTGCTAAAATCCCAGCCTTATAATTATGAAAATACCTAAGGGGGAATTTGATTTGGAATGTTTGAATTTGTTTATTGATAGGATTATTGACTTGCTGAAAAGTGTATTCCCTACGCTTATAGGCGGCTTAATTGGGTACGTCTCTGCGCTACAAGGATCAAAAAAGGAATCTCAACTAGCACGAGAAGATAAGGTGTACCGATTGCAAGAACAACTTGCATATCTGGTTGACTTATATAAAAGGGTAGAAGAGACGTTTCGGAAAATGGAGAACATACCGTCTCTTATCTGGGAGCCAGATATCTTTATTTTCGAAAAGGATTACAAGACTGACTTACTCTATGCGGATTTGGGAGCGGCAGACAAGCAAAAAATATTATCCTGGTTTCATCAATGGGAAAGAATAAGCAAGAAGATGGCATGCTTAGAAACTGGTAGGAATGGATTCAAGCAACTTGGTATCACATTCTTACAAAAAGAATGCCCAATCCAGAATCAGCAATTGGCGGCGCTGTTGCCTGATATTGAAGTGATTTTACAGAGAGGGATATCTGCAAAGGAAAAGTAGGAGTCAAGGCCGAAAGTTTTAGGGCCGTATTTCCTCAGGCCGGAATGGTAATGGCCGGGAAAGCGGGCGCACCAAAGGGGGCGCCCCTACATTGTTCAGCGTAAATCGAGCAGTGGACGGATCATCGAAAAATAGACGTCTTGCGGACTAGCTAATCACTAACCACCAGCCACCAATCACTCAAAAACAGTGTGTTTTCTGTCAAGTGAAAATCCCCACTTTCATCATGAAAATTCCCCATTGTCATCAGGGTGTTAGAGCCCGTCTGAAATCGCCAAATAGAGCCCAGCTGAATTAGCCAAATTCA
>ENA-OPSZ01001050-OPSZ01001050.1-human-gut-metagenome-genome-assembly--contig:-NODE-1050-length-14381-cov-3.435153_pt1 | contig 14381 bp, 12 predicted proteins | sample MGYA00241814_ERZ501919 | MGnify/ENA primary metagenome ERZ501919 (study PRJEB25962, sample SAMEA2042440) | human gut metagenome | biome: human gut; feature: human-associated habitat; material: faeces... | reverse complement strand
CTTCCCCCCAGCAGAGGGCCGTAGTGGTTGCCCAGCCGTTTCCGGCCCCAGCTGGTCAGATGTTTCAGGGGCTTGGACAGAGACAGGGGATAGAAAAGGTAGTCCTTAAACCAGGCGCCCAGGGTGATGTGCCAGCGCTTCCAGAATTCGGAGATGGATTTGGAAAAGAAAGGCCGCTGGAAATTTTCCGGCAGGGAGATTCCGAAGAGCTGGCCGCTGCCCAGAACCACATCCATAGTTCCGGAGAAGTCCATGTACAGCTGGAAGGTATACCCTACCGCCGCCAGAGCAATGACAAACCCGTCATAGCGGTTATAGTGGCCGAAGACATTTTGAATCAGCAGGTTCAGCCGGTCAGCCACCACCATTTTCTTCACCATGCCCCAGAGGATTCGCTGGCCTCCCAGCAGCAAGTTTTCATAGCGGAGCTTGGGGACCTCCCACAGAGTCTGGGCGGTCTGGGAATACCGGCAGATGGGTCCCTCCATGATCTGGGGGAAAAAGCTCATGAACAAGGCCAGACGCAGCAGGTTCCTGTCCCCGGGAATCACCCGGCGGTACACGTCAAAGAGGTAACCCATGGCCTGTAAAGTGTAGAAGGAGATCCCGATGGGCAGCACAAAGGAGGGAACCGGCAGGGCCAAAGGAAGTCCCAGCCATCCCAGGAGGGAGTTGGCATTGACCGCGAAGAAGGGGGTGTACTTGAGTCCCAGAAGGATCCCCAGGTGAAACAGGGCGGCGAATCCCATCACCAGCCGCTGCCGCCGGAGATACTGGGCTTTTAAGGTTTTGCGCTGTTCCTTAGGGACTTCCAGCCGCCGGGCATCCCCCTCCTTTTGGAGGGCGGACAACCACAGTCCCACATGGTGGATGGAAAGGGTGGACAACAACAGGAAAAGGATCAGTTTTCCGCTGACTGCCAGGAAAAAGGCATAGTTAAAGACGAGCAGGGCGATTCTGCGGAGTCTTTGAGGGAGGATGCCATAAAACCCCACGGAAAGGGGCAGCAGTACCAACAGGTACGCCAGGGAGTAATACGAGGAGATGGTCACCCATTATGCCTCCTCTCCCAGGCGAAGAATCATGGCCCAGATCTGCGCCGCGGAGTTGAAGTTGGAGGGGGTGATTTCCACGGCGGGAATGGTGATATCGAAGGCGTCTTCCAATTCCGCCACCAGGGCCAGGATCGAAAGGGAATCCAGCAGGTAGCCGTCCACCAAGTCGGTGCAGGTGGCGTAGTCGATGTCGGGCTGAATCTCTTCCAAAATTTCCAATAAACGTTCCATAGGAGCAGCTCCTTTCAATAACAAGGTGAGTTGAGCAGATCGATTTCCAGAGGGCGTCGGAGGGTGTGAAGCTGCCCCTGAGCGTCCAGAAGGGCCACTTGGGGAAGGTCCCGGCTCAAAAATAGGGAAATGCCTTCCGTCATGGAGTAAGCCCCCGCGTTGTGAAAGGCCAGCAGATCCCCCGGCTTCAGGGAAGGGAGGGGCACCTGCTTGGCCAGCAGGTCGTGGATGGTACACAGGGAACCGCACAGGTTCCACAGCTGGACCTGATCCGAGTCCCGAGGACCCAGCAGCTCCAGAGGAGGGCGGCGCATGCCCATGGATTGGCCGTAGTACACCAGGTGGTGAATGCCCCCGTCCAGAATGGCGTAGTTGCCGGTGGCGTTGGACTTCACATCTACCACTCGGGTCACATAGGTGCCGCAGGAAGCGGCGATGCTTCGGCCCAGTTCCAGAATTTTGGGACCATGGTAAGCCATGTGCTCCAGCAGGGACGAAACCTCCTCCAGAAAGGCGGGTTCGTCGAAATCATCTTCGGGAAAATAGGCCACGGGCAGCCCGGGGCCCAGTTCCAGTTCCCCGGGCAGGAAACCCAGGCGTTTCTCCCAATCCTGAAATAGGGCGTCCAGCCGGTCCAGCTCCCGTTTCAGACGTTTTAAGGAGGTTTTCTGAGTGCCGGAAAAGTACTGGATTCCCCGCACTTCCACAAAGGGATCGTGGCTGTAACGTTCCAGGATGGTTTCGATTTCTTCGGCGGTCATGCCGAATTGATTGCCGCTGGTGAGCCGGAGCAGAAGGGAAATCTGTTTTTTAGCCGCTACCGCTCCCTGATGCAGCAAGGCAAGCTGGTTGAAAGACTCCACGGTGTACAGGCAGGGAGGTTCCTGCTGGGCGATGAGCCGGGCCATGAGGTCGGGCTCCTTGTAGACCCCGGAAACCACAAATTTTTCCCGGGGCAGTTCCAGGCGCTGGCAGATCCGCAGTTCCCCGGGGGAACAGATTTCCAGCCGGTCTACCAGCCCGGCAAGCTCTCCGGCCAGGAAGGGATTTGCCTTCACCGCATAGCAGAGGCTTACGGAAGGGGGAAGGGACGTCCGGAGGTACTCCACCCGGCGTCGCAAAGTTTCCCCGTCAAAAAGGTAGAAGGGGGTGGAACAGGATTCCACAATCTCCAGGAGGCGTTCCTCCGTCATATAGGTCACTCCTTTTTCAAAAAATATCAGCCTGGGGCGAAACGATTTTCCGCCGGGCAGGACTGAGCATTATACTGGATTCCGAGGTATTCCGGCATCCTGAGGGCCTGTGGGGGGATGGGGATTTTCTTCCCCCAGAAGTTTGGCCCGGTCAATTTTTCCATTTTTCGTCAGAGGGAACCGGTCCACTTGGCAAAGAGAGCCGGGAACCATGTACAGAGGCAGAACGGCCCGGAGGGTTTTGCGGATCTCCTGGGGAGAGAGGTTTCCCGTGTAAAAGCCCAAGAGCTTGTTCTTCTGCCGATGAAAGACACAGCAGCACCGGTCCACCCCGGGCAGCTTGGCCACCGCCCGTTGGATCTCTTCCAATTCGATCCGGTGTCCCATATATTTGATCTGAAAATCTTTCCTGCCCCGGAAATACAGTTCTCCCTCCTCCCCGAAGCTGGCCAGATCCCCGGTCCGGTAGATCCGGTCGGGCAAAAGATCGTTGAGGGGGTTTTGGACAAACCGGGCGGCGGTCTGTTCTGGGGCCCGGTAATATCCCAGGGCCAGGGAGCTTCCCCGAACGCAAAGTTCTCCTAAGAGACCCGGTTCCGTCACCGGCCTGTCCTGGTCGTCCAAAAGAAATACCTGCCGGTTGGGAAAGGTCTTGCCGATGGGAATTTCTTCGGGGTAATCCTTTTGGGGATCCAGCCTGTAGTAGGTGCAGTTGCAGGTGATCTCCGTAGGACCATACAGGTTGACAAATTCCGCCTGGGGCAAATGGGACCGCCAATGTTCCAGGTGCTTGAGAGGCATTTCCTCTCCGCTGAACATGACCCGCCGAAGCGTTTGGGGCTGCCGGTAGTCCAGTCCGTGGAAGGTGCTGACCAGACACAGGGCGGACACCGCCCAGATCAGAACGGTTACCTGCCGGTGACAGAGCCAGTCTACCAATTCCCGGGGCCGGGAGAAAAGTTCCTTGGGCAGAATGGAAAGAGTAGCCCCTGCTTTCAGAGAGGCGTAAATGTCCTTGACGGACACGTCGAAGTCAAAGGGAGCCTGGTTGCCCACCTTGTCCTCAGGTGTCAGGGGAAACAGGTGGGAAAAGGTGTCAATAAAGTCCAGAACGCAGCGGTGACTGACCACCACCCCTTTGGGAACCCCTGTGGAACCGGAGGTGAAAATGGCGTACAGGGGGTCTGTGTCGATGCTCTGGTCACGAATCCGGTTCAGCATTTCCCAGTGAGGTTCCCCTTGGGAAAGCTCCTCCACCAGCAGCAAGGAGTCCCGGGGAAACAGTTCCAAGGCCTGCTGCCAATGGTCCCGGTCGGTGAGAACCCAGGATGGCTCAAGCACTTGGTGGATTTGAGAAATCCGAGCCGGGGGAAGCTGGGGGTTGATCAGGGTGTAGAAACCGCCTCCGTAGACGGTGCCCAAAAACCCCGTAAGGGCAGGGATACTCTTGTCCATAAAAACGGCCACAGGCGACCCGGGGGCCAGACGGTCTCCCAGGGCGGAGCCTACCCGCAGGCACCGGTCCAGCAGCTGGCTGTAAGTAATGGAACCTTGGGCGTCTTCCACGGCAAGTTTGTCTGGGAAGGCGGCCGCGCTTTGTTCCAGATATTCCAATACATTGTTCATAGGCTGCCCCCTTTCGGGAATCTTCCGGTGGGGCAACCTGAGTGCCCCTAGGGTGTAGGATTCCGGTCCGGATCGGCGGCTGCAGGAAAATGCAGGGTGACCCGGAATAGGGAATCGGTATGTTCCACGGTGCTGAAACCGTGCATTTTTTCCATCATGGTTTGGACGCTGGAAAGGCCGATGCAGGTGCTTTCCGTTTTTTGGGCGTCCCTGTCGGGAGCGTTTTCAAAGGCAACCAACACTTCCTCCCCCTGTTCCCAAGCCCGAATGGCCACGGGAGGGTCCGATTTTGCGTACTTGGTAATGTTGGAGGTCACATTGTCGGTGATTCGCCGGAGGAAGGGGCTGTGGACTGCCACCCGGCTGTTTCCCAGTTGAAAGTGGGTTTCACAGGGAAATCCGCACCGTTTCAGATGGAATACGGCCTCTTCCAGGCAGGGGATCAGCACGTCTTTGGCGGGAGCGGGCACTTCCAGTTCCACAGCGTGTCCCCGAGCGGCCAGAGAGTACTCCAGGATATTTTCCGAAAGCTGCTTGATCTGATGGGCTTTGGCGTCGATCTTGTTCAGATAACTTAAAAACTGCTCCTCTCCCTGATACTTGTGGTACCGGAGGATTTCCGTGTAAAGCAGCAGGGTGGTGAGAGGGGTCCGCAGGTCGTGGGACATTTCGGAGATCAAGGTCTGGTTGGCCGCGTAGGTCCAGGCAGTCTGGTCCTGTTGGGTGCGCAGAGCAATGCGCATGGCGTCCAAGCTTTCGGCCAGGGAGGTCAGATCGTTTTTTCCGGCGATGGTGATGGGGGTGTTCAGATCCCCGGCCTCCATGGCCTGGATTTCCCCTTTCAGCTGGCGGATATACCGGACAATCCCCTGGCAGCTGATCAGAAACACCACCAGGAACAACAGGGTGCAGAAGATCACCTCTCCGATGGTGGCGTAGGTGAAGATCCGGAAGATGTCGTCGCAGTAGAGCAGCACTTCCGCGCTGCCGTCGGCGAATTCCACCACATAGTAGGAAACCCAGTCGTAATAGGGCACTTCCTGGTCGTTTTCTTCAATGGCCTGACTCTGGGGGGCATAGGAGGAGTAGACCAGCACGTTGGACCGGTAGATCTCCATGAGAATCAAGGGCTTCCCTCGGGTCCAGGCGGAAATGGCCTGGGTGTCTCCCACGGTCAGCTGATTGTCCGTGACATATTCCTGAAAGTCGATAATGCGCTGTTCCGTGGTGTGCTCCTCGAAATCGGAATTGATAAAATAGTGATTCAAGGTGGCGGCGATACCCCAGTGCAGAGTGAAAAACAGCAGCACACAGAATGCCCCGGAAGAAAGCAGCAGCAGGAAAAATTGGGCGGAGATGCTGTAGCGCTTATTGTTTGGATTCATAGCCAGCCTCCCAACCAAACCGGTATCCCTTGCCCCAAACGGTTTTGATGTAGGTGGGGTGTTGGGGATCGGTTTCCAATTTCAGCCGCAGTTTCCGGATGTGGACCATCACGGTGCCGTTGGAAATGGGGAAATAAGGCTCCTGCCAGATGCTCTCGTAAATCCGCTGGGCGGAAAATATCTGTTGGGGTTTCTGCATCAGCAGCCGGAGAATCTGGTACTCGATTTCCGTCAGGTCTTTTTCCTCGTCTCCCACCCAGACCTGGTTGTGGTCAAGGGCCAGGGTGACCCCGCAGCAGGAAAGGGTATTTTGATCATAGGTGGTGCCGGGCTGGCCCTTGCCCTGGTAGACGCAGTACCGCCGCAGCAGGGCCTTGACCCGGGCACTGAGCTCCGCAAAGGAAAAGGGCTTTGTAAGGTAGTCGTCTCCGCCGGCGGTCAAGCCGATGAGCTTGTCGGACTCCTGGGCTTTGGCGGTGAGGAACAGGATGGGGATGGTGGAGGTTTTGCGGATCTCCTCGCAGACCCGCAGCCCTGACATCCCCGGCATCATCACGTCCAGAATGACCAAATCGATCTGGTCGTTCATCATGCGCAGGGCGGTGGGGCCGTCGGGGGCCTCCAGGATGGAGTAGTTTTCTCCGGAAAGCAGAATCCGGATGCCTTCCCGGATTTCCGCTTCATCTTCCACCAGTAAAATCGTTTGTTTTTCCACAGTGCTTCTCTCCTTTCGGGGGAATCGGGGGAAAAAGAGTGCGCGTCCTGCCTGAAACAGGAAAACGCCTTTCGCTCAGGTGCTGGGAGCACAGGCGCGAAAGGCGTTTGCAAAGGGGATAAGGAGAGAACTGGGGAAAGTAAGACCATCAGTTACCTTTGCTGGAGGAAGTCGTTCCACTGTTCGCAGCCTGATTCGCGTCCTCTTTTTCGTTGGCGCTGCTCTGCTTGGAAGAGCTGGAAGTGCTGGAGCTCTTCTTGGTAGAGCTATTTTTCTTGGTAGAGCTGTTTTTCTTAGTGGAGCTGTTCTTCTTGGAAGAGGCCTTTTTCTTGGAAGAAGCCTTTTTCTTAGAAGATTTCTTTTGAGTGGAGCCCTTTTTCTTGGAGGAGCTGTCCTTGGTGGAGGAGCTTTCCTTTTTGGAGGAATCCTCCGTCTTGCTGGAAGTATCCGTTTTTCCGGACTGTGTCTTGTCGGAAACGGATTGGCTCTGCTTGGTTTGAGGAACCTGAGTTTTGCCGGCTTTTTGATTGCCGCATCCGGTCAGCAGGGAGGTGGAGACCAGCAAGGCCATCAGAAGGGCGCCTACACGGATTTTGGTATTCTTCTTGTTTTGCACTGTCATGAGGAAACACATCCTTTACCTGAAATAGATTTGTCTGTGGAGTCGTATCTCTCACTGACAGGGCCTATTGTAACAGGCAATTCTTAAAATCCACCCCCGTAGAGTGCTTAACAAGTTTTAAAGAATCTTAAAAAACCTTAAGGGACAGTCAGCTTCCCTTACAAGGCTATTGTACCGAGGAAACCCAGCCGGGTCAAGGCGCCAGCAGTGAGAAGATTTCCCGGTACTCTTGGGCAAAGGCGCTGCCCCGCTGCCAGAGGAACGTAAAGTCGTGGAAGATGGAGCAGTCCTTTAGGGGAATTTCCTCTAAAAGCCCTTTTTCCAAGGGCTCTCGGACCACCGGTTCATAGAAAAAGGAAATGCCCACCCCTGCCATGACCAGGTTTTTGATCAGGTTCAGATTGCCCAGTTCGGTGACGCGGGAGAAGCTGTCTACGGACAGGTTGCGGCTTTCCAGGGCGCGTTCCAGCACATTCCGTGTGCCTGAACCCGGTTCCCGCACCAAAAGCCGTTCTCCCACCAAATCTTCCATCTTTTCCACGGGCCGGGAAAAGGAGTAGCCCGGGGCCGCTACGGGGATAAACCGGTGAGTGGAATAGACCAGGCTGTCGTACGCTTGCCGGTCAAAATTTCCCTCCACAATGGCAAAATCGATGTCGCCCCGGTCCAGCAGGGAGAGAAGTTCCTGGGTGTTGGCGGTGAGCATCCGCAGGGGCAGGTCAGGTTTCTGGGAGAGAAGTCTCTGCAAGGGAAGAGCCATGCTGTATTCTCCAATGGTCAAAGTGGCGCCGAAGTGGAGAGGGCGATGCTGAATCTGGTCCAAGGCCTCCCTGAGCCGAAGGGCGTCGTGGCGGACGGTGGCGGCAATGCGGCGGAACAGTTTCCCGCTGTCCGTCAGGTACAGCTGATGGCCCTGGTAGCAAAAGAACTTGGTCCCATACTGCTCTTCCAAAGCGTGAATGTGCTGGGACACGGCGGGCTGGGTGATGTGAAGTGCCTGAGCGGCCCGGGTAAAGTTCATGGTTTCACAAACGGTCAAAAAGGTCTCCACGCGAAGATCCAGCATGGGGAGATCGCCTCCTACAAAAGAATGGTGGGAACGGGGCTGTGGGGCTCCTGAAAGTTTTGTCTTCTGTGTCGATTATAAGCCAGATTTATCGAAAAATAAAGAAAGATAATTTTACACAATGAAGAAAAGGGAGTATAGTAAGACAGCAAACCAAGGATTTCCAAATGAGGGGAAAGGTTCCACATGGCATTCGTGAAAAAAATCGGTCCGGGCTTGGCACTCTGTTTGGTGCTGGCCATTCCCAGCTGGCTGTTGGGCAGAATATTCCCGGTCATTGGCGGCCCTGTGTTCGCCATTTTGTTGGGCATGGCCGTTGCCCTGTTTTACAAGAAGAAAGAGCGTACCCAGGCAGGGATCGCCTTTACTTCCAAGAAAATTCTTCAGTACGCGGTGATTCTCCTGGGATTTGGCTTGAACCTTTCCCAGATCGCCCAGGTGGGGGCCCAGTCTTTGCCCATTATCCTGTCCACCATTTCCACGTCCCTGATTGTCAGCTTTGTGTTGTGGAAGGTGATGAAAATGCCCGGCAACACCGCCACTCTGATCGGTGTGGGATCCTCCATCTGCGGCGGGTCGGCCATTGCGGCTACGGCGCCGGTGGTGGAAGCCGACGATGAGGAAATTGCCCAGTCCATCTCGGTGATTTTCCTGTTCAACATTGCAGCCGCTTTGATCTTCCCCACCCTGGGGGGCATGTTGGGACTGTCGAATCAGGGATTCGGGTTGTTTGCCGGCACCGCAGTCAACGATACCTCTTCCGTGACGGCCGCCGCCTCTGCTTGGGATGGAATCCATCCCGGCGCCAATACCTTGGATCAGGCCACCATTGTGAAGCTGACCCGAACCCTGGCCATCATTCCCATCACCCTGGTGCTGGCCCTGTGGCGTACTGCCAAGGCCAAACGGGCCGGAGCCAATGGGGAAAGCACTTTCTCCCTGAAAAAGGTGTTTCCTTTCTTTATCCTGTTCTTCGTGCTGGCTTCTGTCATCACCACCGTGGCCACCTCTTTTGGAGTGCCCGGATCTGCCTTCCAGCCCTTTAAGGAGCTTTCCAAGTTCTTTATCATCATGGCCATGGGGGCTATCGGCCTGAACACCAATCTGGTGAAGCTGGTGCGCACCGGCGGCAAGCCTATCTTTCTGGGCCTGTGCTGCTGGGTGGCCATTGCCCTGGTAAGTCTTGCCATGCAGCACGTTTTGGGAATCTGGTAATCCACCGTTCCCCTAAAGAAAAAAAGCCCACCCCATTTGGGGAGGGCTGTAAAGATTCCAATGACCGGTTTCCTTTTGTAGCGGCTACAAAGGGGGCCGGTTATTTTATTACATCCACTTGGGCGACTCCGTACCGTTCAAAGAGAGCCAAGGCTTCCGGGGTAATTTCTTCCCCGGCTATGGCCACAGGCACAGCAGGGGGACACCCCACCGTGGGGATGCCGCAGATCCGTCCCAAAGCTTCCCCAGCGGGGAGCAGTTCGTGGGGGTAAAAAAGTGCCTGGCGGATGGAACACACCTGACGTCCCCGGGCCAACGGCAGGCAAGGAGTTTCCCGGGCCGGCGCCGCATTGCTTCCCAGAGCACTCACCACCCGCTCAAAATCCGACCGGGTGTTTTCCGGAGTCACCATCAGCACCAGGAAATCTTCATCGGCGTACTCGCACTCCACCTCTCCCCGGCGCAGACGGTCTGCCAGGGCTTTACCGGAGCTGCCTTGGGGAGCCCGAAGGGTCAGCCGGAGAGGGTCGCTTTTCTCCACCTGCCATCCCGTCTCCTGTACATGGGCTTTCAGGCGATCCAGCCGAGAGACGGTTTCCCTGAGACGATCGGGGTAACCCTCTGCCAAATACCGGTTGCACAGATCCAAAGAACAGAGGGTCAGGTAGGAGGGACTGGTGGAGCCAAAGAGGGCCAGCGCTGTTTTTCCCATTTCTTCCAGGGCCTCCGGAGCCGTCTTGGAAATATGCAGGTAGGCCCCGCCTGTGAGCACAGGCAAGGTTTTGTGGGCAGAGTCACAGCACAAGTCCGCTCCCAGGTCCAGGGGATGAAGGGATGGGCTGAGAAAACGCAGGTAGGCCCCGTGGGCGTTGTCCACCGCCAGTAGAGTTCCGTGACGGTGACATACCCGGGCCAGAGCGGCAATTTCTCCCATGCCTCCCAGGTAGTCCGGAGAGGTCAGATACACCGCCGCCGGGGGAGCGGCCAACCCTTGCAGGGTTTTCTCCAATTGTTCCGGAGAAATGGGACAGCCGCACAAAGAACGGCTCTCCTCCGGCCACAGCCACTCCACTTCCAGGTCCAGCAGAGCGGCAGCAGACACGAAAGCCCGGTGGACGTTCCGGGCGGCCACCACCGTGGGGGAGGTTCCGGCAGGGCGGTTTGTCAAGGCCAGGTACAGCATGGCCCGGATGCAGTGGCTGGAGCCCTCGGTGGAGTAGAAGGTACGCCGGGAGCCGAACAGAGCCGTGGCGTTTTCCTCGCTTTCCCGCAGGATGCCATTCGCTTCAAAGAGGGCGTCGGCTCCCTGGATTTCCGTGATGTCCCAGCGTTCACAGCCCAGAAAGGCTTGTCCCTTGTGACCGGGCATATGGAGGCGGGCAGTACCCGTTTCCCCATATGCCTTTACAAAGTCGTATACCGGGGTGTTCATTGGGCGGTTTCCTTGGCGGCCTTCATCATGATGGCGCACTCAATGCGCTTCCGGAACAGTTCACATCCCGGTTCGTAGATGCCCCGAATAGAGCCGGTGGCATGGAAAGCGTTGGCGGCGCAGCCTCCGGAGCAGTAGAGTTTTGCCCAGCAGTCCTTGCAGTCAGGACGGGCGTAGGCGTTGCAGGAACGGAATTCTTCCCGGAGAGCCGTGTTGGTGACCCCGTTCCAAATGTCTCCCAGCTTGTAGGATTCCTCCCCCACAAACTGATGGCAGGGGTACAGGTCGCCCCAGGGGGTGACCGCCATATATTCGGTGCCGGAGCCGCAGCCGGAGATTCGCTTGTAAATGCAGGGGCCGCCGGTCAGGTCCAGCATATAGTGGTAGAAGGTGATGGGCTTGCCCTCTTTTTCCCGGCGGAGCATGTCCTTGGCCAGGATCTCATACTGCTCCTTGACCACTTCCAGATCCTCGGGGGTCAGGGCGGCAGGATCGTCAGGGGCGCAGACCACCGGCTCCATGCTCAGCTCTGTAAAGCCCAGGTCGTCGGCCATGTGGAACAAATCCTTGGTAAAGTCTGGGTTTGCGTGGGTAAAGGTGCCCCGCATGTAGTAGTTTTTCCCGCCCCGGGCCGCCACCAGTTTCTGGAACTTGGGCACAATCCGGTCGTAACTGCCGTTGCCGGCATAGTCCACCCGGGTCCGGTCGTTGATCTCCTTGCGGCCGTCCAGGGAAAGCACTACGTTGCTCATTTCCCGGTTGGCAAAGTCGATCACGTCGTCGTCGATGAGCATGCCGTTGGTGGTGAGGGTGAACCGGAAATTCTTCCCCCGTTCCTTCTCCACGCTGCGGGCGTACTCCACCAGGCGCTTCACCACGTCCCAGTTCATCAGGGGTTCGCCGCCGAAAAAGTCCACTTCCAGGTTCCGCCGGGTGCCCGAATGGTCCATGAGAAAATCCAAGGCCTGCTTGCCCACTTCAAAGCTCATGAGAGCCCGATCGCCGTGGTACTTTCCCTGGCTGGCAAAGCAGTAGTCGCAGTTCAAGTTGCAGGTGTGGGCCACATGGAGACACAGGGCTTTTACCACGTCTCCGGAGCGCTCCTTAAAGGTCCCGGCCAGATCGGCAAAGGTGTCCGGGGTAAAGAGTTTGCCCCCGTCCTTCAGGCTCTGGACATCGGCAATGCAGTCCCGCAGTTCCTGCTCCGTCACAGCGGATCCGTATTTTTCCATCATGGCCCGTACAATTTCATCGGGGGTATGGGTTTCAAACAGGGCGATGATGTCGTAAGCCACCTCGTCCACCACGTGGATGCTGCCGGAACAGGTGTCCAGCACAATGTTGTATCCATTCAGTTGATATTGATGTACCATAAAGGGTCCTCTCTGACAGAAAAAGTGCCGCCCCGAAAGGCGGCGGCTTTTTAAATCTGGTTTGTTTAGTTTCTTATTTGTCGGCCTTTTCGCACTTCTGGTTGGCAACACCGCAGCTGGTCTTGCAAGCGGACTGGCAGGAAGTCTGGCACTCACCGCAGCCGCCGTTCTTGGCGCTCTCGCACAGATTCCGGGTATCTAAAGTCTTGATTCTTTCCATGACGTCTCTCTCCATTCTTTAAATAATATGAGCAAGCCGGAGCCCCACTGGCAACGGCTATTTTAACAGAATAATTCTAGCATAAGACGCAGGGAAAGTCAAGGGAAGGCCCGCCCCGCAAAAAGTTGGTAGCAAGGGGAAGCGTCGTAAGCGCGCCTCCAGCTATTTTTGCAAAAAGAGCCGGAGCAAATCACATTTTGCTCCCACGTCTGCTGACCGAACAAAAACGCGGTGAAAAAAAGGAAACGCACTTCACTCTGTGAAGTGCGTTTCTTGGGTCCAGCGTCACGCTGGTGGCTGTACTGAACAAAAATGAACCCCCGACCAAAAAACGAGGTCAAAAACCTAGGTTTTGTGCGGGTTTCCAGGATTTCTTCCTTCGGAAAAAGCTCACTGGACAAAAATGAAACCACCTTTTTGATAGTTCTATTGTAGCATGGAACACACAAAAAAGAAAGGCTTTTGCCAACTTACTTTCAAAAAGTATGAGACTTAATCTCATACTCTGCTGCCACATCTTCTTCCACATCGTTTTCCGTAGAATCCACCTGGGGCTGCTGGGTGAGGGTAAAAGTCTCCATCATTTGGATTCGCTGGTTTACTGAGGCGGCGATGACCTCCGCTCGATCCCGGTCCACATATTCTTCCGCCCCGGCAAATACCTCCCGGATGTCCTGATCAATACCCTGGAGCGTGGACAGATCTAGCCAGTCAAAAGAGGTCACCAACCGCAGTTGGTCCTGATGGCTTCTTTTGAAAGGCTTGCAGGTGATATTCCGCCCGGAGCGGATCTGGGCTGTCACTTTGTCGTACCCCAAGGACGAGCCGCTGTCGTAGATGGGTGCAGGACCCAGCCATTCCAGAGTGTCTGGATTTCGGAGCAAACCGAAGTTGTTTAGGTGACGGTCCTCGTTGGCGATGAGATAGTCCAGCACAATCATCTGGTCCAGGGCGTGGGCCATGTTGGGAACCCCCAGGGAATCGCAGCAGTTTCGGTAGTGCTGGTAAACAGAGGTCTGATTCTCTTTCTTCTGAGTCTGCATCACCCGCCAGGCGGGGACCAGCTCCGTGTCCGGAGTGACGAAATCCTCACACACACTGTAGGGAACTCCGTTTTCCCACATTACGGTATAGGGAATATGGCAGATATCCAATCGGTCGGCAATCTTTGTGGCAATCACTTCATTAAAAGGTTGTTGCAGGAAGGGAGGACTGCCAGCTTTGATGAGGCAGCGTTTCCCATCTAGGATCTTCCAGCGTTTTTTGAGGAAGCCATCGGAGGTGTTGTCGGGAGAGCTGAAATCAAAATGATCCTTTTTCGAAGGGGCACCAAACAAGGCATCACCCACATCTTCGGAGAAGGGATTCTCAAAGAAGTTAACATTGTGCCAGGTCAGTTCGCTGCCAGCTGGTTTGATCCAGTAATGGTCGGACAAGCTCAGGCCATAACAGCGGGTGAGAAGCAGTTTCGAGCTGGCTACCCCCAGGGTTTCCAGCGCTTCCCGCAGCCCGGAACGGCTGGCAGGGATGGAACGGTCCTCCCACCACTCGTTGAGGGCGGCCCGGTCAGCTACACCGTGGCGGACAGAAACTCCCACAGGCAGATGCTCCCCATGAAGAAGCACGTCAATCCGTTGAATGCTGCCAGTGGCTTCATCCAAGGTCAAGTCTGCAACAGGAATGTCTTTATGCATCAGAGTGTAGTTCATGGGAATCCCCCCTTTTTCTCTTATTAAGTAGTATACACGATGCGAGGGATGAAATCAACGAAATTACCACCCCATACTAGGCTGGTATGCCTGTTCTTCTTCCTCGTCCTGGGACTCCTCATTGGATGTTTCACCATCCCAGGATTCTTCATCTTCCTGATCATCACCCAATTCGTTATCTTCCTCAGTGTTGGTATCCTCTACTTCTTCACCGTCCGCAAATCCTTCTTCATCTTCCTGCGTTTCTTCCTCCCAGGTTTCCTCGGTCTGGTCATTCTCCGAGGAATCGGCCTGGTCATCGGCCACACTGTCGGTATCTTCCTGGGCTGCGGATTGTTCCTCCAGCTGGGGTTCGGGGCCGTCCTGGCCCTCCTGGGCGGGTAACTGGTCCTGGGTTTCTTCCTCTGCCTGTTCATCGGATTCTTCCTCTTCCTCCTGTCCTTCGGGATGTTCTGCCTGATACTGGGCCTCATCCTGTTCCAGTTCGGCCTCGATCAGGCCGATGACGAACTGCTTCTGGGTCATGTGATTGCGCTCCA
>ENA-OPSZ01001039-OPSZ01001039.1-human-gut-metagenome-genome-assembly--contig:-NODE-1039-length-14467-cov-3.008743_pt1 | contig 14467 bp, 12 predicted proteins | sample MGYA00241814_ERZ501919 | MGnify/ENA primary metagenome ERZ501919 (study PRJEB25962, sample SAMEA2042440) | human gut metagenome | biome: human gut; feature: human-associated habitat; material: faeces... | reverse complement strand
CTGCGCTGAGAAAGCTTTTGTGCTGCAATGAATCCCTGGCAAAGGAGGCCTACGGTTATTTCCAGAAGATGGAATTGGATCGTGGGGAAACGCCAGCTCTATTTTCTTACGATGGAATCCAGTACAAATACATGGCTCCCGGGTTGATGACGGACGAACAACTGGATTATGTGGAGGAGCATGTGCGAATCCTTTCAGGGTTTTACGGGATTCTTCGGCCCTTTGACGGGATTTCCCCTTACCGGTTGGAACTGCAGGCCAAGGTTCGAACCGATTTTTGCGGCAACTTGTATCAGTTTTGGGGAGATTCCCTTGCCAACTGGTTGCTGCGGGAAGATCCAGTGATTGTGAACTTGGCCTCGGAGGAATACGCGAAAGCAGTGCGGCCCTATGTTCGGGAGCAGGGGCGGTTTGTCACTTGCTTGTTTGCGGAAGAGGAGCAGCCCGGTCAGCTGGTGGAGAAAGGCGTCTACGTGAAAATGGCCCGGGGAGAGATGGCTCGATGGGCGGCGGAGAGAAAAGCGGAGACCCCGGAAGAGCTCCGGGAATTTGACAGGCTGGGGTATGTATTTGACCGGGAGCGCTCTGAGAGGGACCTGTATTTGTTTACCCGAACAGAAGTCCCAGGTAAGAAACGCCGGTTGAAAAAATGACCTTGCCAGGGTCAACTGTAAGATCTTGTTCCGAAACAATAAAGAATGCCGCAAGAAATTTGCAAGAAATAGCTGATAAGATGGTCCCATGAAAAAGGAGCCCTCTCTGTTCGGGAATAGCCCGATACAGAAAAGGCATGAGGGAACGAGAAAGATGCCATTTCAAAAGGGAAAAAGCCGGAAGGAATGGAACTGCAAGGAGAAGGCGATATTGTGCGGGATGAATTGATGCGTGAGCTCCGCCGGGTTACGGAGGAGGAAGAGAAATTGCGAGCGGGAGGACAGGTGGAACGGAGCCTGTACACCTCAGGCAACACTTTTCTCATCGACAGCGAAAAGCTTTTGGCCAAGGGCAAATTGATCACAGTCAGGCCCCATACCCGGTTTGCCAGTTTTCCCATGCACGCCCACAACTATGTGGAAATCATGTACATGTGCAGCGGCCAGACAGTACATCGGATTGAGGGCCGTGCCCCTTTGACCTTGCGGGTGGGGGAGTTGCTGTTTTTAAACCAACATGCGGTTCACGGGGTGGACCGGGCAGAGGAAGGAGACGTGGGGGTCAATTTCATTGTGCTGCCCCAGTTTTTTGACTACGCCCTCAATCTGATCGGCACAGACAATGTGTTGGGGAGATTTCTACTCAGTGGATTGCGCCAGCAGGATGGGGAGATGGGCTGTCTTCATTTTCGAGTAGCCGAGGTGCCCACCGTACAGAATTTGGTGGAAAATCTGGTGTGGAGTCTGGTACATCCCCAGGCCAATGCCAGACGGATCAACCAAGCTACCATGGGTTTGCTGTTGCTGCAGTTGCTCAACTACACCGGGGAACTGGAGGAAGCTTCCGGGAACGGGGCGGTGCTGGCTGCCCTGCGGGAGATTGAGGAAAACTACCGCACCGCCGACCTCACTCGATTGGCCGGAGAGCTCCATGTATCCTTGCCCTACTTGAGCGCAGCCATTCACCGGGCCACCGGGAGAACCTTCAAGGACCTCTTGCTGGAAAAGCGATTGTCCAAAGCGGCCCAGCTGCTGCGGGAGACCCGCCTGACCACTCAGGACGTGATCTTGGCCGTGGGCTATGAGAATACCAGTTACTTTTACCGGGTTTTTCGAAGCCGTTACGGCATGACGCCCAAAGATTACCGGAAAGCCCGAGGCGGAGATTTCCTTCTATCTTCCTCATAAAACAAAAAGTTAGGACGTATTTTTTCAAAAATACGTCCTTCTTTTTTATGGTTTCCCGCGGTATGCTGAAAAGGAAAAGGGAGGGAATACCGTGGGATTGTATTTGGCTGTAGATATTGGGGCGTCTTCCGGACGGCACATTTTAGGATGGGTCCGGGAGGGGCGAATATATCTGGAAGAAATTTACCGGTTTGAAAACCGGACGGTGCGCAAGCAGGGACGTCTTTGCTGGGACGTAGACCGTCTGGAGGAGGAGATTCTCCAGGGGCTGGAGGCCTGCAAAAAGGCTGGGAAAGTCCCGGATACCCTGGGGATCGATACCTGGGCGGTGGATTATGTGCTGCTGGATGGAGAAGGCAACCGGTTGGGGGACGCGGTAGCTTACCGGGATAAGAGGACCCAGGGGATGGACCGGCTGGTGGAGGAGCGTGTTTCTTCCCAGGAGCTCTACGCCAGAACGGGCATCCAGAAGCAAGAATTCAACACCCTGTATCAACTCATGGCCCAAAACAGGCAGGAACCTGACCTTTTCCGTCAAGCCCACCGGTTTTTGATGATGCCTGAATACCTGAGCTACCGGCTCACCGGGAATGCCCAGAACGAATACACCAACGCCACTACCACCGGTCTGGTCTGTGCCCGTTCCAAGACCTGGGATGGGGAATTGCTGGACCGGCTGGGATTTCCTCCAACGCTTTTCGGACAGCTCCGTCAGCCGGGATATGTTTTGGGATCCTTGACACCCCAGGTGCAAAAACGGGTTGGGTTTGACTGCCAAGTGCTTTTCCCGCCTACCCATGACACCGCCTCAGCTTTTCTGGCAGTTCCGGCCAAGCCGGGAGGTGTTTCCCTCTCCAGCGGTACCTGGAGTTTGCTGGGCACCGAACTGCCAGAACCAGTGCTGACTCAGGAAAGCCGTGAGAGCAACTTTACCAACGAGGGCGGGTATCGGTACAGGTTCCGGTATTTGAAAAACATCATGGGTCTCTGGATGCTCCAGTGCATTCGCCGGGAAGCGGGAGAAGAGATAACCTATCCCCATCTGATCCAAGCGGCCAGAGAGCAAGGGGATTTTCCTGCGCGGGTGGATGTAAACCACGGCTGTTTCCTGGCGCCTGAGCATATGGGAAAGGCGGTGGTGGATTACTGCCGGAAAACCGGTCAACCTGTGCCGGAGACTTTGGGGCAGTTGTTGTCTTGCGTGTACCATTCCCTGGCGGAAAGCTATGCCCAGGGAGTGGAGGAGCTTTCCCGCTTGACCGGCCGGAAGTATCTGGCGATCAATGTGGTGGGAGGAGGCAGCCGGGATGGATATTTGAACCAGCTAACAGCAGACGCTTCGGGGCTGCCGGTTTACGCAGGTCCTGTAGAAGGGACTGCCCTGGGAAACTTGATGGTACAGATGCTTGAGGCTGGAGAGTTTCCGGACCTGGATGCCGCCCGGAGAGCGGAGCGGCAAAGTTTTCCCATAGAAGCTTTTTGGCCTGGGAGGAAACCGATCAATGGACAGAAAGGATGAAAATTTGTGAACCAGCGATATGAAAGCGCGAAACAGCAATATGAGGCCTGGGGGATTCATGTGGAGGAAGCTCTGGAGAAATTGGCCCAAATCCCCATCAGCGTTCACTGCTGGCAGGGGGATGATGTGATCGGTCTGGAGGGGACGGGACGGGCCCTGTCCGGAGGAATCCAGACCACGGGAAATTATCCTGGCCGGGCCAGAAATTTTCAGGAACTCACCTCGGATTTTCTCAAGGCCATGAGCTTGGTGCCGGGGAAAAAGAGGATTAGTCTCCACGCCAGCTATGCCGTTATGGAGGAAGGGGAGCGGGTGGACCGGGATGCCCTGGAGCCCCGCCACTTTGACCGGTGGATTCAGTTTGCCAGGGAGCACGATTTGGGGATCGATTTTAACCCCACCTTTTTCAGCCATCCCATGGTGAAAGACAATCTGACCCTTTCCTCTCCGGAAGAGGAAGTCCGCCGGTTCTGGGTCCGTCACGGCGTCCAATGCAGAAGGATCGCCTCTTACATAGGGCGGCAATTGCAGAACCCAGTGCTGTGCAATGTGTGGATTCCCGACGGTTATAAGGATATCCCGGCAGACCGGCTGGGTCCCCGGCAGCGGTTGAAGGAGAGTCTGGACGAAATTTTTTCCGAGCCTCTGGACTGGGTAATCGACTGTGTGGAGAGCAAGGTGTTCGGCATTGGGATGGAAGCCTTTACGGTGGGATCTGCGGAATTCTACCTGAGCTATGCCGCCACCCACCCCGGGGTGTACGATCTGTTGGACAACGGCCATTATCACCCCACGGAAGTGGTCAGCGACAAGATTCCCAGTCTTCTGGCCTTTTTTGACAAGGTACCTCTCCATGTGACCCGTCCGGTTCGGTGGGACAGCGATCATGTGGTGCTTTACGAAGATGAGGTCAAGGAGATTGCCAAGGAGATTGTCCGGAATGACGCCTTGGACCGGGTGCTCATCGGCCTGGACTTTTTCGACGCCTCGATCAACCGGGTGGCAGCCTGGGTGGTAGGGACACGGAGCATGGAGAAAGCGCTGCTGTTTGCGCTGCTTCAACCCTGGGAGGAACTGAAGCAGCTTCAGGATTCCTGCCGGTTTACGGAATTGATGATGAAAAATGAAGAGATCAAAACCCTGCCCTTTGGGGACATCTGGGAGCACTACTGCCACACCCAGGGGGTTCCTGGGGGACAAGAATGGTACGACCAGGTGGCCCAGTATGAGCGAGACGTACTGAGCAAGCGTGTGTGAGGAGGAGAGAAAATGGCGATTACAGAGATACCTGTTTTGAAAGATTATATCCGCATGTGTCAGGACGGATGGGAGCAAGGCTGGCACGAGCGCAACGGGGGAAACCTGACCTATCGGATGCGTCCGGAAGAAGTGGAACAATGCAGGCCCTATTTTAGGGAGATTCCTGGAGAATGGGTTCCCATGGGGGTAAAGGGAGAGAATCTGGGGGGAGAATATTTCATTGCCACTGGCAGCGGGAAATTTTTCCGGAATGTATCCTTGGCGCCCCAGGATAACCTGTGTATTGTGGAAATTGATTCTGCCGGAACATGCTGGCGGATTGTCTGGGGCCTGGAGAAGGGCGGACGTCCCACCAGCGAGTTTCCCAGCCACTTTTTAAACCACAGTGTCCGGAAGAAAGCGACCCAAGGGGAAAACCGGGTGATCTATCATGCCCATCCTGCCAACGTGATTGCCATGACCTATCTGCTGCCTTTGACCGCCCGGGACTTTACCAGAGTCCTTTGGAAGAGCGCTACAGAGTGTCCGGTGGTGTTCCCAGGAGGGGTAGGGGTGGTGCCCTGGATGGTGCCCGGAGGAGCCGAGATTGCCCTGGCTACCAGCAAGCTCATGGAGGAATACGACGCAGCGGTGTGGGCTCATCACGGGCTGTTTGTCTCCGGCCCTGATTTCGACACTACCTTCGGCCTGATGCACACCATTGAAAAGGCGGCTCAAATCTACCTGCTGGCCCTTTCCGCGGGACAGGGAAAGATTCGCCAGACCATCGAAGACGACGACCTTCGGGCCATTGCCCGGGATTTTGGAGTTACTTTGCGGGAAGAATTTCTGGACTGATCCTTTTGTACGAAAAACGAAGCGGGCTTCTCGAAAGAGAAGTCCGCTTTTTGCGCCCTGAAAGAGCCCTTATTGGGCGAAGACCGTTTGAATCAAAACCATATAACAGATGGTGCCAGCGCCTACGCTGAGCAGAGTGTTTCGTTTCCAGAGATGGAGAACGGCCACCAGAGCGATAGAGATCAGTTCTGGAATGCCGCTGGGAAAGTGGAGCAGATTGACGCCTTTCAGGCAGTAGATAATCAAGGTGGCGATGATGGCAGGGGGCAGCACATTCCCCAGAAACAGGACAACTCGAGGCACCTGGCGTTTCCGGCCGAAGAGGGCAAAGGGAACAAGTCGGGTGAAAAAGGTACAGACTGCCGCCACGGCGATGGTGAGAATGGAACTTATGGCATTCACGGTGTTTTTCCCTCCTGATCAGATTCCGAAGACGGTTGAGCCGGAACCGGTTCCTCCATCTTTTTCTGGACAAGGTTTTTACAGGCCATCAGTACGGTGACCGTCACTATGAGGGAGGGGAGAATAAAATTGTCCGGTCCCAGCAGGAGCAGAAAGAGGAAGGAAATCAGCAGGCCCGTCACGGCAGGCAGATGGGATTTAAAGTCCAGCCATTGCTCGATAAACAACACCACAAACAGGGCGGTCATGGAGAAGTCAATCCCGGTAAAATCGATGGGCAAAAACTGTCCCAGCAAGGCACCCAGCACACCCCCTGCGATCCAATAGAGGTGGTTGAAGAGGGCGATGAGGAACATGGCTTTTCCCTCGTCCACCTGAGGTTCCGGCTTTACGGAACACAGCACCGAATAGGTTTCATCGGTAAGGGAAAAGATCATGTAGGGATATTTCCGGCCGGTTTTCTTAAACCGCTCCAAAAAAGACAGCCCGTAGAACATATGACGGCTGTTGATGAGCAGGGTCATGGCGGCCGTCATGGTGAGAGAGGCGCCGCCGCTGAGCAGGGAAACCAGCAAAAACTGGGCCGATCCGGCAAATACGGTTAAACTGATGAAAAACGCCCAAATAAAATTGTATCCGGCATGCTGCAGCATCACTCCAAAGGCGGAGCCCAGAAAGAGGTAGCCGAACATGACCGGCAGAGATTTGGAAAAGGCGTAGCGGAAGGTTTTGCTTCCTTTCATGGGACCATCTTCTTCCCGTAGACAATATCTTGGAAAATCCGTTCCATTATACTCGGATGGGACGGAAAAAGTCAAGCTTGATAAATGATCGCCGGTGTGAAATAATAGGAACAAGAATCCAATTTCAAAGGAGGTCCTTTCCATGGATGAAAAAGCCCTGTATAAAGTAACATATGGACTGTATGTGGTTTCTGCCCAGGCAGACGGCCAGAGAAGTGGATGTGTGGTGAACACTCTGCAGCAGGTGACCGCAGAGCCGATTCGGTTGGCGGTGACGGTGAATAAGGAAAATCTGACCTGCCAGCTGATCCAGAAGGCCGGCCGGTTTGCGGCGGTGGTCATGGACCAGCGTACGGACATGATGTTTGTTGGCCGGTTCGGATTCCGTACAGGAAAGGACTTCGACAAGTTTGAAGGCATTTCCTTTACCGAGGACAAGGCTGGCATGCCCTATCCTCTGCAGGCAGCCTGTGCCCACTACAGCTGCAAGGTGGAGCAGACCTTGGACCTGGGCACCCATCTGATGTTTGTGGGGCTGGCAGAGGAGTCGGAAATCCTTACGGAGGACGAGCCTCTCACCTATGCCTATTACCGGAATGTGATCAAGGGTAAGACACCTCCCACAGCTCCTTCCTATCAAAAAGGTCATTGATCCGCTTTCATCGGCCCCGCTTTGGCGGGGCTTTTCTTTTTGGAAGATTAGGCGCCTCATAAAAAAAGGATCCGATGCATACACCTTGTAAAAAAGCAGGGCGGGGGCCTTGCCTGCAAGGAGGAGCAAAGGAATGGAGTTTTACACCGTCAGGCCGGAAGAGGCCCTGGAGGCTTTGGGGACAGACCCTGCCCGGGGACTCAAACAATCGGAGTGTCAACGCCGGCTGCTCAAATACGGAAAAAACGAATTGCGCACGGAAAAGCGCCGCAGTCTTTTTCTGCGGTTTCTCAGCCAGTTTCAGGATTTCATGGTGTTGATCTTGTTGGCAGCAGCAGGGATCTCTTTTGGCGTTTCCTGGATTCGGGGAGACGGAGAGTATGTGGACTCCCTGATTATCCTGGCCATCGTGGTCTGCAATGCGGTGATCGGTACCGTCCAGGAACTTCGGGCGGACCGGGCCATTGAGGCTTTGAAAAAAATGTCCTCCCCCCACGCCTGGGTGCTGCGGGATGGCAAGCGCCAGCGAGTGGAAAGCTGGGAGCTGGTTCCCGGGGACGTGGTCATTCTCCAGGCAGGGGATCTGGTCCCCGCAGATTTGCGGCTGTTGAAAAGCGTGGAACTGAAGGTGGAGGAATCCCCCTTGACGGGGGAATCGGTCCCTGCGGAGAAAGATGCCCAGGCTCTTTGCTCCAAAACGGCTCCCTTGGGGGAACGGCGCAATATGGTGTTTTCCTCCACGGGAGTGGCGTCGGGAGCCGGGGTAGGAGTGGTGACTGCCACCGGTATGGAAACTGCCATGGGGCAAATTGCCCGGATGTTGGAGCAGGAAAAGGCCCCCCAGACGCCCTTGCAGCAGAAACTCAAACAGACAGGTAAAGTGTTGGGAGCCGGAGTGGTGCTCATCTGCGGGGTGATTTTCCTGCTGGGGCTTTTGCAGCAGATGGAACCTCTGGAGATGTTTCTCATAGCCATCAGTTTAGGGGTGGCGGCCATTCCGGAAGGCCTCACTGCCGTAGTGACCATCGTGCTGGCCATGGGGATCAAGCGCATGGCCCAAAAGCGGGCCATTGTCCGGCACTTGCCGGCGGTAGAGACCTTGGGGAGCACCCAGGTGATCTGTTCCGACAAGACCGGAACTCTGACCCAGAACAAAATGACCGTTGCGGTATTTTTCGGGTCCAATGGGGAGGAGCGGTTGGAGAGTTCTGCCGCCCAGTTTGCCCTGGAGTTGGCCACTTTGTGCAACAATTCCCAGGAGGTCGGAGGAACGCTGACCGGAGATCCCACGGAGACCGCCTTTCCCAGGGCGTGCCGGCGGAAGAAGGGGGAGTTGGAGGAGGCGTATCCCAGAGTGGGTGAAATCCCCTTTACTTCTGCCCGAAAACGGATGACCACAGCCCACAAATTGCCGGGAGGCGGGTATCGGGTCATTACCAAGGGAGCGCCCGATGTGCTGATTGCCCGTTGTACCAACCTGCTGCGAGGGGGAGAGATCCAGCCCTTCAGCGGTGCTGCCAAGGCAAAGCTTTTGTCGGACAATACCCGATTGGCAAGCCGGGCGTTGCGGGTGTTGGCAGTGGCCTATAAGGATGTGTCCGCCCTGTCGGACGATGACCGGGAAACGGAAAGCGGATTGATTTTCTGCGGGCTTATTGCCATGGAGGACCCGCCCCGTCCCGGAGTGAAAGAGGCGGTATCCCAGTGTAAGAAGGCAGGGATCCTTCCGGTGATGATTACCGGTGACCATGCCGCCACAGCCCTTGCCATTGGAAAACGGCTGGGGATTGCAGAAGGACCTTCCCAGGTGTTGGCGGGATCGGATCTGGATCGGTTCAGTGACCGGGAACTCAGTGAAAAGATTTTTGATTACCGGATTTTTGCTCGGGTTTCTCCGGAGCACAAGGTAAAAATCGTCAAGGCCTTCCAGCAGCGGGGCATGGTGGTGGCCATGACCGGGGACGGCGTCAACGACGCTCCCGCTTTGAAGAGCGCGGACATCGGCTGCGCCATGGGGAAAAACGGCACGGAGGTGGCTCAGTCTGCGGCGGACATGGTTCTCACCGACGACGACTTTTCCACCATTGTGTCGGCGGTCCGGGAAGGCAGGGGCATCTACAAAAATATCCGGAAGACGGTCCATTTTCTTCTTTCCTGCAACATGGGGGAGATCCTGGTGGTGTTCGTGGCATTTTTGCTTCGGGTGCCCACACCCCTTCTGGCGATTCAGCTGCTGTGGGTCAATTTGGTGACAGATTCCCTGCCGGCGCTGGCATTGGGGGCGGATCCCATTGAGCAGGACGTGATGGAGGAACCGCCTCACAAGCGGGAGGAAGGCATCTTTTCCGGCGGCATGGGTTTTTCCGTGGTGGTGGAAGGGTGCCTGGTGGGGGCACTTGCATTGCTGGCGTACACCATTGGAAGGGTTTTCTTCGACTTGGATCCCGCACAGCCGGTGGTGGGCAGGACCATGGCCTTCGCGGTTCTCAGTCTGTCCCAGCTTACCCACAGCTTCAACATGCGCTCTGATCATTCAGTGCTTAAAGCGGGGCTTTTTTCCAACCACAAGCTGGTGGCTGCCTGTGGGGTGTGCGCGTTCCTGATGGTCAGTGTGGTGCTGTTTCCGCCGTTGGCCGCTATGTTCCAAACTACGCCTCTGACTGGCTTTCAGTGGATTCTGGTAGCCATTTTGTCCCTTTGTCCCTTGGTGGTGGTAGAGGGAGAAAAGCTGCTGCGAGATCGGAGTGCTTCTCACAGGAAAAAGTAGTGGATGCAAGAAAAGACCCCTTCTCATAATTTACCCTCATGGAAAAAGGGAGAGCCCAGGCTCTCCCTTTTTCCATATTCCATTTTTATGATTGATAGGCGGCTTTCATCAGGGCGATTTCCCGGGCATAGCCAGCCAGGTCGTTGGGGGTTTCCAAGTAGAAGGGTAAATCCCGTAAAGCGGGATGGTTGACGATTCGCTCCAGGGCCTCCAGCCCCAAGGAACCTTCACCCAATTTCTGGTGCCGGTCCTTGTGGCTTCCCAGAGGATTCATACTGTCGTTAAGGTGGATAGCCTTCAGGCGGGAAAGACCCAGGACCCGGTCAAATTCTTCCAGAACTCCTTCCAGATTTCCCACCAGGTCGTACCCACCGTCAAAGACATGACAGGTGTCCAAGCACACGCCCATGAGTTGGGATTGTTCTACCTGATCCAAAATAGCCCTCAGTTCCTCAAAGGTGCGTCCCACCTCGGAGCCCTTGCCTGCCATGGTTTCCAGAAGTACCGTAGTGTGCAGGTCCGGGGTCAGGATAGCGTTGAGGTGGTTTGCGATCAGGTCGATTCCCACAGAGGCGCCCTGCTTTACATGACTGCCCGGATGAAAATTGTACATGCTTCCGGGAATGTGTTCCAGTCGTGCCAGGTCATCCGCCATGGTTTCCCGGGCAAAGGTGCGCAGACCTTCGTCTGCGGCGCAGGCGTTGAGGGTGTAGGGGGCGTGGGCCAAGATGGGGAAGAGCCCATGTTCCCCGGCAAATTCTCGATAGGCTGCCACATCTTCCAGATCCAACGGCTTGGCTTTTCCGCCCCGGGGATTTCTGGTGAAAAATTGAAACGTATTGGCGCCGATTTTTATGGCTTCCCGTCCCATGGCCAAGTATCCTTTGGCGCTGGACAGGTGACATCCGATTTTCAGCATGGTAGGTGATTCTCCTTTCGGGAAAACTTCCGGCCTTCAAGGAGGCCGATGCCATCATCATACCCTGTTCCCGCTGTTTTTTCAACTCTGTCTCTGAAGGGAGGGGAGGAATGTCAAAAAACAAGGGTGTTTTCATGTCCTGAAAAGGAAAAGGTCAAAATTTCACTCTTATTTTTGACCTCATATTCCAATGCAGGACCATCCTTAAGAAAAACAGGTCGATTTTCCCAGGGAAACGAGTCCGGAGACGGAAAGCCAAACCGGAGTACCGCTGCTATAATAAAATCACAAAAAGCACTGGAAGTATACAAATCGTATAAGGAGGATTTTGTAATGAGCAAATTGAAGATTGGTGTGGTGGGCTGTGGTGGCATCGCCAACCAGAAGCATTTTTCCGCCCTGAAGGCAAATGCAGATTTAAATGAGATTGTGGCGTTTTGCGATATTATCGAGGAGCGGGCTGTTAAGGCAGCGCAGGAGTATGGAGCTCCCGGCGCCAAGGTGTATAAGGATTACCGGGAACTGTTGGCCGATCCCCAGGTAGAAGTGGTGCACATTTGCACGCCCAACGTGGTGCACAGTGAAATTGCCATTGCGGCCTTTGAAGCCAAAAAGGATGTTTACTGTGAAAAACCCATGTCCCACAGTCCCGCAGAGGCGGAGAAGATGGTGGAAGCCTGGAAGAAATCCGGCAAACAGTTTACCGTAGGGTACCAGAACCGGTTCCGTCCCGAGGTCCAGAACCTGCACGCTGCCTGTGCCGCCGGTGATTTGGGGGATATCTACTACGGCAAAGCCCACGCGGTCCGGAGAAGAGGCGTTCCCACCTGGGGTGTGTTTATGGACAAGGCCCAGCAGGGTGGCGGTCCCCTCATCGACATCGGTACCCATGCTCTGGACATCACCCTCTGGTGCATGAACAACTACGACATCGACAGCGTGACCGGTTCCGTGTTTTACAAGCTGGGCGGACTGCAGCAGGCCACCGAAGGAAACCTGTTTGGGCCTTGGGATCCCAAAACCTTTGAAGTGGAAGATTCCGCCATGGGGTACATCAAGATGAAGAACGGAGCAGCCATTACTCTGGAAGCCAGCTGGGCGCTGAATATTCTGGAATCCCGGGAGGCTTCCACCACCTTGTGTGGCACTGCGGCAGGCGCGGAAATCCATTCCGGCATGAGCTATGGCAAGAACGAGCTGATTTACAACCGGGGCCGGAACAATCAGCTGATGGAAGAGCGCATTTCCCCCGTGGGCGGCGTGGCTTACTTCGGTGGCGGCGGCGGTGAAGAAGGTGTTGTGGACTGCCGTCAATGGCTGCTGGCCATTCAGAACGGCACGCAGCCCCTGGTGAAGCCTGAGGAAGCTCTGGCAGTGACCAAAGTGCTGGATGCTATCTATCAGTCCGCCAAGGAAAACCGAGAAATCAAATTCTAAGGAGGCAGTCACTGATGGGATTCGCCATGCGGATGCAGTTGAACAAAGAGATCATCAAGAAGAACTCCTTCCGGAACCTGTACATCAACTCTGCCAAAAACGGCTTTGAGTTTCAGGTGCAGCTGGCTTACTACCGAGGCCACTACCTGTCCGATATTGATCTGCTAGAAGTCTGGGTAGATGGGGAAAAAATGCCCCAGGAGGCGGTAACCTTTGAGGTGAATGGCAAGGAGATGCCCGTTTACAAGTTGTCCTGGGCGGTGACGGAATTCTGGAGCCAGGTGGTTCCTGCCAAGATTCGGGTGCTGAAAAAGGGCGGCCTGGAGCCTGGGGATCACCAGCTGGAGCTGAAGCTGATGCTGCGGGTTCCCTATATGCAGATTGGTCCCCAGCACAATTTCATGCCCCTGGACAGCGGTGAAACGGTAACGGTACATCTTGGGGAATAAGGAGGCGGCAATCGTGAGCAATATCAGATTGGGCGCGACCCTGTTCTGTTACGGAACGGAGTATGCCCGGTATCAATACGATTTTGAAGAATGTGTGCGTCAGGCGGCTCTGGCCGGGGCAGAGGGGTACGAGATTGTGGGCACCCAGATGTTGCCCAGCTATCCCAACGTCAGTGACGAGTTTTTGGGCAAGGTACAGGAGCTCAAGGAGAAATACGGCATTGGTCCCGTGGCCTATGGGGCCAACAACGACAAAGGTATGCGTCCTGACCGGAATTTGACCGACGATGAGATGTTGGCAGACACCATTATGGACCTGAAGGCAGCCAATAAGCTGGGGTGCAAGGTAATGCGTTCCCAGTATATGCTTTCTCCGGCAGCTTTTGAGCGTCTGGCCCCCTACGCGGAGCTGTTTGACGTAAAGGTGGGGATCGAGATCCACAACCCGGAGACGCCGGCTTCTCCTCGGATGAAGGAGTATCTGGAAGTGATCCGCCGTACCGGCTCCAAGTATTTGGGATTTGTCCCGGATTTTGGGTTCCTTTCGGTGGCGCCCAACAAGCCCCAATGGATGAAAGCATTGAAAGCGGGTGTCAAGGAAGAGCATCTGGAAATGGCCGCGGAGATGCGCCGTACAGGGGTTCCCCAGGAGGAAGCCGCTCAAAAGCTGATGGCAGTGGGAGCCCATCCGGCCATCCAGGGGGTTTTGGCAGGCATGTATGGGTTTGTGCAGTTCAAGCCTCGGGAAGCACTGCCGGGCCTGTTGGAGGAGCTCAAGGAAATCCTTCCTTACAGCTTCGAGATGCACGGCAAGTTCCATTACCTCAGCGAAGACTGTGTAGAGCCCAGCATTCCCTACCAGGAAATTCTGGACATGCTTAAGGAAACATCCTTTGACGGATATTTGATCTGTGAATATGAAGACGAGCTGTACTGCGGCGGAACGGAATTTACCCGTCGTCAGTTGGCCATGGAGAAGCGGATTCTGGGACGGTAACAAAGGCCCCTTACCGGTAACAATCGGGAAAAGGCTGGTATGCTGTTGACCGTGGAACCGCGTGGCCGGAAGCCAAGGATCAGGCTGTATTCCGGCCTGATCCCAACGTATGAGGCCATATGGATTTTATCCCATGGAGAAGGGAGCCCTGCATGGAAAATGCAAAGGGCTCCCTTTTGAATGTTTGCAAGGGGCCAAAAGGCCCGGAGAAAGTTTTTGTTAAACCCAGTGGGTTTGCCCGAACGAGAGTCTGTCTCCCGAGAAACGGAAGAACGGTGGAGACGTTTCGCTCACAGAATTTTTCGGATCCGGATAAACCGAATTTCGTTTGGGCTCAGGATAATGTCCAGGGGGAGACAGTTTTCCGTTACCTCCTGGGTGCGGATGGTCAGCTTGGGGCCGGACACCCGCTGGAGGTATTCCACATCCCTTCGGGACAGTTCGTTTTCAAACTCCATTTCCTGCCACGCATGGAGGGGGCTTCCGATTTCCTCAGTGACCTGATAGGTTTTGACCCGGTAGGTTCCGTTGGAAAGGTCTCCCAATTCCAATTCCAGGTGGAGGGGTTCCCGATCCTCGAAGTAATTCCAAATTTGATCCCGTTGGAGTTCGTCCTCTTGGGTCAGGTAATAGTTGGAGTTCAG
>ENA-OPSZ01001038-OPSZ01001038.1-human-gut-metagenome-genome-assembly--contig:-NODE-1038-length-14471-cov-2.816870_pt1 | contig 14471 bp, 10 predicted proteins | sample MGYA00241814_ERZ501919 | MGnify/ENA primary metagenome ERZ501919 (study PRJEB25962, sample SAMEA2042440) | human gut metagenome | biome: human gut; feature: human-associated habitat; material: faeces... | reverse complement strand
GGTGGGTAGCCGAAGCTGGGGCTGGCATATACATTCAGTCTTTTTTTGTCATGATTTACTTCATAACGGTCTAATTTACACTTACCTATGTTGGCATAAGATGTTTCGTACCGGGTGAAAAAATCTTTTAGACGTTGTTCCACATTACCATCTAACCCTTGTGCCAAAGTGTGTGATATTCCTGCCATTACCAGCAGGAAGGACAAAAATATCTTTTTCATGTTGTTTTCTTCTTTATTTATGGTTGCGAAGTTAGGAATTTTTGTTAGTTTTGTCATTCTAACTAATCTATAATGAACCTAAATGAAACGAATTATCTTTAATTTCTGCTTCGTATGGCTGGCTGTTTCCGCTTTTGCCGGAAGTAAGGTAGTCGAAATGCGAAATTATGGTCTGGTACCGGACACACACGAGAATCTTTCACCCAAATTGCAGAAGGCGTTACAAGACATCAAGTCTCAAGTTGCTTTGGGTGATAAGGTCACTCTGCTTTTTGAATCCGGACGTTACGATTTCCATCCTGAAGGGGCGGCTGTCCGTGAGTATTATATTTCCAATCATGATCAGGACAATCCGAAAACGGTAGGTTTCCCTTTGGAGGATTGGAAGGGGCTGACGGTGGACGGACAGGGCGCCGATTTTATCTTTCATGGACGTATGCTTCCACTTTCTCTGCTTCGTTCAGAGAATTGTACTTTGCGTAATTTCAGCATAGATTTTGAGACTCCTCATATTGCTCATGTCAAGATATTGGAAAGCGGAGAGGAGGGAATTACTTTTGAACCTGCCGCATGGGTGAAATGCCGTATCAATGAGAAAGGTTTTTTCGAAGCATACGGTGAAGGCTGGTCCAGTGCTCCCCAGGGAGGGATTGCTTTTGAAGAAAAGACAAAGCGTCTGGTATACCGCACCAGTGACTTATGGTGTCCTATGGAAGGATTGAAGGAAATCTCTCCACGTGTCTACCATGCTCCTCAATGGAAAGACGCCCGGTTGAAACCGGGGACAGTGGTGGCTCTTCGTACTTATTATCGTCCTGCTCCGGGTATATTCTTGTCCAATGATAAAGACACCCGTTTGCAGAATGTGAAAGTGCATTATGCCGAAGGTATGGGACTGCTGGCCCAGTTATGTGAAAATATCACGTTGGATGAATTCAGCGTTTGTCTTCGTGGCGATAAGGATCCGCGTTACTTTACCACGCAGGCGGATGCTACCCATTTCTCCAGTTGCCGGGGGAAGATTGATTCTCGCAACGGGTTGTATGAAGGAATGATGGATGATGCGATTAATGTACATGGTACTTATTTGAAAATCAAGCAACGCCTTGATGACCATACGGTGATTGCCCGATACATGCATCCGCAAGCATACGGATTCGAATGGGGCGTGAATGGCGATGAAGTACAATTTGTACGTTCCGCCACCATGGAACTGACCGGTGGAAAGAACCGGGTGAAGGAAATCCTGCCCAATGACAAAGATACGGTGAAAGGTGCAAAAGAATATCGTATCACTTTTGCCGAGCCTTTGGATGCGGAGATTACGGATAAAGAAGGTTTCGGCATTGAAAACCTGTCCTGGTGTCCGGAAGTTTATTTTGCGGATAATGTCATTCGTAATAATCGAGCACGCGGTACGCTGTTCAGCACTCCCCTGAAAACGGTGGTAGAGCGTAACCTGTTTGATCATACATCAGGAACAGCCATATTGCTGTGCGGTGATTGTAACGGCTGGTTTGAAACGGGAGCTTGCCGGAATGTGCTGATTCGTAACAATCGTTTTATCAACGCATTGACTAATATGTTCCAGTTTACGGAAGCTGTTATCTCTATTTATCCGGAGATTCCCGATTTGGAGCATCAGAAAAAATATTTCCATGGTGGAAAAGGAGAAAAAGGAGTAGTGATTGAAGATAACTATTTTGAAACCTTTGACCGCCCTGTACTTTTTGCAAAATCCATTGACGGATTGATCTTTAAAAACAATGTGATCCGCCAGAATACGGATTATCCGGCTTTTCATCATAACAAATCCCGTTTCCGCTTGCTTCACACCCGGAATGTGAAGATAGAGAAGAATAATTTTGAGGATGGGGATGAGAGTATAGCAAGAGAATAGATACAAATAACACTGATTATGCGGGTGAAAATACAATCCGCATAATCAGTGTTTTCATATCTGAAGAACTACAACGGAAGGGTTATTCTATTTTTCCAATGCTGAAGTTTTCAGGATATTTGCCTTTGAAATTCTTATAATACAATTTGATTTCACGCATATCCTTGTCCAAATCACCGCTGGGATGTATTACCTTTTCGGCTGTGATGCATTTCTTCTCGTAGTCGATAGCTACCAGAATAATAGGCAGACCAGCCCCTTGCGCAATATAGTAAAACCCTTTCTTCCAATTGGGATTGGCTTTGCGTGTTCCTTCCGGAGTGATAGCCAGATGGAATTTTTGACTCGATTTGGCAATCTTAATCATCTGGTCCACCAATGAAGTCTTGCGGCTACGGTCTACGGGAATCCCTCCCATCCAGCGGAAAATAGGGCCTAGAGGCCAGAAGAACCAGTCTTTTTTCATCATAAAACCGGTTTCGCGACCTATAGCTCCCATAAACAGTTTGCCTATGAACAAATCCCAATTGGTGGTATGCGGTGCGGCACAGATAATATATTTGTCATAATCGGGAACGGATACTTTAGTCTTCCATCCCAATAGTTTGTAGTAGATAAAACCACAAATAGCTTTTTTCATTCCTTAAATCTTATGCTTTTGTAGCTTTAGCCAGTTCGTCTGCAACCACTTTTATTTCTTTGTTCAAATCCTCATTCAGTTTCTTGTAGAAACCTTTTACGTTACCCGGTTCAGTGTGACTGATGCGTATAATCAGTTTGATCACATTGTGTACAGAGTTGCAAACTACTTCACGGTTAACACCTTCCATCAAACTGACTAAAAACAAATCACTTGCTATATTGGTTATTTTTTTCTTTAAATTTCTTCTACTTGCCATAAATGTAATGTTTTAAGTTAATACATAATTCTAAATTCGCGGTAAAGGTAATATTTTTATTTGTATACGTTTTCATATTTGCGAAAAAAGAACGAAATTTGCACGTGAATTATAAATGAAATTATACACCTTTAAATAGAATAATAGAATATGACTAAAAGTGCATTACAAATTGCCAGAGCTGCTTATCAGCCCAAACTTCCTAAAGCGTTGAAAGGCGCTGTAAAAGTAAAGGAAGGTGAACCTACACAGTCAGTTGCTGACCAGGAAGCTATCAAAGCCTTGTTCCCTAACACTTACGGCATGCCGTTGATTCAGTTCGTTGAAGGCGAAGCTGTCAATATGCCTGCCATCAACGTAGGTGTCATCTTGTCTGGTGGACAGGCTCCCGGCGGACACAATGTTATTTCCGGTTTGTTCGACGGTATCAAAGCATTGAACAAGGACAGCAAACTGTATGGTTTCATTCTGGGCCCCGGTGGTTTGGTAGACCATAATTATATGGAACTGACTTCCGATATTATCGACGAATACCGCAATACCGGTGGTTTCGATATCATCGGTTCGGGACGTACCAAACTGGAAAAGGTAGAACAGTTTGATAAAGGTCTGGAAATCATCAAGGAATTGGGCATCAAGGCATTGGTAATTATCGGTGGTGATGACTCAAACACAAACGCTTGTGTATTGGCAGAATACTATGCTGCGAAGAACTGCGGTGTTCAGGTTATCGGTTGTCCGAAGACTATCGACGGTGACTTGAAGAACGAGATGATTGAAACTTCTTTCGGTTTTGATACGGCTTGTAAGACTTACTCTGAAGTAATCGGTAACATTCAGCGTGACTGTAACTCTGCCCGCAAATACTGGCACTTTATCAAGCTGATGGGACGTTCGGCTTCTCATATCGCTTTGGAATGTGCTTTGCAGGTTCAACCTAACGTATGTATCGTTTCAGAAGAAGTGGAAGAGAAGAACATGTCATTGGATGATGTGGTTACTTACATTGCTCAGGTGGTGGCTAACCGTGCCGCACAAGGCAATAACTTCGGTACAGTGTTGATACCTGAAGGTTTGATCGAATTCATCCCCGCAATGAAGAGATTGATCGCTGAATTGAACGACTTCCTGGCTGCTAACGCATCAGAGTTCGCATTGATCAAGAAATCTCACCAACGTGAATATATCATCTCCAAGCTTTCTAAGGAAAACTCGGAAATCTATGCTTCTCTGCCCGAAGGCGTTGCACGTCAGCTTACTTTGGATCGTGACCCGCACGGAAACGTACAGGTATCACTGATTGAAACAGAAAAGCTGTTGTCTGATATGGTAGCCGTTAAATTGGCTCAGTGGAAAGAAGAAGGCAAGTATGTAGGTAAATTTGCCGCTCAGCATCACTTCTTCGGTTACGAAGGACGTTGCGCTGCTCCGTCAAACTTCGATGCTGACTATTGCTACTCGTTGGGTTACACCGCTTCTATGTTGATTGCCAACGGCAAGACCGGTTATATGTCTTCTGTACGTAACACTACTGCTCCTGCCGAAGAATGGATTGCAGGTGGTGTGCCTATCACAATGATGATGAACATGGAACGTCGTCACGGTGAAATGAAACCGGTTATCCAGAAAGCGTTGGTAAAATTGGACGGTGCTCCTTTCAAGGCGTTCGCCGCACAGCGTGAACGTTGGGCTATTGAAACAGACTATGTATATCCGGGTCCTATCCAGTACTTCGGTCCTACAGAAGTTTGTGACCAGGCAACCAAGACATTGCAGTTGGAACAAGGAAAATAATTTTTTCTTATTTCTATAAAGCATAAAGGAAACCCATCGGGGCTGATTGTAAAACCATTCTCCCGATGGGTTTTATTGCATAGTATGTGGGAATAGGTAAGGTAAAAACAGCTAAATAGGATAAAATGGTAAGAGCGAAAAGCACACGTCCTGCCCCTGTTAAAAAAAAGGCAGTCGCGAAACCTGTCCGCCGGACCACACAGCGGAAGGCGAAAAAGAAACCGCAAAGAGAGATGCCGTCATGGCTTCGGTATGTCATTGCGGGAATTATTGCTTTTTTATTCCTTGCCGCTTTCTTTTATTTCTTTATCCGTCCTTACTCTTACCGTTGGAAGCCTTGCTATGGCTTTAAAGCATACGGTGTATGTATGCCCTCAGGTTTTCATGTGCATGGCATTGATGTTTCCCATTATCAAGGAAACATAGACTGGAAAATGCTGACCCAGACCCGACAGGGAAAATTTCCTATTCATTTTGTCTTTATGAAAGCTTCGGAAGGAGGCGATTATGGGGACAAGGCTTTTAGCTCCAATTTTGATTCGGCGAAAACACATGGGTTTATCCGTGGGGCTTATCATTTTTACAATCCGAAGACAGATCCTGTCCGTCAGGCCGATTTTTTTATCAATTCCGTCAAGCTGGATTCAGGTGATCTTCCTCCTGTGCTCGATATTGAGAAGAGGGGAAAGGATGAGAATCAGCTCCGTCGTGACCTTAAACTGTGGCTTGACAAAATAGAACAGCACTACAAAGTGAAGCCTATTCTTTATACTTCTTATAAGTTTAAAACGCGTTATCTGAATGATTCGGTCTTCAATTCTTATCCTTACTGGATAGCTCATTATTATGTAGACTCGGTGGAATACAGGGGGGAGTGGAAATTCTGGCAGCATACGGATGTGGGTACGTTGCCGGGTATTCGTGAGAAAGTGGATTTGAATATTTTCAACGGTTCGTTGGAAGAATTGCAATTAATGACCATAAAGAAATAAGGGAACTGTGCCTGAGGTTCCGAAAACTTTGCTTATATTTGCTTTATGAACTTACTGCTCAATATTATTTGGCTGATTTGCGGCGGATTTCTGATCTGCGTGGAATATATTGTTTCCAGCCTGTTGCTGATGATTACTATCGTCGGCATTCCTTTCGGTTTCCAGACTTTGAAGTTGTCTATGCTGGCTCTTTGTCCTTTTGGGCGGGAAATACGCAGTTGTCCCGGTGATGGTGGATGTCTCAGTGTGTTGATGAATATCATCTGGATACTTGTAGGTGGAATCTGGATCAGCCTCTCTCATCTGGCATTCGGGGTGTTGCTTTGCATCACTGTCATCGGCATTCCATTCGGACTGCAACATTTCAAGCTGGCGGGTTTGGCACTTACTCCTTTCGGAAAGGAGATTGTATAATAAATATAATACCGATATGATCGTTTGGTCACTTTGGATAAAATGCAGCGTCCTACGTGCGTTTGTCACCGCTTGATTCCGGTTCTAATTTTCAGGGAAGAAGAACAAAAGGACAAAAGAGAGAAAATCCGTTCTTTTGTCCTCGAATAAATCAATGCATATCCTGCGTGGTTGGTGGCAATTCCGTCTTTATCGCGTCTTTGCCATACTTGAAAATGGTATTATTTCATGATGAATTTCACAGCTGCCCAGTTGTTCTTTTCCCGATGATGTACGAACTCCATTCCCAGACTCTCCGCTTTTTCGCGGATAAAAGGAATATCCTGTATATAGAATCCACTCATAAATATTTCCGAACCCGGATGCATACAGGCGGCATAATGGGGAAGGTCTGCCAGAAGAATATTCCGGTTAATGTTGGCAATAATCACATCAAACGCTTTGCGCCCTTTCAGCAGATTGGCGTCACCCAGTTCCACTGTAATGTTATGGATATGGTTCAGTGCAATGTTGTCTTTTGAATTGTTGACGCACCAGTCGTCAATGTCGATGGCTGTCACAGGATTGGCTCCTCGCATGGAGGCAAGGATGGCAAGAATAGAAGTGCCGCATCCCATATCCAGGACTGATTTTCCTTTCAGGTCGGCTTCTAACAGCTCGCTGATTATAGAGCTGGTCGTTTCATGATGCCCTGTGCCGAAAGCCATTTGCGGGTTAATCAGAATTTCATACTCAGTTTTCGGAGTGTCTTTGTGGAACGTGCTGTGAATGCAGCAACGGTCACCTATGACGATGGGTTGAAAGAAGTTTTTCTCCCATTCTTCATTCCAGTTTTTGTCTTCGGCTTCCTTTATGGTGTATTCTATCCGGGTGTCAGGTAAAGGGAAGTTCGCAACCATTTCTTTCAGTGCTTCCTCGTCAAAGAGAGTTTGCTGGATATAGGCCTGTATTCCCCCTTCACATTCTACAAAACTTTCAAATCCTATTTCTCCGGCCAATGCGGACACTACATCATTCACTGTCTCATTACAGGGATGTGTTGTAAAGGTTACTTCTAAATATTTCATATCTTTTCGTTTATTCTATCACTTTACGGAGCAATGCCTCCATCTCATTTTTGAAGATGCCCGCTTCATGCACTTTCACCCCGTCCACATAGAACGTGGGAACGTAATAATAGTCGTATTGGTCGGCTATATCAGGATGTTGGGTTTCTTCTATCATTTCTATTTCTATAGGTTGGAATTCAGGATATTCTGCTTTCAGTTCTTCAATATAGCGCAGTGCTTTTTTGCAGAACGGGCATCTTTCCTGATAAAATAATTTCACTGGTTTCATACGATTGTTGGTTTAAGGATGATGACAAAGATAATTTCTTTTCATTACTTTCACAAACAAACCTTCCGTCTTTTTGTTTCAGACTTGTGCTCTCATTGCAATGTTAGATGCAATTATGCCCTCATGCCCTCATTTGTGAGGTAATTTGTTTATAATGAACAGGTTATTTGTGATGGTAGCATAGAAGAGTATGAGGGCATTGCCCTCATACTCTTCTATGGTAAAATAAATTATTTCAACTTTGTTACATGATATAGGGTACCTCTGGTACTGGTCTTTTTAGGAATGTTCAGTTTGCGGAGAATACGTCCAAACCAATTTATTTTATTGATAGACAGTTTGTCGCGTGTGTTCTCTTGAAGATAATTAAAAATATCCATGGCAGTCATCCATTCTCCCTCCTTTTCGTTGGTTGCAGAAGAAAAGTTACAATGGAATAAATGCTCCAAAGGTGATATTTGTTCAAATTCGCTGTTGCTTTGTCGTAAAACGGCCTCATCTTCGTCATTCAGCCAATAACGTTCGTTCTTATAAAGTAAATGCATGGCTTGCGCATAGAGTTGGCGGTAGTCTATGGTGACATTGGTATCAATGGGATCGGTCACTTCGATACAGATAAAGCGACGGCTTCCCGTGGGGTCGGTGAGCAAATCCTTCTGATTGCTGGTGCCGATGAATGAGGCATAGCGGCGTAATTCGCGCACGCTGGTTCCGTAAGGCTTGCGCAGATTGGCTGTCGGTTTTTGTAGCAGATGTTTCAGAAAGCCTTGTTGATTTACGGTAATCTGGTCGAATTCGTCCAGGTTGATAAGGAAAAATCGTCCCAAGGCACGCTCCGCTTCCTGTTTGCTGCTGAAGTCCAGGCTGTCGGCATAGCCGAAACGGAGTTCGGGTGGCAGCAAGATACGGCAATAAGTGGATTTCCGGAATCCTTGCGAACCTACAAGTAAAGGTGAAGTGCTGTTTCCATGCTGGCGGTCCATCCCCCTCCAATGCGCCACCATGCCTAGAAACCAACGGTAAAAGAGTTCTTCCCAATGCGGATTGCCGCAAGGAACGAGCCGGGCAAGTGCGCGGATGCGGTCAGTACCGTCCCAGCGGGGAAGGTCACACAAGTATTCTTCTACAGGATTGTAAAGCGGAACGAAATCGGAGGTGAGAAAGCGGTCTATATCCCGGTCCCACACTTGCAGCCCTTCTTTTAAGGCGCAGAGGGCGATACTGTTGCGGGTACGTTTATCTAAAGGCTTGAAATAGAAATGAACAGAGTCCCGTTGACGGTATTCCACCTCGTCCAGCACGGTGTTGAAGCGGAATTCATACCGTCTTTTCAAGAATTCCTCCAGCCGGAAGGTGGCTTCCTGCTCTTTACTGAAACCGCTTTTTTTACCGAAACCTTTCATTTCCCGGTATCCGTTGCCAAAAGCTGTACGGATGGTTTCTGTGTCCGTTGCGTGAAAATAGTGCATCAGCGTGCGCTGTACGGCTTCCTCTTCGGGGATGCCTGTTTTGAAGCATTGTTCTACCAGATGGGGCAGTAAAGGTTCCAGCCCGTCATCACGTTTCCAGTTTTCCATCTCGGCCAATGCTCTTTTCCGTGCCGACTGGTACATCTGGGCAAAAATCTGCATACTTTCGCAGCCGGGTGTCATTCGTTCCGGTGCGCTTTCGCTGTTTTGTTTCCGTTGCCGGAAAGTTTCCTCATCGGGCAGGGCAAGCGGTTGCTCTATGCAGAAAGGAACGGACGAAGGGTTATAGTAAGGTTGTTCATCCACGGTCATGCGACAGCTTTGCATCAGGTCCGGTTCCTTCAGTGTGATGCCGAAAGGAAGCATGGGCTGGTAGCATGTCACCGCCAGCCGATAGGCGTGGGCATGAAACAGGAGGACTTCTTGTGTGGCAGTGGGCAAGCTGCCGTCAGTGCGTGCGAAGCGTATCCATATCTTTACGCTCCGTCCGCTTGAACCGCAGAAAGCGGCAAAGGTTTGTGGCAGTTGCTCTACTTGGCGTTTCACATATTCCACCTCATACAGGTCGGCGAGCCGGTTCACTTCCAGCTGCACCAGTCCGTTGTAATGTTTCATACGTTTCTCACCCTTTTGTTTGCGGGTATATTCTACGGCAGGATAGACACGCGGCAGTTTGTCGATGTGGACGTAGCGGGCGGACGATCCTGCCAGCCGGGGTAGTATTTCACGCAGTTCCGATATATGCCCTGCTTTGTTCTCTGTCTTTACTTTCTCGAAGAATGCGTCCGTATCGCATAGTGACAAGGCTTCTGTCCCCTGTTCTTCATCTTTCCTGATGAGTGTAATTTTCATATTTGTCTTTCGTTTGAATGTTTTTTTGGTTTTATGTACCTCCCATGGAAAAGATGATGTTCTGTCGTGTGGAGAAGACTGCGTATTGCGAGTGTCTATGTGTGCATATTTTTAGTAAAGATAAGGTTTCTTTCCGGATTCTGCAAATGCTTTCCGGATTAAATGCCGTCTTTTTCTTTTTCCTTTCTTTTCTGTGTTTTTATTCTTAGTCTCAGTGCATATTCCCCTGTCTCTTATTTGTTTTCTACCTTTTCTTTTCTTATTTTTGTATGTTTGTAATTAGTTATCTACCCTTGTGATTAAGTCTGATCATAAAGGTGATTAAAATTAATCACAAAGGTAGTTAAGCTTAATCACATCCGTGATTAATAGATATTGAACTTTCATCAATAAAAAAAGAACAGTATGGCAATACTATTTGATTGGTACGAGAATCCCAAAACCTCTGAGCAACAAGGGGAAGAGAATATGTTGCATCCGCGTCTCCGGCTGAATGGGAAAGTAAGCACGGCCCAGCTCCGTGCCCGTATACAGAAATATTGTACATTGACGGAAACGGATGTAATAGCCGTGCTCGATGCGCTGTCACACGCCATGGGCGAGGAATTGGCGGAAGGCAGGCAGGTGCATCTGGACGGCATCGGCTTTTTCCGTCCCAATCTGGTGAGCACCGAGCCGGTAACCGAAAAGACGAAACGTAAAAATACAAAGGTAAGGCTTAAGGGGATTGTTTACCGCCCCGACCGATTATTGATGGATGAGGTGGGGAAGGTAAAGGTGCAGCGTACCCGGTTCTCGTTTCATTCAAGTAAACTGACCGATGAGGAAATTGACGCATTGCTGACGGAGTTCTTCACAACTCATGATTTTGTGCAGCGGAAAAGTTTCCAGCTTCTTTGCAGTATGACACAAAGTACGGCCAGCCGCCATTTACACCGCTTGTGCGAGGAAGGAAAGCTGAAAAATGTGGGACTTCCCAAACAACCGGTTTATAAGCCGATAAATGGGTATTATGTTGTGAATGAATGATTTAAGTGAGATGTGCAAGAAAATAGGAGTGAGGGCATGAGGGCAATGCTCTCACTTTTTAACATGCCCTCACTGTGTGTAGTGGTTTAATAATGAGTAGGTTATGACTTTTAGTGAGGGCATGAGGGCATAAGTGGGTGCAACTTAATATAAAAAGTTGTTTTACCACCAGATTTGTTTACCATCAACGTATGTGAACGGACGTTCTTCTGTTTTCCGTGTGTGTGCAGAAATAGATAAAATAGTTGAAGTCCGTTACTAAAATAGGGAAATCCCTACCAACTAATAGGGATTTTCTTTGTTATGGAGTAAAACCTCTGATTATCTTTGTACCGGAAAAGGTAGATAAAATAACAAATAAACAAGTGACGAGTATGAAAAAGATTGTATTAGCTTCGCTTATGATGGTGTGCTTGCCTTATTGGGCAATGTCACAAAGCGTTGATGACGACCTTTATTTCATCCCTAAGAAAAAAGCTGAAAAGAAAGAGGAGGTTAAGCAAGAGGTGAAAGTGGTGGTTCCGCAGAAGCAGAACACGACTACCGTTTACGCAGCCCCCGGTTCTACAGTGGTAGTGAAGGATGTGAAAGGAAAAGTGCGCGATGTGGATGAGTATAATCGTCGTTATACTTCACGAGATAATAACTTCTCGATGGAGAATGATACCTTGTATATTGAGGAGAAACCTTTGAATGAGAGAGGGGAATGGGTTAATGGTTTTGAGGGCTCTCAAGACGATTATGAATACGCGATGCGTATCGTCCGTTTCCGCAATCCCCGTTACGCCATTCCGGTAAGCAGTCCGCTCTATTGGGATGTGGTTTACGGTTTGCCTTCATGGGATTGGAATGTATATGATGACGGATTGTATGCATACGAGTTAACTCCAAAGGCTATGGAGATAACTCCAAAGGCTTGGGAGATAGAAATCTTCCTTTTTATTTCCCTTATCCATAAAGAAGAAAAGGCTTAGTAAACCAGATAAAAAAACTCCGCCATCGGCTTTCAGACCAGATGGCGGAGTTTTGATATATACGAAATATGGACGAAATTCGAATAGATTACAATGCAGCCAGCTCTATCACTTTATCAACAGCCGCATTCAGACCGTCGGGATTCTTACCGCCTGCCGTTGCGAAGTGGGGCTGACCACCGCCGCCGCCTTGAATCAGTTTGGCTGCTTCACGGACCAGTTTGCCTGCATTCTGTCCGGCTTTTACCAGGTCTTCGCTAATCATGACAGTCAGCATCGGTTTGTTGTTGTCCACACTACCTATTACAACGAACAGATTGGCAGGAATCTCACCTTTCAGCTGGAAGGCAATATCTTTCACTACGTCGGCAGACATCGGAATGATGGTTTTCACCACTTTCACACCATTTATTTCTTTGGCATTCTCTACCAGTCTGGCTTTCAGTGCGGCGCCCTTTTCTTTCATGAACTCTTCCACCTGCTTCTTCAATCCTGCATTTTCATCCAGATATTTGCGGATTGCAATGCTCAAGTCAGGAGCATTGTTGAAGAGAGCCTTCAAGTCGCTAAGTGTATCTTGTATTGTATCCAGCATTTCTTCCACGCGTGCTCCGGTATAAGCTTCAATACGGCGAATGCCGGCAGCAACAGAACTTTCGGAGATGATTTTTACCATACCGATATTTCCGGTTGCAGCTACGTGTGTACCACCGCAGAACTCGATAGAAGTACCGAATTGGATCACACGAACTCTGTCGCCATACTTTTCACCAAAGAGAGCGATAGCTCCCAACTCCTTAGCTTCCTCGATAGGAATATTGCGATATTCTTTCAATGGGATATTAGCGCGGATTCTTGCATTGACGATATGTTCAACTTTACGGATTTCTTCATCGGTTACTTTCTGGAAGTGAGAGAAGTCGAAACGCAATGAATCCGGTGTAACCAATGAACCTTTCTGTTCGATGTGTTCACCCAATACTTCACGCAAAGCAGCATCCAGCAAATGGGTCGCCGAGTGATTGGCTGCACAGGCAGCACGTTTGTCGGTATCTACACAAGCCATCATCGGAGCTTCCGGATGTTCGGGTAGCTTTTTGGTAATATGTATCGGAAGATTATTCTCTTTCTTTGTGTCGACCACTTCAATCGTCTCGAACTCGCTCACCAATACACCTGTATCACCTACCTGACCACCACTTTCTGCATAGAACGGAGTATAGTCGAGTACAATCTGATACAATGTCTGGTTCTTTTGTTTGATCTGACGGTAACGAAGGATAGAAGCCTCGTATTCAGTGTAATCGTAACCAACGAATTCAGTAGTTCCTTCTTTCAGTACAATCCAGTCACCAGTTTCGATGGCGGCAGCATTACGTGCACGCTGTTTCTGTTGCTGCATTTCTTCATTGAACTCTTCAATGTTGACAGTCATTCCGTTTTCACGGAGAATCAGCTCTGTCAAGTCGAGCGGGAAACCGAATGTATCATATAAAGTAAAGGCATCTTTACCGCTGATTTCAGTTTTTCCATTGGCTTTGGTATCTTCCATTGTCTTATCCAATAGACGGATACCAGTTTCCAAAGTGCGGAGGAATGATTCTTCTTCTTCCTTGATTACTTTTTCAATCAGTGTCTTTTGTGCAACTAGTTCAGGATAAGCCTCTCCCATGTTATCAATCAATACAGGAAGCAACTTATACATAAATGCCTGTTTCTGTCCGAGGAAAGTATATCCGTAACGGACAGCACGGCGAAGGATACGGCGGATCACATAACCTGCCTTTGCATTAGACGGCAACTGGCCATCTGTGATTGAGAATGCAATGGTACGGATATGGTCGGCAATTACACGCATAGCAATATCTTGCTGCTTGTCTTTTCCATATTCTGTACCCGACATTGCTGCAATAGCTTTCAGCATTGGCTGGAATACGTCTGTGTCGTAGTTGGATGTTTTGCCTTGCAGAGCCATACAAAGACGTTCGAATCCCATACCGGTATCAATAACCTTGGCAGGAAGCGGCTCAAGACTGCCGTCTGCTTTGCGGTTGTATTGCATGAACACGAGGTTCCAGATTTCAATTACCTGCGGGTGATCGTGGTTCACGAGGTCGCGACCGGAGATCTTGGCACGTTCTTCAGCAGGACGGAGGTCGATATGGATTTCGGAACAAGGTCCGCAAGGTCCTGTATCACCCATTTCCCAGAAGTTGTCGTGTTTGTTACCGTTGATGATGTGATCTTTCGGCAAGAACTGTTCCCAATAGGAAGCAGCTTCGTCGTCACGGCTCAATCCTTCTTCAGGACTTCCTTCAAATACGGTTGCATAGAGATGTTCCGGATTCAGTTTCAAAACTTCTACCAGATATTCCCACGCCCAGTTGATCGCTTCTTTCTTGAAGTAATCGCCGAACGACCAGTTACCAAGCATTTCAAACATGGTGTGGTGGTACGTATCGTGTCCTACTTCTTCCAGGTCATTATGCTTTCCGCTTACACGCAAACATTTTTGCGAGTCCGCGACTCTTTGGTATTTCGCCGGGTGGTTACCCAAAATAATATCTTTAAACTGGTTCATACCCGCGT
>ENA-OPSZ01001033-OPSZ01001033.1-human-gut-metagenome-genome-assembly--contig:-NODE-1033-length-14545-cov-3.332850_pt1 | contig 14545 bp, 11 predicted proteins | sample MGYA00241814_ERZ501919 | MGnify/ENA primary metagenome ERZ501919 (study PRJEB25962, sample SAMEA2042440) | human gut metagenome | biome: human gut; feature: human-associated habitat; material: faeces... | reverse complement strand
CCTGCTCCCGCTCCCGCGGCTGCCCCTGCTGGCGCTGGTGAGCAGATCACCGCTCCCATGCCCGGCACCATCCTGGATGTGAAGGTCACCGCCGGTCAGGCTGTCAAGTCCGGCGACGTGCTGATGATCCTGGAAGCTATGAAGATGGAAAACGAAATTATGGCTCCCAAGGACGGCACTGTTACCGCTGTGTCCGTTTCCAAGGGTACTGCAGTGGAGAGCGGCGCACTCCTTTGCACCATCGCGTAAGGTGCAGCCCCATAAACTACTAGAAGGAGTGAAGTAACCAAATGGACGCTATCGTAAACTTCCTGCAACAGACCGGTTTTTATCTGGTGCAGGAGAACCCCCTGAACCTGGTAATGCTGCTGGTCTCCTTTGTGCTGCTGTACCTGGCAATCGTGAAGAAATTTGAGCCCCTGCTGCTGCTGCCCATCGCTTTTGGCATGCTGCTGACCAACCTGCCCGGCGCAGGTATGTACCATGAGGTGCTGTTTGCCAACGGTCATGTGCAGTGGAGCCTGTTCGGCGGCGCTCCTGTTACCCAGGAGATCATCGATGAGATCGCCGCAGGCGGCGCAACGGACAGCATCCTTAACCAGCTCAACGCCCTGCTGGGCCAGACCATTTCCGTGGGTCTGCTGGACGTGCTGTATTTGGGCGTCAAGCTGGGCGTGTATCCCTGCCTGATCTTCGTGGGCGTGGGTGCCATGACCGACTTTGGTCCCCTGATCGCCAATCCCAAGAGCCTGCTGCTGGGCGCTGCTGCTCAGCTGGGCATCTTCATCACCTTTATTGGCGCCCGTCTGCTGGGCTTCACCGGTGCTGAGGCGGCCTCTATCGGCATCATCGGTGGTGCTGACGGCCCCACCGCCATTTACACCACCAGCCAGCTGGCTCCCCATCTCCTTGGGCCCATCGCTGTGGCTGCCTATTCGTACATGGCTCTGGTCCCTGTGATTCAGCCTCCCATCATGAAGGCTTTGACCACCAAGGCTGAGCGCCGCATCAAGATGAAGCAGCTCCGCCCTGTCACCAAGACGGAGAAGATCCTGTTCCCCGTCATTGTCACCGTGTTTGTGTCCTTGATGGTTCCCTCCGCTGCTCCCCTGATCGGCTGCCTGATGCTGGGCAACCTGATGCGTGAGTCCGGCGTGGTGGAGCGTCTGAGCAAGACCGTGCAGAACGAATTGATGAACATTGTCACCATCTTCCTGGGCACTTCCGTGGGCGCTACTGCCACTGCTGCTACCTTCCTGAGCGTGCAGACCCTGGAGATCCTGGTCATGGGCATTGTGGCGTTCGGCTTCGGCACTGCTGGTGGCGTGCTCCTGGCAAAACTGATGAACGTGTTTGCCAAGGAAAAGGTCAATCCTCTGATCGGTTCTGCCGGTGTTTCCGCAGTTCCCATGGCGGCCCGTGTGTCCCAGGTAGTTGGCCAGAAGGAAGATCCTTCCAACTTCCTGCTGATGCACGCAATGGGTCCCAATGTGGCCGGTGTGATCGGTTCCGCTGTGGCGGCCGGTGTGCTGCTGGCCCTGTTCGGCGCTTAATGAGCGCGGTTCTGTGACTTTCACAGGGAAAGGAAATGGCTTAGAATATGGCAAAAAATCCCCTTAAGATAATGGATACCATCCTGCGTGACGCACACCAGTCCCAGGCTGCTACTCGTATGAAGATTGAGGACATGATCCCCATCCTGCCCGTTCTGGACAGCATTGGGTATTGGTCCTTGGAATGCTGGGGCGGCGCCACCTTCGATGTGTGCATGCGCTTTTTGAATGAAGATCCCTGGGAGCGCCTGCGTACCCTGAAGAAGGGCCTGCCCAACACCAAGCTGCAAATGCTGCTCCGTGGCCAGAACATTCTGGGCTACCGGCACTATGCAGACGACGTGGTGGAAGCGTTCTGCAAGAAGTCCATTGAAAACGGCATCGACGTGGTGCGTATTTTCGACGCTCTGAACGATCCCCGGAACATGGAAGCTGCCATGAAGTTTGTCAAGGAGTACGGCGGCATGGTGGAAGCTGCTATCAGCTACACCCAGAGCCCTGTGCACAACGAGGACTACTTTGTGAAGCTGGCCATGAAGCTGGAGAAGATGGGCGCCGACACCATCTGCATCAAGGACATGGCAAACCTGCTGCTGCCCTATGACGCATATTCTCTGGTAAAGAAGCTGAAGGAAAACGTGAGCGTGCCCATCCATCTGCACACTCACAATACCACCGGCACCGGCGACATGACCAACCTGATGGCTGCTCAGGCCGGCGTGGACATTGTGGACTGCGCTCTGTCCCCCTTGGCCAACGGTACTTCCCAGCCCGCCACCGAGTCCCTGGTGGCAACCCTTCGCGGCACCAGCCGTGATACCGGCCTGGATATGAACAAGCTGGTGGAAGCTGCTGCCCACTTCCGTGGCGTGGCCCAGAAGCTGGATATCAACCCCAAGGTGTTGAAGGTGGACGTGAACACCCTGCTGTATCAGGTTCCCGGCGGCATGCTGTCCAACCTGATTTCCCAGTTGAAGCAGGCCAACGCTGAGGACAAGTATTATGCAGTGCTGGAGGAGATCCCCAACGTGCGGAAGGACTTCGGTTATCCGCCCCTGGTTACCCCCACCAGCCAGATCGTGGGCTCTCAGGCCGTGCTGAACGTGTTGGCCGGCGAGCGCTACAAGATGATCACCAAGGAGTCCAAGGGTCTGCTCCGTGGCGAGTACGGCCAGCTGCCTGGCGAGGTCAACGAGGAAGTGCGGAAGAAGGCCATCGGCAATGCCGAGGTCATCACCTGCCGTCCTGCCGACCTGCTGGAGCCCGAAATGGACAAGCTCCGTGCCGAGTGCAAGGAAAAGGGCATTGGCAAGTGCGAGGAAGATTACCTCAGCTATGCTCTGTTCCCCCAGGTGGCTCAGAAGTTCCTGGAGTGGCGTGACAATCCTCACAAGGAAGAGGAGAAGCCCGCTGCCCCTGCTGCCGCTCCTGCGGCTGCGCCCAAGAGCAATGGCCCCCGCACTTTGGTTGTGGAGGACATGACGAACGGCGTGTTCTAAGAAATAAAGTATAGGGGAGAGTTTTCGCAACTCTCCCCTTTGCTTTGGCAGAAAATCCGAAAGATGGGTGTATAAGGGCGTCCCCTGGGGCGCCCTTTTTTACATCTGCTTCCAGGCAGTCTTCTTTAAAATCATATGGGAAAGGGACCTTTCTTTCCCCACAGGAAAAGGGGTGCCAGATGTGAGAAGGGGAAGGAAAATAGTTGGGGAAAATCAGTTGATGTTTTGGAGAAAACAGCGTATCATAAAGCCAGAAGGCAGACTTTGAAAAAGGAAGGATTTGATTGCCATGCTAAAAAGCATTCGAAACAGTTTGATTCTCACTTCCCTTTTATATGTGCTTTTGGGATTGGTACTGCTGCTGAAACCAGGATTTTCCCTGGGATTTGCCTGCCTGTTGATTGGGGCGGTTACCTTGATTTACGGAGTAGTGCGGATTGTATCCTATTTTCGCGGGGGACCAACGGCCGACAAATTTGACCTGGTTTTGGGGATCTTGTTGGTGCTGCTGGGACTATTCCTCCTGATTTGGATTCAATTCCTGGTGGCATTGATCCCTCTGGTGTTGGGCATCTATATTTTGGTGGACAGCGTTGGTTCCCTGAAAAAATCCTTGGATATGAAATCCTTGGGATTTCAGCGCTGGTGGGTTTCCTTCCTGGTGGCGGCGGTTTTAGCCATTTGCGGCTTGGTGATGATTTTCAATCCCTTTGCTACGGTGGAGAGCCTGGTGATGTTTGTGGGGTTGGGATTCCTGTTTGACGGGGTCTACACCTTGGTCAACACTTTGCTGTACAAACGCCTGTTCCGAGAGTGATTCCCCTAAAAAAGCCTTCCCTTGAGGGAAGGCTTTTTTATGAAGTATAGGGCAGCCGGTTTCCTGGGACCGGCTGTTTTTTGGCTTACAGGTCGGCCTCCTGGGCCAGCTGCCGAAGATAGGTGAGTGACTGAGAAATCTGGGGAATGCCGCCGGTTATCTGCCCCTCGAGAGAGAGACGGCCCTGATATCCCAGTTGATGGAGCAGGGAAAAGAATCCCCGGTAATCCTCTCCGTCACCGGGCAGAGGAATGTGACGGTCATTTTGTACGCTGGCAATGTGCAGGTGACCGATCCAGGCTCCGTTGGGAAGCAAATCTTCATAGGCTTCCCCTTGCCGATGAAAGTGGTATAAATCCACCAACAATTTCAAACCGGTACGGTTCACCTCCCGGACCAGTTTTCCCACCTCTTCAGTGGTGTTGAGAATATTGCATTCTCCCCGGCAGAGGGGTTCCACGCAGCAAACCATACCAGCCCTTTCCACTGGGGGAGCAATATGTTCCCGGCAGACTTCTACCAGCTGACGGAAGGCCTCCTCCTGGGAAAATCCTTCCGGGACACGGCGGCTGCCTCCGCTGCCAAATACCAAGGTTTTTACCCCCAGAAGGGCAGCTTTGGGAAGATTTTCCTCCAGGTACCGGTCTACTTGGGAAAAGTCCGCTTTCGGACCGGTCAGAGGGAGGTTGCCGGGGAAGAGCACGTTCATGGCTTCCAGAGCTACCCCTGCGCTTTTCAGCTCTTTGGCTCTGGCTTTGACCTGGTCAAAGGATTTGTCTGCCAGGGAGGAAAAGCTTGCTTCTCCATAGTCGGCCCCGGCAGCTGGCAAGGAGAGAAGGGTATCGTCCCACAGAGAAGTGCAACAACCGAATTTCATAAAAAATCACGCTCCCATTTTTGGAAAACAGAGTAACGAACCGGCAACCAGCGGCGTCTAATGGCTGGAGAAAGGTTTCAGCTTAAAGGCCAGCAGAGCTTTTTTGTCCTGGGGGCTCACCCGAAGGGACTCCCGGATCTTCTGGATGGTCTTGTTCTGTACCCAAGGGGTCAGAACCCGTTGCTCCAGCAGGCAGGTGATTTCTTGGGGGAAGGACACATACCACACAGAAAAAGCCCAAGCCACAGCCATTTGGGCGTAGTAGCCTGGGTGGGATACCTGCCGGAGCAGGGAGATTCCCTCTTCCAAATGTTCCTGGTCCACAAAATGACACAGCTGCATCACCGTGGCAAACCGTGACAAGAATTCCTCCCGGCTGGAATAGAAGGGCCGAAGAAATTCCCACATGGCTTGCCGGTCTTGGGAGGACCCAGGTTTCAGGGAGTTGCAGAAGGAGTCGCAAACAGCCCAGTTGTCCACCAGGGGGAGAAACCCTTCCACCCAAGGACGTTTTGCCTCCCAGGGCAGTTTCCATCCGGCAATGACCAAGCCCCGCAGAAGGATTTCCTCATAAGATCCCTTTTGGGAAACCGCTAAAAAACCGGTGGGGTCTTCCCGAAGAATTTCCTTGGCAAGAGCCCGCAGCTGAGGAAGCCTGACGCCATAAGCCATCTGAGTGCCGGGAATCAATCCTTCTTGAAAGGTTTTGTACTGAGGGTCCCCCAGCTGTTCCAGTATTCCAAGCAGGGCTTCGTATCCCTGGGGGGAACCATAGGCGCTCACTGGCGTGCCTCCACCAGTTCCTGCATCAGGGCCAGCAGGTTGGGAATAGACTGGGATTTGTCGAAACCCTGGCAATTTTCCCGCATTTCCTGGAGCTTTTTCTTTTCCTTTAGCAGGGAAGAGATTTCCGCCGCGAAATCCCCGTCTTTGGAGAGCCGGACTCCCATATCGTGGACTTTCAGGAAATTGGCGTTGTCCTCTTCCTGACCGGGAATGGCGTCGAAGACCGCCATGGGCAGGTTGCAGGCCAAGGCTTCTGAAACCGTAAGACCGCCGGGTTTTGTCACCAGCAGGTCGCTGGCGTGCATGTATTTTTCCACCTCGTCGGTAAAATAGATCAACCGGGTGGGGAGATGGGTTCCCTTGGCCAGCTCCTTCTCAAAAGCATCGTAAAGTTTCTGGTTCCGGCCGGTGATGACGATCACCTGCATGTTCACGTCGGTGGATTCCAAGTCCCGGTAGAGCTTGATGATGTTGGCCACTCCAAAGCTTCCTGCCATAAATAGCAGGGTAGGCAGTTCCGTGTCCAGGTGCAGGTCCCGCAAAAGCATGGTTCTGTCCTCCGGATGGAAAAACATTCCGTGGACGGGGATCCCGAAGGGGTAGATTTTTTCCTGGGGCACTCCAAAGCTCATCAGCTCCGGGATCATGTCCTCGCTGGCCACCACATAGGCGTCCACCTTGGGGGCGATCCAGGCCCGATGGACTCCGTAGTCGGTGAGGATACAGATCAAGGGAGCGGTGATGAGCCCATCCTCCTTCAAGTCAGAGATCATCTCCGTGGCAAAGGGATGGGTGGTGAGGATCACATCCGGATGATAGGGGGCGATGGAGGAATACAACAGATTGCTGAACAAACCGCTGAGCTTGGGAACCAGGTCGGAAAAGCGGTTTTGCCGGTTGGTCTGCTTATACAGCCTGCCGAACATGGTGGGGACCCGCTTGGCCATAAACCGATAACTGTCACAGACTGTCTTGTCCAGGAACCGGTTGATGGCTTTCAGCGTGTCCACAGTGACCACGTCGAAGCTGGTGTTGTCGCGAATATACTGTTCCACAGCGGCGGACGCCCGCATGTGCCCACCGCCGGTGGCGGCAGTTAAAAGCATAATTTTCATAGGTAGACGCTCCTTTTTCAAAAGGCCGAGCCCAAACAGGACCCAGCAGGGAAATGGTATCATTCAGTGAAAGAAAAAAATCGAAAAGGTTTTCCACGGGAGAAGCTTTTTCTGTGGAAAGAGTTTCTTTCTTTCGGATCGCGGTGAAAGGTGGGGGAAACCGTCTGTTTCCCCTTGGCTTTGGCCCTCTGCCGGCACCGGGGACTTCTTGCAATATTGTACCATGAGACCTGCGAAAATGCCAGCGATTTCGGTAATTTGCGATAGCGTGAATGCTTTACTTTTCCTTTTGGGAAAGGTATAATGAAAAAGATCCAGTGGAATTTGGAATGGGCCCTTGGCCCTGGACCATATACTTATATTTTGGGAATGAAGGAAAGGATGGGTGTGATGCGCGAGCTTCGGAAAAAGCTTTGGTTGAAACTTGCAGTGGGGATGTTTTCCCTGCTTTTAATTGGCGGATTGTCTGCCTGTACACCCCAAGAACAGGAAGAATCCTCAGAGGTTTCCTCCCAGGTGGAGGATCTCTCGGTGTTCCCGGAGGGGGCCACCATTGATGGAAAAAATATTGGGGGCAAGACGGTAGAGGAAGCCCTGGAAATTGCCCGGAACGCCATGGAAGAGGAAGTGGCAGATCTGGAGATCACCGTGAAATTCCAGGACGATACGGTGCTCTTGTCCGGAGAGGATTTCGTCACCAAGGATCTGTTGGATTTGACGGTCCCCAAGTATCTGGAGGAGCGGGACGAAACGGAATATCCTTTGAACTATGTGATAGAACTTTCCGAAACGGGAAAGCAGAAATTGCAGGACGCGGCGGCCGCTTGTTTCACAGAGCCCAAGGACGCCACTATCGCCAGCTATGACGGTTCAAGCGGGTCCTTCACCTTTACGGACGAGCAGAAGGGCAGCCGAGTGGACATGGTCAAAACCCTGGAAAGCGTGGAGATGCTGTTGTCCCAGAAGCTGGGAGGAAATGTTCAGGCAATGTTTTTGGAAACAGATCCTCAAGTGACCAAGGCCTATCTGGAAGAGCATTTTGTACAGCTTTCCACTTACAGCACTGTGTCCACCAATACGGCCAACGGTAACAGCAACATGCAGCTGGCTCTGTCCAAGGTCAACGGCACTATTTTGGAGCCGGGCCAGGAATTTTCCTACAATACAGCCTTGGGAGACAGCACGGACCCCAATAACGGCTGGCTGCCTGCGGGAGGCATTTCCGGCGGCGTCATTGTGCAGATGTACGGCGGCGGGATTTGTCAAGGGTCCACCACCCTGTACATTGCGTCCCTGAAAGCCGGAATGGAAATCGTGGAGCGGTATTGCCACGCCATGCCTTCTTCCTATTGCCCTATCGGCCTGGATGCCACGGTGGACTACGGAAACTTGGATTTCCGTTTCCGCAATCCCATGGACACCCCGGTGTATATCAGCGCTTGGATGGAGGGGACCACCCTTCATGTGAGCTTTTACGGATGCTTCCCCGAGGAATGGAACCGGGTGGAGGTCTCCTCGGAGCAGACCGGTTCGGAACCGCCCTTGTCTACCGTGACCTTCCGGGAAGACTCCAGTTTGGAAACCGGCCAATATGTGCGCCGTTCTTCGGGCAACACGGGTTATTCGGCCCAGGCTTACCGGAGCTTCTATAAGGGAGATACCCTGGTAAAGAGCGAGGAGCTTTCCTCTTCCTACTATCCGGCCACGGGCATGGTATATGCGGTGGGACCCGACACGGATACGGACAAGGTGGATACCACCAAGGAGTCCGGTACCACTTCGGAAACCAAGGCCACGGTGGAGCCTACCGCTACGCCCAAACCTTCCACCCCCACTCCCACACCGGCTACTCCCACTCCTGTGCCGGCCACGCCTACTCCGGTACCGGCTACTCCTACCCCTGTGCCGGCTACGCCCACGCCGTCTCCTGCGGAGGAACCCACGGAGGAAGCACCTGCTACGTCCACGCCGGACGCCGCTTCCCTGTAAGGAAGAAGGGGTTGGGAAACAGGACGTTCATTTCAGTTTAGAATGTGCGATCCCCAACGCTGCTTGGCGGCGCTGGGGATTTGATGGTTAACACTCTTCCCGATTAAGAGGAATAGCAAGAAAGGATGAGCGAACGTGAAAGACGGATTTTTTCGGATAGCAGCGGCAACCCCCAAGGGGGCGGTGGCGGATGTGGAGGAGAATCTCCGACAGATTCAGGGGATGATCCAGCAGGCTGCGGACCAGGGCTGCGGGGCGATTTGTTTTCCAGAGCTTTCCATGACGGCCTATACCTGCGGCGATCTGTTCAAGGACAGAACTCTGCTCCAGGGGGCGGAAGAAGGGATCCGGAGGCTGATGGAGGCCACGGCTCACCTGGATATTCTCTGCGCCGTGGGGGTACCCGTGCCTTGGGAAGGCTCCCTGTACAATTGCGCGGCTGTTTTCCACAAGGGCCAGCTGTTGGGATTGCCTGCCAAGGAATATATTCCCAATTATTCCGAATTTTACGAGGCCCGTCACTTCACCTCTGCCCCTGCCCCGGCGGAGCTCACCTATGCCGGACAGCGGACTTTCCTGGGAAAGAAGCTGCTGTTTGTCTGTGAAAACGTGCCAGAGCTGTGTGTGGGGGTGGAGATCTGTGAAGACCTGTGGAGCGCTTTGCCTCCCAGCATCGGGTTGGCCAGAAACGGAGCCACTGTGCTTTTGAACCCCTCCTGTTCCGACGAGATTATCGGCAAGGCCGAGTACCGCCGGGATCTGGTGCGGCAGCATTCGGGCCGGTTGTTGGCAGCCTATGCCTACGTGGACAGCGGTCTGGGAGAATCCACCACAGACATGGTGTTCGCAGGCCACGACTTGATTGCCGAAAATGGAGCGCTGCTCCGAGAGAGCAAGCTGTTTACCACGGGAATGATCACCGCCGATGTGGACCTGGAGCGTCTGGCTCAGGAGCGGCGCCGGATGAATACCTGGTGCCCTGCCCATGATGCCTCTTATGTGAGAATTCCCTTCCGCTACGATCCCAGCACCCTGGACCGGTTCCAACCGGAACGGGAATTTGCCCGGTATCCCTTTGTGCCCCAAGACGCGGTAGGGCTCAGCGACCGGTGCCAGGCCATTTTGACCATGCAGAGTGTGGGCCTTGCCACCCGGCTGGAACACATTGGGGGCAAGGTGGCCGTGGTGGGTCTTTCCGGAGGTCTGGATTCCACGCTGGCCTTGCTGGTCACTGTGCGGGCCTTTGACCGGCTGGGGCTGGACCGGAAGGGAATTAAAGCCTTGTCCATGCCCTGCTTTGGCACTACCAGCCGTACCAAATCCAACGCCCAGAAAATCGCAGAGGAGCTTTCCGTGGAGTTCCGGGAAGTATCCATTGAGCGGGCGGTGCGCCAGCACTTCCTGGATATCGGCCAGGAGGAGACCAAACTGGACGTAACCTATGAAAACTCCCAGGCTCGGGAACGGACTCAGGTTCTCATGGATACGGCCAACCGGTTTGGAGGAATCGTCATCGGGACGGGAGACCTGTCGGAGTTGGCTTTGGGATGGGCCACCTACAATGGAGATCACATGTCCATGTATGGGGTTAACGCTTCCATCCCGAAAACCCTGGTACGCCATCTGGTACACTATGTGGCGGACCACAGTGAACCCCGTCTCCAGGCCGCTTTGCTGGATGTGCTGGATACTCCGGTAAGCCCGGAGCTTCTTCCGCCCAAGGACGGAGAAATTGCCCAGAAGACGGAAGAGCTGGTGGGACCCTATGAACTCCACGACTTTTTCCTGTATTACATGCTGCGGTTTGGATTTACGCCCGGGAAAATTTACCGGATGGCCTGCCGGTCTTTTGCCGGGGAGTATGATCCGGACACGGTGAAGCGCTGGATTACGGCTTTCTACCGGCGGTTTTTCACCCAGCAGTTCAAGCGTTCCTGCCTGCCCGACGGGCCCAAGGTAGGTTCTGTAACCCTTTCTCCCCGGGGAGATTTCCGCATGCCCAGCGACGCCAGCTGGAATTTGTGGAAACGGGAGCTGGAAGCCCTGTGACGGAATCTGGGGCGGATTTGCAGAGAAGGAGGTACTGTGTATGCTCGGAAGAGAATCATTTTTGTTGGGGAGGCCCAGCGATCCGGGAGATTCTCCTCGGCGCAGCATTCTGCATTGCCTGAGAATGTTGGCGCCCTTCCAAGAGGCGTTGCCGGAGAGTCCTTACCTGTCCTCGGATATGGCGGAAGGAGAGCGGCAGTTTTACGCATTTTTGCACGGTATTTACGATGAGATGTACGGGGATCCGGGATTTTTCCTGGTACCCGAGACGGAATATGATGCCTATATGGCTTCCCCCGCTCGAAAGGAATGGGAGGAAAAGCACGGCGCCCTTCCGGGAGAGGACGGCCATGTTCCCTCGGACCAGAAGGAGTGCAAGCTGCGCAACCATTTTCAGCAGGCGATCCGCTTCTACGCGGCCTATCTGTACGAGTTGGGGATGCGGGGCAAATTGTCGGAAGAAGGGGTGCTGGAGTTGAGCATCTCCTCCTGGAAAGAAGCCCGGGGGGCCATGGAATGGCCTCATTTGCGGGAAGGCAATGAGGAGCGGTTTCAACGGCTCCATGTGTTGGGGCTGGGAGTGTCTCAGGGTAAAGGCAGCGTCCGGGTGGTCAACCGGGATTTTCCCAAGATGATGTTCGGGCTCTGGGCCCTTTGTGCCGCCCCCAAAACGGCCTATCACCGGATGAACTATCTCCGCTTGGATTACGCCGGGGCCCTGCGGGGCAGTCCGGTCATGGAGGACGTGTACCGTTCCCTGAGCCCGGAACGTGCCCAAATTGCCCGGCAGTTTCATCGAATGCTGGAGGAACGGGAGATCCGTGGGAAGATTAAGCCCCTGCGGGAAATTACTTCGGGAAACCAGTGGAAGGTGGAATATCAGCGGGAGGGCAAAGCGGCAGCCCCTTTGTATGGGGATCCCGATGGGTTGACCTTGTGTCTTCACTGCGGGTCTCCGGAAAAAGGGGAAGCGCTGCTGGCCCGATGGAAGGAACAGGATCCCTCTTTGGCCCGGTGGTTGGAATGTCATATGCCCCAGCACCGGGAATCCCGGCCTGGAAATCCCATGTGCCGGATCGACTTGGAGGAACCCACAGCCCGGGATCTGGAGCGGATTCACACGCTGCTTACCCTGCATCCCGGGAAGGAATAAAAACGCCGAAAAGGGGGACCTGAGAAAGAAGGGAATCTCCCTTTGTGCGGGAGGATGCAATTGAGAAGAAAAGAAGGGCTCCAAAAGGGAGCCGGAAAGGACAGTGTTATGGAAGCAAAACATGTATTGGTGACCATCCCTGTGGAAGAACGTCATGTGGAACAGCTGCGTCAAGCAGCCCCCGATTGGGAATTCCGGTTTCGCAGCAGAGAAGATTTGTTCCCTGCGTCCGTACGGCCTTCTGGTGCGATGGAGAAGCTGCCTGTGACCCAGGAGGACGTGGATTGGGCCCAAATCTGCCTGGGGAATATTTCCCCGGAGCTGATTCACGGATCCCCCAAACTGTTGTGGCTGCAGACCAACAGTGCCGGGGTGGAGGCGTACATCAAGCCCGGAGTGTTGGCGGAAAACACCATGCTTACCAATGCCACAGGGGCCTATGGACTGGCCATCTCCGAGCACATGCTGGGAATGCTGTTGAGCATCATGAAAAAGCTGGAACTGTACCGAGATGCCCAGAAAGAGGGAAAGTGGGAGTCTCTGGGCAGCGTGACCTCGGTGTATGGCGCCACGGTGTTGGTGCTGGGCATGGGGGATATTGGCGGAGAATTCGGCATGCGCTGTAAGGCTCTGGGCGCCAAGGTGATCGGAGTCCGGCGGAGCAACCGGAAGAAGCCCGACTATGCAGATGAAGTCCATCTGTTGGAAGATTTGGACAACCTGCTGCCCCAGGCGGACGTGGTGGCCATCACTTTGCCGGGAACCCAGGCCACCCGGGGTCTCATCAACCGGGAGCGGATCGCCAGCATGAAACCGGGAGCCATTCTCTTGAACGTGGGCCGGGGAACCATTGTGGACACGGAGGCCTTGTGCGACGCTCTGGAGAGCGGTCACCTGGCAGGAGCGGGAGTCGATGTGACGGATCCGGAACCTCTGCCCCCGGAACATCGCCTGTGGCGGATTCCCACGGCAGTGGTGACCCCTCACATTTCGGGATATTATCATCTCCGGGAGACCCACGAGCGGATTGTGGGAATTTTCGTGGAGAATCTGGAACATTTCCAGAAGGGAGAGCCCTTGCGTAACCAGGTGGATTTTGCCACCGGGTACCGGAAGCTGGCGGACCGCTGAGAAAGAAAGGATATTATGGAAGCACAACAGGAACATTATTTGGACAACAGCGCCACCACCCAGGTACTGCCCCAAGTGGCACAACGGGCCGTGGAGCTGATGGTGGAGGAATACGGAAATCCTTCCTCCCTGCACACCCGGGGATTCCGGGCCAGAAAGCAGTTGGAGGATGCCCGGGCTTTGGTGGCGGCCAAGCTGGGCGCGGACCCGGAGGAGATCACCTTTACCAGCGGCGGCACGGAGAGCAACAATCTGGCTTTGCTGGGGGCCGCTCAGGCCAGGCGCCGGATGGGGAACAGAATTGTCACCACAGCGGTGGAGCACGATTCCGTGCTGAATCCCTGTAAGGCGCTGGAGGCTCAGGGATTTGAGGTGATTTATCTAAAGCCGGACCGGCAGGGTAACCTGCCCAAGGAAGCCCTCTTGGAGGCCATTGACTCCAAGACCATTCTGGTCAGCGTGATGCTGGTCAACAATGAGACGGGGGCCATTTTTCCAGTTCAGGAGGCCGCTCGGGCCATCCGGCGGAATAAAGCGCCAGCCCTGCTCCATGTGGATGCGGTCCAGGGATTTGGCAAGCTGGACTTTACGGTTCGGAAACTGGGAGTGGACCTGTTGACTCTCAGCGGACACAAGATCCACGCACCCAAGGGGATCGGGGCCCTGTTTGTGAAAAAGGGAACCAGAATTTTACCTCAGGCCTTGGGAGGCGGTCAGGAACGGGGACTGCGGTCCGGCACGGAAAGTGTGCCCTTGATCTGCGCCCTGGGGAAAGCGGTGGAACTGCTGCCTCCAGCAGGGGAAACCCTTCCCCGGATCCGTGAGCTCAATGACTATTTGCGGGAAAAACTGGCGGAGCTGCCCCAAGTGACCATCCATTCTCCCCAGGACGGGCTGCCCTATGTGCTGAACTTTTCCGCGGGGCAGGTGCGGGGAGAAACCATGCTGCATTTCTTGGCGGAGCGGGGCGTTTTCGTCAGTTCCGGTTCTGCCTGTGGAAAAGCCAAGCCCAGCCATGTGCTGGAAGCTATGGACCTTCCCAAGGACCAGGTGGAAAGCGCCCTCCGGGTGAGTTTTTCCCGGTTCAATACCCGGGAAGACGTGGATGCCCTGGTGGAAAACCTGGCCTTGGGCTTGAGCACTTTGGCTCACAGGGCATAAGGCCGGAATCTTTCCCGGCAGTCTATTTTAGTATTTTGGAGTTGACCAAATGGCACAGGAAGTTATTTTGTTGAAGTTGGGGGAGATTGCTCTCAAGGGGTTGAACCGACGGGCCTTTGAGGACGTTCTCCTGAAGAATATTCGCCGCAGACTGCAAAGCGCCGGGGAATTTTCGGTGTATTCGGTGCAGTCCACCGTGTATGTGGAGCCCAAGAACCCGGAAGCGGACATGGACCTGGCGGAAGACCGGGTGTCCAAGGTGTTTGGCGTGGTGGGCTATGCCCGGGCCGGCGTGACGGAAAAAGACCTGGAAAAAATCCAGGAACGGGCCGGAGAATATCTGGAAGAGGAACTGGAAGAGGTTTCCACCTTCAAGGTGGAATGCAAGCGCAGCGATAAGAAATTTCCCTACAAG
>ENA-OPSZ01001031-OPSZ01001031.1-human-gut-metagenome-genome-assembly--contig:-NODE-1031-length-14552-cov-2.266745_pt1 | contig 14552 bp, 10 predicted proteins | sample MGYA00241814_ERZ501919 | MGnify/ENA primary metagenome ERZ501919 (study PRJEB25962, sample SAMEA2042440) | human gut metagenome | biome: human gut; feature: human-associated habitat; material: faeces... | reverse complement strand
GTGCATTATAAATAAATTTCTATAATTCCCCTTGTGATTTTACGGAAAATATGTTATAATGATGCCAGACGTATTTATATAAGCAGAGGAGGGCTGTTTGTATGGAAATACCAGCTAAGACCTATAACGAAAAGTTCGAGAGCTTTTTGAAAATACTTGAAAGCGATGACAGATTTGATAATGTGTGCAAGAATTTTCTCGAAAGTATTTGCTCTGCACTTTATGTCAATGCGGCTACGGTAACAGTTTCAGGCTATGAAAACTCAGAACCTTTGAGCTATGAATTGATCGCTGATACACATAAATATACTGTATTTGCTTTTGATAAAGAATTTAATAGAAATAGATACAATGCAATGAAAAAAGCACTTATGCAAACTGGTATCCACGTTGCGGATAAGGCTCATCCGAATGGCGATGTGGAGGAAATATCCCTGCGTGGTGTGGTGTATCCTTGTTCACTCACTTGTGCTGTCAAGGACACCAATAAGTATGTTGCATATTTCAATCTTTTGTCCTCTGATCCTGAGAGAGTATGGTCCCCTGAGGAGATACAGCTAGCCTCACGTCTGACATATATACTTTCTGGTATGCTCCATACTAGGAGAGCGGCTGAACATGCTGAAAGCACTACTCGCACGCTTACTGACGTTATGGATAATATGAATTCCTATGTGCTTGCAGTGGCACAGGACAGTGGTGAGATAGTTTTTGCCAGCAAGAGCTTTGAACAGTATTTGGGAAAACTGGTCGGCAAAAAGGAAAGTGACGTTTTCAGCAAGACTTGGTGTGAGCTTTCTGCTCATAAGGAAGGAATGCTTTTTGGAGGAGATTATTATTCCGAGATCATGAACAAATGGTTCAATGTGTCGGAAAAACTCATAAAATGGCATGACGGCAGAACTATCAGACTTTGCACACTTAATGATATCTCTGAAAAGATAAATTATGAGAGGGTCATCGAAAAGCAGGTCTTTTACGATAATCTCACAGGTCTTCCTAACAGATTAAGTCTTGATAAGAGTATACAGGGCATTATTGAAAGCGATGAGAACAGCACTGTTATGCTCATTGACCTTGATAATTTCAAAAACATAAATGACAGCTATGGTCACAATAATGGTGACCGACTTCTTAAAGAGATAGGTAAATTCTTTGAGGATTTTTCCCAGAAGAATAAAAAGCTGAGCGTTTTTAGATTTGGCAGCGATGAGTTCGTTGTGCTTCTGAGAGATCAGGATCAGGCCGAGATCGACGAGATATGCAAGATCATACATGATAAGTTCAACACAGAGTGGCAGATAGCTAACAGCACTTGCTATTGCACTTGTTCAATGGGCGTTGCGAAGTTCCCAAAGCTTGACGATACTGTAAACACAATTCTTAAAAGGATCGACCTAGCCATTTCATATGCGAAAAAGCAGGGCAAGAATTGCACTATAAATTATAACGAAACTATCGGCAGGATACTTTCAAGGCAGATCGACCTTGAAAGACTCATGCACAGGGATATCACAAACGGCTTTGCACATTTCACGGCGTACTATCAGCCTATATTCAGCAGCTCCGAAAAGAAGCTTGTGGGCTGTGAAGCGCTTATGAGGTGGAACCCACCTGAGTTCGGTCAGGTTTCCCCTGCCGAATTTATCCCTATGGCGGAAAGACTTGGCTATATCAATCTCTTGGGCGAGAACATAATAAGGATCGCAGGCAGACAGTGCAAAAAGTGGGCTGACGCAGGGCTTGATTTGAGAATGAACATCAATCTGTCTGTAGGTCAGATAATTGAGCCTGATTTTCTTGACAAGATAGACACACTTTTTGACGAAACAGGCGCACCCCCTGAGAAGATATGTTTTGAGGTCACAGAAAGTCTTGCTATCCATGATATGGAAAAGATGAAGGAGCTTTTGAAGCATATAACAGACAAGGGCGTGAAGATAGCACTGGACGATTTCGGAACGGGATATTCTTCACTTAACTGCATAAAGGAAATGCCGCTGAATACCATTAAAATAGACAAGTCGTTTATTGATGATATCGCAAAAAATCCTGACACTGCGGTGTTTGTTAAAATGATAGTTAATCTTTCTCACGACCTGCATATAGCAGTTTGCGCAGAGGGCGTTGAGGAACAGGTGCAGTTCGATATCCTGAGAGATCTGGAAACTGACGTTATACAAGGCTATTATTTCGGCAGACCTATGCCGTCAGACAAGTTTGAGGAGAAGTTCCTTAGCGAGAAACTGAAAATAAACAAATAGATATCGTTATTATTGCTACATTTACTGAAAATAATGTATTTTTTATGGGGTGGTAATATGTATTTGATTATTGCTATATTGGCATTACCTGTTTTGGTGATATTAAAAACGGCAAAGAAATCGAAGTGACACTGACCGTCGGGCGTGTAACCCGACGGTTTTATGTAATATGGTAAGATGATAATATTAAAAAGTAAAAAGGGGAAAGCTTATGAGTGATGAGAAAAAAGACGTAAACAGTCAGCAGGAGAATGTGGGCAAAAAGGGCATAAACAAAAAGCTTATTATCGCTTTTGCAGGCATGGGCGCTGTTATAGTGGGGCTTGTTATTGCACTGATACTGGTGGCAACATCAGGCAAAAAAGACGTGGACAGCTCGGCTTCAAAGGCGGAGAGCAGTTCTGCGGTGGCTTCAGAAACCGATGACACCAGTGAGGAGGACTCTGTGGCTGATGAAAGCGAGGACGAGCCTGATGCTGATGAGGAGGAAAGCTCTCAGGAAAGCAAGGACGATAAAAAGGAAAAGGGCTTTATCATCTCTTATTCAGGGGACAACAGTTGGCAGGACGGCGACAAGGTCATGACGGGCATGGAGATAGGCATTGAGAACAACTCCGATGAAGCCCTCAAGGAGTGGACGTTGGAGCTTGAAATAGACCAGCTCAAAAGCTGTGACGGCTGGAACGGCAACTTTAAGGTCAAGGGCAACAAACTCACGGTCACGAATGTTGATTACAATGGCGAGATCGCAAAGGGCGGTTCGACCTCTATCGGCTGTAATATCGGAACTGGAACAAAGCTCAATGTTAAGTCTGCAAAGCTAAACGGTGTGGAGTGTACTGTTAAAAAGGGCAAGGTATCACAGAATAATAACAATAACAACAATAATCAGAATAATGACAAAAAGGTCACGGAAAAGGACGTTAAAAAGCTTCTAAAGCGTACCTCAAAGGCTAAACAGGGTGATGATTGGCTTCACACAGACGGAAGCAAGATACTTGATAAGGACGGTAAAGAGGTTTGGCTCACGGGCGTGAACTGGTTTGGCTACAACACAGGCACTAACACCTTTGACGGACTTTGGAACAGCGAGCTTGTGTCATCGGTGGAGGCTATTGCAGACCACGGTTTCAATCTTATAAGAGTGCCTATGTCAGCGGAGCTTATCAACCAGTGGTCGGAGGGCGAATATCCAAAGGCGAACTACAATAATGCATACAATGAAGAGCTGAACTCTATGAACAGCCTTGAGATATTTGATTATTTTCTCAAGCTTGCGGAGGAAAACGGTCTTAAAGTAATGCCTGATATCCATTCAGCGGAAACCAATGCCAGCGGTCATACTGTAAATCTGTGGTATACTGACAAGGTCACTGTAAAGGACTATTACCATGCTTTGGAGTGGCTTGCCGACAGATATAAGGACAATGACACTATCGTTGCATTTGATCTGAAAAACGAGCCCCACGGCAAGCCTAACGAGGGTGACGCTGCGGCAATATGGAATGATTCAAAGGACGCAAACAACTGGAAGTATGTGGCTGAAACGGCAGCGAGCAAGGTGCTTGCGAAAAATCCTAATGTGCTTATAATGGTCGAGGGTATCGAAATATACCCTAAGAACATCAAGAAAAATGGGGATTATTCCTCCACCAACAGTGATGATTACTATTTCAACTGGTGGGGCGGAAATCTCAGGGGCGTAAAGGACTATCCTATCGACCTTGGCAAATATCAGGATAAACTTGTTTACTCGCCGCACGACTATGGTCCGACAGTTTATCAGCAGCCTTGGTTCGAGGGGGACTACACATACAAGAGCCTTATGAAAGATTGCTGGAAAGACAACTGGTTCTACATTCAGAAGCAGGATATCGCACCGCTTCTTATAGGCGAGTGGGGCGGCTTTATGACAGAGCCTAACCTAACTTGGATGACCTACATGAGAAAGCTCATAAAGGACAATCATGTAAATCACACTTTCTGGTGCTTCAATGCAAACTCAGGTGACACGGGCGGACTTGTAAAGGACGATTTTGTTACATGGGACGAGGAAAAGTATGATTTTGTCAAGGAAGTTCTTTGGCAGGAGGGAGGCAAGTTCGTTGGACTTGACCACGCTATGCCGCTTGGAGATAATGGTATAACTTTGAAAAAGGCAAAGGGCCTTTGATATCACATATAAAAATAGCGGACGAAGTTTTCGGGCTTCGTCCGCTTTTGTATTGTATTTTTATCGCTGGTCGCCCATAAAGAACAGAGCGAGAGTTCCAGGCCCTGAGTGTGAGCCTATAACAGCACCTGTGTAGCAGATATGCACAGTGGTCTTCTTGCCAAGCTTTCTTCGCATAAGGTCGGCTGCATATTCTGCGTCTGAAAGGCAGTCGCCATGGCAGACGGCTACTGTGGAATTATCCCAATTTCCCATGCGTTCGCACATCATATCCACAAGCTTTTCAATGGATTGCTTTCTGCCTCGTATCTTTCCAACTGGGATAAGATGTCCCTCGTTGTCAACGTGGAGAAGCGGTTTAATGCCAAGAATAGAGCCTGCTATGGCGGCAGTCTTTGATACTCTGCCACCTCGGTGGAGATATTTCAGGTCATCAACGGTGAAAACATGGCATAGGTGAAGCCTGTTGTCAATGATCCACTGGGCAAGCTCGTCAATGGAAAAACCCTGCTTTTTCTTTTCGTCAGCCTTTATGAGCAAAAGGCCTTCGCCTGTTGAAGCACAGAGGGAGTCTATGCAGATTATCTTGCCTTCTGGGTATTTTTCCATTACGCTATCTCTTGCAATGCAGGAAGTGTTGAAGCTGCCGCTAAGACCTGACGAAAATCCAAGATAAAGCACGTCATAGCCTGCGGCAAGTTCCTTTTCAAAAGCCTGTTCATAGTCGGAGATACCTATTTGCGATGTTTTCGTTACTGCTCCGTTTCGCATTTGGGAATAAAATTCAGGCAGCGTCATGTCATTCTTGCTCTTTACAACACCGTTTACTTCAAAAGATAAGTCCAGAAGCGTCACGTCCATATTTTTTAATATATCCTCCGACAGATCGCAGGTGGAGTCGGAATATAGCTTGTATTTTCTGTCAGACATTTTTATCCTCCTTTTGCCGCTTGGGCAACAATATAAAAATATTATAACATATGGGCGGGCTTTTGTAAAATATCCCTCAACTATACTTTGTAAAATTTCTATGAACACAGTTGTCTGCGGTGCTGTGCGACAGTTAAGGTGTTCTCAGATACGCAAACAGAAAAGTCACGGCAGGCGGAGGAGATAAGCATATCGCTTATGCGATTTTCTATGAGGGCGGTAATTATGTGGCGTATCTCTCGTGCAGAGCCGCTTTTTGAAAGTGCCTGCTTTGCGATAAAAGGGTATACCTCTGGCTGACAGGCAAGTGTACAGCCAAGTTCGGAGAGCCTTTTTTCAAGAGCGGATATTTCAAGGCGTGTAATGTTTTCCATATCGGAAAGGGTAAGGTCGTTAAAAACAATCACCTCATCTATCCTGCCTAAAAGCTCGGGAGACATAAAGCTTTTAAGCTCTGAGAGCATGGCTTTTTTCTTGGCTTCGCCATTTGACTTGCTGTTTGAAAAGCCCACGGTCTTGGTTTCGGCAAGTTTTTTCACGCCGATATTCGAGGTCATTATTATAAGGACATTGGAGAAAGAAACTGTCCTGCCAGCGGAGTCGGTAAGACAGCCGTCCTCTAGTATCTGCAAAAGCAGATTGTAGATGTCAGGGTGAGCTTTTTCTATTTCGTCAAGAAGAAGCACACAGTAGGGCTTGCGGCGAATTTGTTCGGTAAGCCTGCCACCCTCGTCAAAGCCTACATATCCAGGGGGCGAGCCTATGAGCTTTGAAACGCTGTGGCGTTCCATGTATTCGGACATATCAAGCTTTACAATGGCGTTATCTCTGCCAAAAAGCGTTTTGGCAAGATCTTTTGCAAGCTGGCTCTTGCCCACTCCTGTTGACCCCAAGAAAATAAAGCTTCCCATGGGGCGGTCGCTGCCCTTTAGTCCTGCACGACAGCGGCGGACGGCAGAGCAGAGTGACTTTATAGCCGTCTGCTGTCCCACAATGCTTTCGCTTAGCTTATCTTCAAGCCCTGTGAGCCTTGCGGCTTCGTCCTGTCCGATATCAGCGCAGTTTATGCCTGTGAGCGATGAAATAACGCTGTCAATGTGCCTTTTTTCAAGTGGTATGCGCTTTGGGCGGCACTCTGTTATGGCGGTGAGATATTCGTCACGGGTGAGCTTGCCTTTCACATAATCGTTGAAAGCGTCTGATATTTTCTCACCAGAATTGTTTTCGCTTTGTTCTATGACCGCACAGGCACAGGCTTCGTCTAGGATATCAATTGCTTTGTCAGGAAAAAATCTGTCGGTGACATATCTTGCGGCAAGCTTAACTGCATATGGGATAAGGTCAGGGGAGATGTCAACGCTGTGGTGCTGTTCATATTTGTCTATAAGACCGCTGAGGATACGGCAGGTCTGGCTTTGATCAGGCTCATCTATCTTCACTTTCTGAAAGCGTCGCTCCATAGCTGAGTCTTTTTCAATATTTTTGCGGTATTCCTCAAAAGTCGTTGCGCCTATGAGCTGTAGACCGCCCCTTGCAAGCTGTGGTTTCAGGATATTTGCAGCGTCTATTGCACCCTCTGCCGCTCCTGCACCCATTATGTTGTGAAGCTCATCAATGAAAAGTATCACATTTCCAGCCTTTGCGGCTTCGTCCATACAGCTTTTCAATCGCTCCTCAAAGTCCCCACGATATTTTGCTCCTGCAAGGAGGGCAGTTATATCAAGGGAGAAGATCCGCTTTGAGGACAACGCAGACGGCACTTCTCCAAGCATGATCTTTCTCGCAAGCCCCTCCACAACAGCGGTCTTTCCCACACCTGCCTCACCTACAAGGCAGGGATTGTTCTTTGTGCGGCGGCAGAGTATCTCCATGATACGTTCTGTTTCAGCTTCTCTGCCTATGCAGGGGTCGAATTTTTCACACTCGCTTTTGCGTGTAAGCTCTCTGCCGTAGCGTTCAAGGGTCTTTAGCTTGGGATAATTTCTGTCTGAAAAAATATTAGGCTCGTTGCCTGACAATGAGCAATCGTTGTACATCTTGTTGCAGTTCACCCCTAACTGCTGCAATATCTCAAAGGCACAGCAATCACTGCGGCGGAGTATCATAGCAAGAATGTATTCCGTTCCTGCGATACCGCCACCCATGCTCTCGCACAGCCTTTTTGCGCCTTTTAAAACAGCGGCAGCGTTAGGAGTGATGTCATTTTTCGTAAGACGGCATGGCGTGCCTCTGCCTATGATGTATTCTATCTGCTCCTCTATCCTTTGAGCCGTGACCTCGTGGCGCAGAAGCACTGCACAGGCTGTGGAGTCCTCCTCATAGGCGGCAGAGAGCAGGATATGCTCAGTGCCGATATAAGTATGCCCCCAGCTTCCTGCCAGAGTGACGGCATTTTTCACAAGCTCTCTTGCCCTTGGTGTAAAGCTGTCGCTATCAAAAAACTGTTCGTTCATAAAATTCACCCCTTAAAATGTTTAAGACAAAGCTTTGTCTTAGCTACATTCTTGACAGTTTTGCGTCTTGTTATTCTCGCATTTTTATCGCTTTTATATTCTTATGCACAGGACAAATTCTCCTTGCAGATTTTTTTGTAACACATTTTTCTCTGCGTCATAAACTGTAATATAAAGCAACGGAGCAAAGCTTCAGCTTTATAAATCTTAATAAAAAAGGAGATTTCATTTATGAACGGTTGTGGATTTGGCGGTTGTTGGTGGATCATTATCCTTATTCTCATATTCTGCTGTGGCTGCGGCGGTTACGGAAATGGCTGTGGCGGTTGTGGAAACGGCTGCGGTGGTTGTGGCTGCGACAATGGTTGCGGCGGCTGCGGATGCTGATCTGACGGCAAATAAAAGACGGCGGAGCATTACGCTTCGCCGCTTTTTTTTATTTATCTTCTTTTTCCAAACGCTTTTCAAGGCGTTTCACAATAGTTTTCAGTGCTTTTATGCGGGCGTATTTTTTATCGTTGCCCTCAAGTATCGTCCATGGTGCTATATCTGTTGAGGTAAGTGTTATCATGCGGTCAACATATTTCTCATAGGTGTCCCACTTTTCACGGTTGCGCCAATCCTCATCGGTTATCTTCCAACGCTTTTCAGGCGTGTTCTCACGCTCGTTAAAACGGCGGAGCTGTTCGTCTTTATCAACATTCACCCAGAATTTTATTATCTCTGCGCCCCAATCATGAAGCTGGCTTTCAAACTCGTTTATCTCACGATAAGCCATGTTCACACGTTCTTCGGGGGTGAGCTTTTCGATAGGCTCGACCATTACTCTGCCATACCATGTGCGGTCAAAGATAGTAAAGTGACCATTCTTTTCAAGACGTGTCCAGAAACGCCATAGATAGTGCCTTGCAAGCTCTGACGGTTCGGGGGCAGCGATAGGGTGAACTTCATAGCCCCTTGGATCAAGGGCAGCCGCAATGCGCTTGATATTTCCGCCTTTTCCTGCTGCATCCCAGCCTTCATAGCATATTATAACAGGTATCTTCTTCTGATAGCAGAGATTTTGCAGCTTGAAAAGCTTGTCCTGATATTTTTTCAGCTTTTTCTCATATTCCGCTTCGTCAAGGGACTTGTTCATATCCACTTCTGCAAGAGTAGGCATTTCAATAGTTTTATATTCAGGATAATTGTATCCGCAGGTGTCGAACTGTGGTTCGGGAATATAATGCTCGCTCTTCTCCTTGGCGGAAACTGCAGTGCTTACTGCCTTTGTGACCGCTGTCAACATTTCAAGCTCAGCAGAGGCACGTTCATTTGCCCCAACGCAAGTCCACGGAGCAAATGCCGTGTTTGTGCTTTCAAGCATTTTGTCATATCTGCGGAAAAACTTATCGTATTTTTCCATGTTCTTTATATCGTGGCTTTCCACACGCCAGCTTGTAACAGAGGAGTTCTCCAGCTTTTCGATACGCTTTTTCTGCTCATCTTCGGTAATGTGCAGGAAAATTTTCACGATTACATATCCGTCATCTGTAAGCTGCCTTTCAAAGGTGCAGATATCTTCAAGGCGTGTGTCCCTTGTTTCCTTGTCTATCTCACCATACATAAAGGCGTTCACAGTGTCACGATACCAGCTTCGGTCAAGGATAAGAAACTCACCTTTTTTCGGCAGGCTTTGCCAATAACGCCACAGCCATGGCATACGCTTTTCCTGCTCATTCGGTGCACGATAGGAAACCACATTGTAAAAACGTGGGTCAAGAGAGCGTATGAGCTTTGCTATCATCGAGCCTTTGCCTGCGGCAGACCAGCCGTCAAATGTGATTATAACAGGCATTCCTGCGGTCTTTATTTTGTTTTCAAGCAGGGTGAGCTGTTCTCTCAGCCCTTTTAGCTGTTCGGATATCTCTGATTTTTCTGTGTTTTTCTGTATGATCTTTTCAAGCATTGCTATCTCTCCTCTTTTCACTAAATTGTTATTATCACAACTTAATTTATTTGATTTATGTATATTATACACAATTTATCTTTAATTGTATATAGACATTTTTCATGAAAATGCTATCTCTTTTTTTGTTAATACGGAGTTAATATTATTGGTTTATACTAATATGATATAAAATATCTCGCAAAGGACGGCAGTGATATGTCAAAAAAAGACGAAAAGGACATTAATATATCAAAGCTCGACAAAAGTCTGGAGGGCCAGGGTCTGTTGGAGGACGCTGATGACGCAGAGTATGAGCGCACGCTGGCTCAGCAAAGGCGTGAGGCTGAGGAGCGTGAAAGGCAGGTTTTAGAGCAGGCGGAAGCTGAAAGACGTGAGCGTGAACGTCAGGAAGAAAAGGAACGTGAACGCAGGCTTGCTCAGGAACGTATCGAGCTTATGAAGCTCAAAAGCGGAGTTATCGACGAAAGCGAGTCTTCCATAAAGGAAGAGCATGACCAGATAAGAGAGCTTCACGGCTTTGAAAAGGTGCAGAATTTCTTTTATCACAACAAGGTGTGGATAATCTTTACAATATTTATCATAGCGGTGGCGGCATTTATTTTTATTGACGCTGCAAGGCGAGAAAAGGCTGACATGACAGTGCTTATGATCGCAAACAACGGCTTGGAAACACGTCAGGAGGAACTGGAGGAGTTCTTTGAAAAATACACGGACGATCTTGACGGCAATGGTTATGTCCATGTTGAGGTCATTATGATTCCGCTAAATTCTCACAGCGACGATTATCAGCAACAGAACGTGAACAGCACTAAGTTCTTGGCACAGCTTCAGGGGGGCGAGTCTATACTTGTTATAACAGACTCAAACACTGACGAGGAGTTCAAGTCAATAATGACTCCTGAGTTGCCAAAGGAATTTCCGAACAACAAGTATGTTGATGATATGGGCATGAGCTGGAACATGGAGATCATGGCAAAGGAGCTTAACTTCGAGAATATGCCGAATGATATCCACCTTTCAATGAGAACGCCAGTTAAGACTTTGGGCGATTCTAAGGAAACTATGCAGGAGAATTATAATAAGGCGTTCAAAGTTTTCAAACGCATAGTTGACGATATGACTGAGAAAGCCGTAGAGGCAGGAGATAAGGGTCTTACAACTGAGCCTGTCCACTATGATGACAGCAGTTTGGAAAGCTCTGATAGCACAGAAAGCTCAGAAAATAAGTAACGGATATTTGGCTGTAGGGGACGGCGTTCTCGACGTCCCGTATGACAAAGTAAAGAATAGCGGACAACCACTTTCCTGTGGCTGTCCGCTTTGTGTTTGTATCAGTATTGATAATCATAATTTGTGTTGTCCTGATAATAGCCGTCTGTGTAGCCGTCCGCCTGACTTGATTGTGTGTCGGAGGTGTTCAGGCTTGAGCAGTTCTGATCTTCGGCATATTTGTAATCAGAGGTGACACCAAGATATTCTTCAAGGCAAAGACCGCTCTTTGTTACCGCCTGGGCTTTTTCCTTGCCGAGATAGCGAATATGCCACGGCTCATACACATATCCTGTTTTGTCCTCTTTTCCCTCAGGGTAGCGGATAATAAAGCCGTACTCTGCACAATGCTCGGCGAGCCAGTTTGCCTCAGGAGTGCCTGCAAAGCTGTCCTCGGTGGTGTTAACATCAAAGGTCAGACCCGTCTGATGCTCTGAATGTCCCGGACGGGAAGATACCTCGTCTGCGGCTTCTGTGCCACGCTCTGCGGCATAGGAGTTATAAAGAGATTCCTGATCCTGATATGAACGATAGCTTGAATTTACAAAGAGTGTTATGCCGTCCTGAGCCGCGGCAGCTGCCATTTCGTCAAAGGCGTTCTGTGCAATTGTGCTTACGCCCGGAGCATAATCTGATGGCAGGGAGTAGGTCTTGTTTACGATAAGAATGCCGTCAACAAAGGTCATGCCGTTTGACTGCTCTATCTTATGCTTTGTTTCTTCTGCTTTGCTGTTGTCGGAGGTTTTCTTTTTGGTGGTGGTTTTTGCTTCCGCCTGCTTTGTGCTTTCGGTCTGTGATGATGAATCAGCAGCAGGCTTGTTGTCTGACTTTCCACCACAGGCTTTCACTATCACAAAAATTATCACCAAAAGAATTGCTATGGCAATGATACGGTTTTTCATAACACGCCTGTGTTCTCTTGCACGCCTTTCGGCACGGCGTTTTTCCATTTCAATGCGCATTCTTTCGTATTCTTCATCACGATAAGCGCTGTATTCGTCAGGCTGACCATTAGTGCCTTTGGATAGATTCTCGTTATTAGTCTGATTATTCATAAATATCCTCTTTTTTGTAATTTGTTTTTTACGTTTTGTGTTGCCTTTATTATATCACAATCGCATAAAATATTCAAGTCGGATATTGTCGGCTTATTTCATAACATAAACATAGCATTGATATAGCGGCATAGATTCGTATTCACCATTATCTGGGTCATTCCACATATGGTCTTTTCTTTCCTGAACTATATCATCATGGAAAAAGCAAACACCAAGATATGTGTAATCTTCCAAACCGTTGATCAGATTGTCACCGTAAGAGAGACCGAAGCTTGCATTATTTTTTAACCAAGTAAAAAGCTCTGTGTATGCCTCGTCATAGTCTGAAACACAGCTGTTGTTTGCTGTGAATTGTCGTATTTTGCTGTTGTTAGGCAGACCGACCTCAGAGAGATGTTCGTATACGTTGCCAATGCCTTGGCAGTAGTCGTCCATTTGATACAGGCTCTTTTGCAGACATTCATCAAGCTGTCCGCTTGCACGGAGTGGTTTCAGACCATATTTCTCACGGAGAGGATTTACATAATCGAGCAGGTCAAGGGTCATCTGACTTGCACCATCAGGGGAATAATATTCAGGCTCGACAGGCTCGTCCTGCTGAGTGTCTTCTGTGTTTTCCTTCGGTATATCCTGCTGTATCTCAGGCTCTGTCACTTTTTCTGTTGTGGTAGTGGTGGTGACTGCGGCGGCTTTTGACTCTGCTAATGCCGCTCCTTCTGCAATATCTGACGCAAGGGCAGCCTTGTCAGGCTCACGCTTTTTTGTGGTAGTAGTCATGACAGTGGTGACGGGAGGCAGAGTAGTTGTCACAGGTGTATTTGTGGTGACAGTGGCAGTAGATCGAGGGGTGCTTTTTTTCACAGCCGTGGTCTTATCACTATTGTTATTATAAGTATACACCCCGAAAACAGTTGCGGATACTAATGCCACAGCGATTATTGGTGTGGTTATTTTTGCTTTTAAAGAAACTTTTTTGGGGGTAGCGAGAACTATTTCTTGCCCCTTTTTTATTTCGCTCATGCAGCCGAAGCAAAAAATGGAATCGTCATGAAGAATTCTTCCGCAATTAGGACATTTTTTCATATTTTAGTTTTCTCCTGATCTTATTAAGCACATTGTACAGCTCTTCCGCAGTGCTATATCTGTCGTCTGGATTGATAGAAAGGCATTTCTTTATGACTTTCAGAATTTTCTTGTTTTCGCACATTTTGACCGATGGGTGTTCACCTGTCAAAAGAACGTTCAGAAGCACTGCCAGAGAATAGAGATCTGTTCTTGCGTCAGATTGCTGCATACCGAATTGTTCAGGTGCGGCAAAGCCTACAGTTCCCAAAGTCTGGGTGTCAGAGCGTTGATTAGATTTATAAATTTTAGAAATATCAAAATCTATAATCTTGACATTATTGTCGTCACATATTATAATATTATCAGGCTTTATATCACGGTGAACGATGCCGCTGTTGTGAAGAGCATACAATCCCTGGCATATGGAGCAGGTAATGTTCAGGGCATCGTGTTCTGCTAGTGTTTCGCCGTTTGCATAATCCGTAAGAGTCATGCCGTCGCAGAATTCTTCATAGATAGTATACGCTTCAGTGCTTTCGGAGATCTCGTAGATACGGCAAAGATATGGATTATTTATCAATGCGAGCCTTTGATATACAGAAACGTCAGCAGGCTTATAGATAATGTGCCGCACCATTTTTACACCTGTGTCACTCTCTAAAATGACTTTTTCGTGCTTGCTGTTTTTAAATAAATAGTTTTTGCAGTCGAACATTTTGTCGATCTGTTCTGTTTCAAAATCATATAAGCTTTTTTGTGACATATTTCTCATCTCCAATGTAAAAATGTAAAAAATAAATTATTATAGGAAGGAACTGGTGACATGAAAAAAACAACACAGCTTATGGAGGAGCTAAATGGAAGCGATGATATCAACAGTTTTCTAAGCAACAATAAGGATTCTCTTGACAGACAGGATTTTGCACGTTATCTTTGTGAGCTTGTGAAAAAGAAAAAGATGACAAAGATAGAGGTCATAAGAATATCCCAGCTAAATCAAATATATGGATATCAGATATTTGCAGGAGCAAGACTTCCAAGCAAGGATAAGATAATCGCTATCGCACTTGCTATGAAGCTTGATGTTGATACCGTTCAGCGACTTCTGACCCTTGCGGGTGAAGCTCAGCTTTATCCTAAAAACACCCGTGATTGCATACTCATTGACGCAATAAACAAAGGCTATGATGTGGCAAAGCTCAACAAAGTGCTTTTTGAAAATGGTTCACAGTGCCTTAAATAACGATCGTTTCATAAAACAGCTCCGGCTCTTCGGAGCTGCTTTTTTATTATCGTAACAAATATTATATCACATTTTGACAAGGTTTTCAAGAGTTGTCAGGAAATAAAAACACACGCCGCAGAAAATTTCCGCGGCGTGTTTCTCAC
>ENA-OPSZ01001029-OPSZ01001029.1-human-gut-metagenome-genome-assembly--contig:-NODE-1029-length-14566-cov-2.913100_pt1 | contig 14566 bp, 9 predicted proteins | sample MGYA00241814_ERZ501919 | MGnify/ENA primary metagenome ERZ501919 (study PRJEB25962, sample SAMEA2042440) | human gut metagenome | biome: human gut; feature: human-associated habitat; material: faeces... | reverse complement strand
TCATGAGTCAGATTGGTTGTTGTCTGATAATCATTGTAAGGACCTTCGTAGGTGAAATTGGCAAAAATACTTCCGATAGCACCTTCCATCCCTTTCAAACTTGCCATGGCATGTTCCGTCAAAGTATAATCAATATCTATACCGTCGGCCGATACATTCTCCACAGTCGGGTCGTAAATCGGTGCGTAAGGATTTGTATTCAATTCCTCAAAATCATGGCATCCGGCCAAAGCCAGCAACGAACATAAGGCTACGGATTTATATAATTTGATTTTCATAATCAGTTTTTCCTTTTAATTAATTAGAAACCTAAGTTGATAGAAATACCGAAAGTACGTGTAAACGGCAACGATGCATAGTCAATGGCTTGTGAGAACATCGTAGTGTCATAGCCACCTTCGGGGCTTGTACCCGGTGTGTGCTTCATCAGATAGCACAAGTTACGTGCTACAAATGAAACATTCAGCGAGTTGACAGGAGTCTTCTTCAGCATAGATGAGGGGAATGAATAGCCGATTGACAATTCTTTCAGCTTAATGAAAGAAGCATCGTAGATGAAATCCTCAGCCTGCAATGCACCATAGTATTCTGAAGCGGACACCTGTTTTGTATTCACCTCGCCTGACTCTGTCACACCGGGGAATACCATCATATAGTTGTTTTCCTCACCACGGTTCAAGGTACGTTTAGCCAAACCGTTTCCGGTAGCCAGCATCTCGGAATAAGAGAAGATATCACCACCGAATTTCATATCAAACAGTGCGGACAGTGTAATCCCCTTATAAGTAAAGGTAGGAGATACAGACATGGTCAGCTTTGGCTGGATATTACCGATAGGTTTGTTCACATATTCGGACTCATTGGTCACAGTCATGGGCAACCCATTTTCATTTACGATAATATCACCGTTTTCATTGCGCTTATAAAGCGACGTAGCATAAATCTCGCCTAATTTGTGTCCGGCGCGTGTACCTACTTTTACAGGGAAGTTTCCGTCACCGTTAAAGAACATATAGTTCACATTTTCTCCCGGAGCCAGTTCTTTCCCCTTCGATACGTTGTGAGCCATATTCACATTCAAGTCAAAAGCGAAATCCTTTGTTTCTACCAGAGTGGAATACAACATCAGTTCCACGCCTTGATTGGTTACCATACCTGCATTTACCCATTGTCCTCCACTCCAGGGAGCTGCTGCGGGTACTTTCATAATCTGGTTCTTTGTCTTGCTGTAATAATAAGTAAAATCAAATCCCAGGCGATTGTTCAAGAACTTCATATCCAGACCCGCTTCGTAAGAAGTCGCGATTTCAGGCTTCAACTGGTCGTTCATCTTCACATTGTCTTTGGTCGGGGTCAATACACCATTATCGAATTTGAAAGAGTAGGTGTTGTATAACTGATAAGGACTTGTATCCTTACCTACCTGTGCGGCAGACAGACGTGCCTTGGCAAATGTCACCCAGCTTGGCAACGGTTTGTCGATAGAGCGCAAGAAGTCCGACACTACGAAACTGAGGTTGGCAGACGGATAGAAGAAAGAATTGTTACCTGACGGAAGAGTGGATGACCAGTCGTTACGGGCTGTCAAATCCAAAGACAGATATTCCTTCCACGCCATCTGTACAGAGCCGAACACCGAGTTCATGGCACGCTTGTAGCCATCCTCACTACCGGTTCTCAACAAATTGGCCGCATTCAGCATCCAGTTACCTTTGTCCACCATATTACCTACGCCCACGCCCAAAGTTTCCGAACGCTGGTACATAAAGTTACCACCGACATTGAAGCCCAGACGGAAGTTATCAGTCAACTGACGGTCACCCATCAAAATGACTTCAGCATTTGACTCGAAGAAGTTTTCTTCACTACGGTCCATTGAATCATTCGTAATCATGGAAGTATTGGCTTCTCCATTGATACCATCCCCCGCATTGGTGCTTTGCACTCTGGTGCGGTAGTAGTCAAAAGCGTATTTGGCAGATAGATGCAGCCAATCAGTGAAATTGATTTTCATGCTATAATATCCGAAAGCACGCCAACGTTCATCCGAATTCTGACGCTGATGCAATACATAATAAGGATTACGGATACTGGCAGTAGGCCCTGTCCAATTCACATGCGCATGAGTTTCATCAGAATATTGTTTCAAGTCATCCAGACGGACGTTGTTAGGGATTCTCATCAACTGGGAAATAGCACCGTAATCTCCATACAGTGGACGGTTATCGGCTTTTGTACGTGAAAGAGAAATTTTTCCGTCCATAGACACCCATTTGTTCAATTCCGTTCCTGCATTCAGATCGGCATTCACACGGCTCAAACTTTCAGTGGGGAATACACCGTCATTGTCGGAGTATCCGAAAGAAGTACGAAAATGTGATTTCTCTGTACCGTTGCTGATAGATACGTTATGCGTATGCGAGAAACCGGTATCAAAATAATCTTTCAACTTATCCCCATAGTTAGAGTAAGCGTAAGTTTCTCCGTTCCAAGCCTCTTTCATGCTTCCATCCAATACCGGACCCCAGCTTCCGCTATCCGTTTTGTCATACACCGCAGTCTTGGCATCTTTTGTATCAATATGTCCTTGTCCGTAACGGCGTTGCATATCCAATGTCTCGCCGATAGCTGTCCAAGTAAAATTACCACTATAACGGATTCCGAAGCCATCCTTCTTACTACCTTTCTTTGTCGTAATCAAGATAACGCCATTACCTGCACGTGAACCGTAAAGAGCAGCCGCATTCGGACCCTTCAAAACAGAAATACTCTCGATATCATCCGGATTAATGTCCATGGAAGCGCTACCACGGTCTACACCATCATAGCGGGATGCGCTTGAAGTGCTAGTGTCGCTGAAAGGAACGCCATCCACAATCCACAACGGCTGGTTATTGTCTGTCAGAGAAGAGTTTCCACGGATGGTAATCTTCGTAGAGCCGCCCAGACCGGTAGCCGAGGTATTCATCTGAAGGCCTGCCACCTTGCCCTGCAAGGCACTGGTTACCGAGGGGTCACCTGTCTTGTTCAGTTCATCGCTCTTCAGTTCCTGAACCGCATAACCCAACATTTTCTTCTCACGTTTGATCCCCAAAGCGGTTACCACCACTTCGCCAATCTGCTGTGTATCTTCCTGCATGGTTACATTCAGTACATTCTTGCCATCGGGCTTCAATGTTTCCGAACGGTAACCAATGTATGAGAACACAATCTCACCATTTCCGGGAACGGACAAAGAATAGTTACCTTCAAAGTCTGTAATCGTACCGGCTGTGGGATTTCCTTTCACTTGTACGTTTACACCAATCAAGGCTTCGCCTGTCGCATCAACCACTGTTCCGGTCACTGTATGTTCCTGTCCTGTCTGTTGAGGTGTCTGAGGCTCTCCGGATGCTGAAAGATAGACAATGTTATCCTCTATCTTATACGTAATTCCTTTGCCTTGCAAAGCCGCATCAAGTACAGACTGTAATGAACCGTTCTTCACATCAATGGCATTCACCGGCATTTCAGCCAGCTTGTCATCATAGAAAAACTGATAGTTAGACTGTGATTTAATGTTCTTGATCACTGCTCCAAGCGTTGTCTTGGGAGTTGAAAGAACGATTTGCGCGCGGGTCCATTGTATGGGTGCAGCCACAAACAAAAGAATCAAAAGCGCCCTGAGTAATTTGGGCTTTCTCATTAATTGATTGCCTTTCATAATTTATAAATTCGTTAACACTGACTTGTTTTTCTCCAGTGAAGGGGTTCTCATTCCCCTTTCGAGAATAAAAACAGGCAGCTAAAAGAAAACACTTACTCAATCTTGTTCTTTTTTCTAAATTTTCCAGAAAAAAGCAGAGGAAAGGCAAAAGTAGTAATATCATCGGACTTTGACGTATAGAAGAAATACTTAAAAAGAAAAAGGGGATGTACTCTTGCAATGCTGCCAAAAGAGAACATCCCCCTCCAACCTCTCTTTATAAGAGAGAAGTGCATGGTGAAACTTTTATTTTACTTTTTCGTCTTTTGAAAATGAATAAGGCAAATCACTTTCTTGTGTTCCACGCTGCATATTCGGACGGTCGGTCATCTTGAAGTCAATAGTACCGCCTTGTAACAATTCGTTATGCTTCAAATAATTCTTGGTATAAACAGTACCGTTTACACGCATTTCATCTACATATCGGTTGGTATCGCTGTTATCCGATGCGGTTATTACCAAGTTCTTTCCGTTTTCAAAATGAAGTGTCGCCTTCTTGAACAACGGAGCACCCAGAATATACTCATCCGTACCGGGACATACCGGATAGAACCCTAATGCGGAGAATACATACCATGCCGAAGTCTGACCATTGTCTTCATCACCGCAATATCCGTCCGGACCGGCTGTATACATACGGTTCATCACCTCACGCAACCAATATTGCGCTTTCCAAGGCTGGCCTGCATAGTCATACAGATAAATCATGTGCTGGATGGGCTGGTTTCCATGTGCATAGTTACCCATGTTCATGACTGTCATTTCACGAATCTCATGAATTACCTGTCCGTAATAGCTATCATCAAAGATGGGGGGAACCGAAAAGACAGAATCAAGCATGGTAACGAACATTTCCTTACCTCCCATCAAATCAATCAATCCCTGAGGGTCATGGAATACAGACCAGGAATAATGCCAGCTGTTTCCTTCCGTAAAGTCACCTCCCCATTTCAACGGCGAGAATTCAGGAGCGAACTTGCCGTCCTTCTGCTTGCCACGCATCAATTTACTTTCCGAATCAAACAGGTTCTTATAGTTCATGGCACGTTTGGCAAAAAGTGCGATTTCCTTCTTCGGACGCTTCAACTCTTTCGCCAGCTGATAAATACACCAGTCATCGTATGCATATTCCAATGTACGGGCTGCATTCTCATGAATCTTCACATCACAAGGCACATAGCCCAGCTTGTTATAATATTCATATCCCAGACGTCCGGTAGAAGAAACTTCAGGATGTACGGCTTCCGTTCCATGAATCAGTCCTTTGTATAATGTTTCCACATCTTCCACACGTACTCCTTTCAGATAAGCATCGACCAAGATAGAAGCTGAATTATTGCCGACCATGCAACCACGATGACCGGGGCTGGCCCATTCGGGGAAGAAACCGCTTTCCTTATAAGTATTAACCAAACCTTCCTGTATCTCCTTATTTACCGAAGGATACATCAGGTTCAAGAAAGGGAACAAGCAACGGAATGTATCCCAGAAACCTGTATCCGTATACATATATCCCGGCAGCGTTTCGCCATTGTAAGGACTGTAATGAACAGGTTGTCCGTTGGCATCCAGTTCATAGAATTTACGCGGAAACAACAAGGAACGGTACAAGCAGGAATAGAAAGTGCGGTATTGATCCAATGTTCCACCTTCCACCTCTACTTTACCTAAGGCCTCATTCCAAGCCTCTTTACCTTTCTGTACCAATACTTCAAAACTGTCACCACCCAATTCCTTCAGGTTCCGAATTGCTTGTTCAGGACTGATGAATGAAGAGGCCACACGGGCATGAACTACTTCACCTTTCTTTGTCTTGAAACCGATAACGGCTCCGGTATGGAAATCAGTCTGCTCCAGTTTACCTTCTTTCAAGGTTACAGGAACACTGCCATCCGGTTTTTCAGGCTGTACATCATTAGAGAACGTAGCCTCATAAGTAAACGGCTTATCAAACTCAATAACGAAATAATTCTTAAAGTTGGCAGGAACACCACCACTGTTACGGGTAGTATAGCCCCCGATTTTGTTTTCTCCGGGAATCACCTTGACAGACGAACCACGATCAAAAGCATCCACCACTACATATGAATCATTCTCAGGAAAAGTGAAACGGAACATTACGGCACGCTCCGTAGGAACCATTTCGGTTACGACATCATGTTCTGCCAAATAAACCTTATAATAATAAGGTTTTGCAATTTCAGCTTTATGAGAGAACCAACTTGCACGCTTGTCCTCTTCAAATTCCGGTTTTCCTGTTACGGGCATGATGGAAAATTGACCATAGTCATTAATCCACGGACTGGGCTGATGGGTTTGTTTGAAACCACGGATTTTATTAGCCATATAAACATACTGCCATCCGTCCCCCATCTTTCCTGTCTGGGGAGTCCAGAAATTCATACCCCACGGGCGGGATATGGCAGGATAAGTATTTCCTGTAGAGAGTTCAAAGGAAGACTGTGTACCTACCAACGGACTCACATAGTCTGCATAATCCTTTGCCTGTACAAACAGCGTGACACACAGCGCTACAACTGATAGAAATAGTTTTTTCATGATATTGCTATTTGGGTTAAGTTATACTTTTAATTCTTCACCTGTTTTCCCCATTCCGTCGGTACGGGACTCATGGTAATCTCCATCGTTCCTCCACGTACCAGATCATCATGGGTAAAGAAAGGAACATCCAGCGGTTTTCCGTTCAACAAAACCGACTCAATATACTTATTGGTCTTCGAATTATTGTGGGTACGGATAACGAAAGTCTTGCGGTCGGGTAAATTAATCGTCACCTCCTCAAACAACGGACGTCCGATAGAATAAACCGGCTTACCGGGACATACCTGATAGAAGCCCATGGAATTCAAAATATACCAGGCAGACATCTGACCGCAATCTTCATTACCCGACAAGCCGTCAGGAGCATTGAAATACTGGTTATACAGCACACTGTCAACCAATTCCTGAGTACGCCATGGACGGTTTACATAGTTATACATATGAGTAATGTGATGACTAGGCTCATTGCCATGCGCATACTGGCCTATCAGTCCTGTGATATCAGCAGAGGTAGCCTCCCCTTCCAACTGGGAAGAAACCGTAAACAAGGAGTCCAGCTTTCCTACGAAAGCATCCTCCCCACCCATCAAATTCACCAGTCCCGGGATATCATGCGGAACAAACCAAGTCCATTGCCATGCAGTACCCTCGCAATAATCATCATTACGGTGATTGGAAGAACGGGGATTGAACGGAGTACGCCATTCACCTTTACTATCCAATCCACGCATGAAACGGGTGGCAGGATCAAAATAAAATTCGTAAGCATCTGCAAAACGGGCATACTTCTCCTTGGTTTCAGTATCTCCCAAGCTGTCTGCCAGCACGGAGATACACCAGTCATCATACGCATACTCCAATGCTTTCGCCACCGATTCATTCTCACGGTCACATGGAATATAGCCAAGAGTATTCTTATAATAACGTGCTTTGGGCATAACATATGGAATCAGCCAATCGGGAGCTACAATACCGGTAGTGTCATATTCCGCTGCACGCAGACATGCCTTGTAAGCTTCCTGCACATCAAAATCGCGGTATCCCTTCACATAAAAATCGGTTACCAACGAAGCCGCATGATATCCCACCATAGTTCCGGTATAATTGGACACACAGTCCCATTTCGGAAAGATACCACCTTCCTGATGCTTCTTTATTAATGAACGGATAAACTCCGTATTCAACTGAGGATCGACAATAGTCAGTAACGGATGTAACGCACGGAAAGTATCCCACAAAGAGAAAATGGTATAAACCGGATGTTTCATGTCGGTGGTATGCACTTTCAAATCCATTCCCAAGTAACGCCCGTCTACATCTGTAAACAGATTGGGACTTAGGAAAGCATGATACATAGCCGTATAGAAAATGGCACGCTGGTCTTCATCATTGGTTTTGACTGCAATCTTTGACAAGCATTCATTCCATTTCTTCTTAGCATCGGCACGCACTCCATCAAAATTCCAACCGGGCATCTCAGCCTGGAGGTTCTTATAAGCACCTTCCGCATCAACAGAAGAGATAGAGAACTTAGCCAGCACTTGTTCATCTTTCGCCGTTTCAAAATGCAAAAGCATTTTACATACAGGAATCTGTTTGTCATTTTCCTGAACAGTATCCGTGTACAAGGTATACGTAAAGGGTTTGGAAAATACGGCATAAAAATAAAGATCCTGTCGGTATGCCCAATAGGCACTGCGTTTGCGCCCCCGCAACACAGTATCATTCACTGCCTCCACTTCCATTACCTGATTGATTTGTTGCTGAATATTATAGTCCATATCCAAGATAAATCCAGACTCCTTACTTTCCGGAAAAGTATACCGATGCATTGCCGCACGCTCTGTCGAAGTCAGTTCGGCTTTTACCCCGTATGTATCCAGAAAAACAGAATAATATCCCGGTTCGGCATATTCCTTTTCATGAGAAAAAGCCGATGCGAAAGGACGCTTCTGGCTTTCTGTTCCCAAGAAATCAGTACGCTGCACACCTACAGTCGGCATCAACAGGAAATCTCCGAAATCCGCACACCCTGTACCACTAAGACGTGTATGGGCAAAACCATTGATCGTAGTATCTTCATAATAATATCCGGAACAGGAATCCCAACCGTCAATACGAGTATCCGGCCCCGGCTGTATCATGCCATGAGGAACCATAGCACCCGGATGAGTATGCCCATGGCCTCCTGTACCAATAAAAGGATTGACATAATGGGTGTAATCATTCATTTCATTGCCCTCAGAATCACATGCAGTGAAACACAATAACCCTAGAAGACAGCCGCTTAAGAGCATGTTGATTTTCATAGATCTTTATTTAAAAATTATTTTGTTTCCGATGAGATAAATATATTGTTATCATCTACTTTCTTATAATTGAAAGGAATAGAGTTACGCAAAGAATTCAGCACAGACTCTATATTATCTTTCTTTTTCAGTACACCTGAATAAGTATTAGTACTGTCTACATCCGGTGAAAGGATTATCTTCACTCCATAGAACCGTTCCAATGCTGCCGCAATCTGGAAAATAGATGACTTTTCAAATGGAATCAAGTCATTATGCCAGACTATCTCCATCTTGGGATCGACCTGTTTTACTTGCATCCGCCCTGTTACCCTGTTTAAAACGGCTTTTTGTCCCGGCAACAAAGTAATTCTTCCTTTGTCCGATTTATCTTTTACCTCAACTTCACCCTCTATCAAGGTTGTTTCCGCAAAACTGTTATCCGGACGACATTTTATATTAAAAGAGGTTCCCAAGACCCTGACATCCATTGCCGGGCTTTTTACCATGAAAGGTTTCTCATGATTACGTGCTACTTCAAAATAAGCTTCTCCATCCAGATATACATGACGTTCCTTTCCTTCAAAAGCACGCGGATATTTTAAAACAGACGACTGGTTCAACCATACTTTTGTCCCGTCAGGCAACAACATCTCACGCACTTGTCCATGAGCAGCCGATGCTACCACCAATTCCTCCGCTTTATTCCGGAACCAATAGGCTAATCCCGCAGCCAGCACCATCACGCCCACTATAGCAGCTGCATAACGCAACACACTTCTAAGCTTGAACACCTCTTGTTTCTTTTGATTTTCCTGTTCCAATCTTCTACCCAACCTGCGCTCTGCCCTCACTACCAGATTTTCCTCCTCAAAGGGGAATTTACCTAACTGATAAATCTCCTCCATACGGAACAGCTCTCCGGCATTCTCATCAGATTCTTTCATCCATTCATTGATAAGAACAAAATCCTCCTCCGAGCATCGGTTTTCCAAATACCTGATAATAATATCTTCGTTAAGTTTACTCATCTTTTTCCCTATTCATATAGTAAACAATTCAACTTGTAAAAACACTTAGCAGTTTTGCTGAAAATATAATCAATGACAATAATAAATGGCTGAGACGTTCGCGCAAAAATTTCAAGGCCTTATACATATGTGCCTCTACGGTACGTAAAGAAATGCCAAGAGTATCAGCGATTTCCTTGTTTTTCATATCATGAAGATAGCTCAGTTTAAACACCTCCTTACATTTATCCGGCAATTCATTAATCGCTCCAAAAATTTCCTGACGCAATTCCTGATTCTCTATCTTTTTAATAACTTCAGCATGATCCGGCTGGTAATATTGTAATCTTCGTTCATAGATCTCTATCATTGCCGCACTGTAGTTATTCTCTATAACCTGATGCTTCAATAAATTTATAGCCTTGGTATATACAGAACGATAAAGGAAAGCTAAAATCTGCTCTCCTATGACGACTGAATCTCTCCGCCTCCACAACTCCACAAAAACATCCTGCACTACATCTTCGGCTTCTTCGGTACCGACCAGCCGTGTCGCATAGAACAACAGCTTAGGATAGCATTGACGAAAGACGGCCTTATAGGTGTCATCAAGTTCCTCGTTCATATTATATAATTCACCTTTGTATGAAGGAGAGAGCCAATGTTCCAAATAACGATCCAATCATCCACTGTAGGGGCAGAAAGCTTCCGCTCATCATACAATTTTCAGGCAGATTCAAACCGCCTCTACAGCAAAACGATAACAAATATTACTTTTAACTCACCTCCTGTACAATTACAATTCTTAATAAGTTGAACCAATTATTATCTATCTATACCAAATATTTCCCGGTTCCGGACCCATTTCAAATTCTACAGTAGCACCATCCATTATTTGCCGGTGTGTGATATAGCTCTTATCGTATGGTTGCCCATTTACTTTCACCGACTGGATATAGATATTTTCACGACTTACTCCAGGGGCCAGTACTGTGAACGTTTTTCCATTATCCAGATGCATCTGTATCTCGGGGAACAACGGCGTACCAATCTCATATTCACCACTTACCGGATTGACAGGATAAAATCCCATAGCACTGAATACATACCAGGCAGACATCTGTCCACAATCCTCATTTCCACACAGTCCGGCAGGTGCATTGAAATAAAGGTCATGCATGACCTGCGCCGCATACTTCTGAGTTTTCCAAGGCTGACGTACCTTATTATACAAATAAATCACATGATGGCTAGGCTCATTACCATGAGCATACTGGCCAATCATACCTGTACTGAAAAGAGGCAAATCTGCATTACCAGCCGGGATATAAGTAAACATACTATCCAACTTTTCCGTAAAACGATCCTTACCACCAGTCAAGGCAATTAGCCCCTTAATATCCTGCTGTACAGACCAAAAGTACTGCCAACCGTTACTTTCACAAATGTGGGCAGTGTAGTCATCCGGGCTGAAATTAGGTTGGAATACTCCTTTATCATCTATCGGCTGCATGAAGCTTGACGCCGGATTGAACACATTGCGATAATTCTGAGAACGCTTGTAGAATTCGTCCGCTAATTGAGTCCTCCCCATCTTCCGGGCCATTTCGGCTATGCAATAATCATCAAAAGCATATTCTAATGTTTTGGAAAGCGACCAATTTTCCGCATTATATTCATCCTTTATATTATAAGGTATATATCCTAATTTTTTATACAGACCAATGCCGCGATAATCATCCAAGTTAGCAGTAGCCACACAAGCCTCCAATGCCTTCTCTGCATCAAAATCACCAATACCTTTCAAATAAGCATCGACAATAACAGGTACAGCGTGGTAGCCAATCATCATATCCGTTTCACTTCCCCAAAAATTCCATACCGGCAAACGTCCGTTCTGTTCATAAAAAGCAATGAATGATTTCACCATATCATTGACACGCTGAGGTTCCGTATAAGTAAATAACGGATGTGCGGCACGATAAGTATCCCACAATGAAAAAGTTCCATAATTCACCCAACCATCCGTCTGATGAATTTTCTTATCGGGACCATAATAAGCCCCGTCCACATCACTGTAAATAGTCGGGGCAATCATTGTATGATACAATGCTGTATAAAAATTAACCTTATCGTCCTTGTTATCACCTGTTACCTCTATTTTTCCCAACTGACGGTTCCAATTATCTTTAGTTTCAGCCAAATATTTATCGAAATCATTGTGAGGTGCTTCAGCCGCCATGTTTTTAGCAGCACCTTCCATGCTTACTCCCGAAAGAGCAGTACTCAGAACAATCTGCTCTCCTTTTTCCGTATCAAAATTAAAGCGGGCGATATAAGCCGTACCTACACGTTTACCTTTCAAAGCAATGGCAGTAGTATCCATCTCTACCGAGGCAAACGGTTTGGAGAAACGAGTGCGGAAATACACATGCTGGCCTCTTGCCCATCCTTCGGAAAAACGATATCCCTGAATGGTGCATGAGTCAATTATCTCAATATAAGAATCATTGGTAAAGTCCCAATTCATCGCTTTCTTCAGATTCAGAAAGACAGCCGACTCTCCTTCAGGAAACGTATAACGCTGTATACCGCAACGCTCTGTAGCAGTTAACTCCACATTGATATCATAATCTTTCAGCAACACGCGATAATAACCAGCTGAAGCCTCTTCATCCGCATGAGAGAATTTGGAATAGATACCTAAAGGAGCTTCCGCTTCCTGATAAGGCAAAGTTACAGGCATGAAAGAGATATCATACAAGTCTCCGGCTCCCGTTCCCGACAAATGGGTATGACTGAATCCGGCAATCGTACTGTCCGGATAAAAATAACCGGAAATACGGTCCCATCCGGGCAAACCGTTATCCGGACTAAGTTGTACCATTCCGAAAGGCGCTTGCGCTCCCGGATAAGTATTGCCGGTAAAATCGGTTCCGATAAACGGATTCACCAATTGGGTATAATCGGTTGACGGCTGGGTTTGTTTATTGGACACACAGGCTCCAAATGCCACTAAAGAAATGAATAGCGCGAGAACAGGTGTTTTCATACTTAAGAGGTTTTTCAATTATTACTTTGTTACAAAAATACACATTATAATAATATGAACAACCTTATCATAAAAAACACTTAGCTTTAATTCATTATTTTTTCGTATTTAAATAGTAAAGAAGGGATTCTTTCACCTTTTCATCCGAAGTTACAATCAAAAATTCACCGCCTCTTTTATCATACAGAAAGCAATAGGTCTTATAAAGAGCTATACCTGCTATCTCCTCCCAAGGGAATGTCTGTTTCAGTTCCGCCTTATCATATGTCAGCCCTTCCGGAGTTATTTCCACCCAAGTCTGCCCCGCAATACTCCGCTTATAAATCTTATTTAGTCTGACAGGCAGCATAATCAAGATATAAATAAGACACAAGAACCAAATCAGCAGCGGACTGAACAGGCTTTGCTCTTCGGGAACAATATAGTGCCCTGTACACAGTGCAATACAAATATAAATGATGAACAACAAAGAGAAACTGAAATGACGGATGTCCCACAATTTATACAAAGCATACTTTTTCAGGCTGATATTATAATCACAAACCACGACACCTGGTTCCCGTGTCAGTTTGCTTTTCGGTATGCTGAAGATACGCAATATCTGGATTCCCCGTTTCACGCCATACCCGAATAATAAAACCATCACACCAAGATTTATCAAGATCCACCACCACAATGATTCGTTTGCCAAAGCCGGTTGCCCGACAAGCACCATTGATGCAAAAGTGATACCCGCCACCAATAACAACATACTACAAATTACAGTTAAAATCCATCCTTTTGTTTTCATAATAACCTTTTTATTTTATTCCATGACGGGAAACAAAGATAAAAGATTATAGCTAGATAACAAATAAAGAGCCGTCGAATTTAAATTATTGTTTGGTTAGGAACTTAGATTTTTTTCGTATGTTTGTCGCAAATATTAATGAAAAACACATTTCTATCTATGAAAAAGAGTGATATTCTGTTCTTTTTGTTTGTAATAGCATTGTTTCTACCCTTTTTTATTAGCGACAACATAGCCAGCAATGTCGAGATTGCTTCTTGTGCCTTTCTTGTTTCCTCACTGATTTCTTTCTTTTGCAATTTCAACAATAAGATACCATAAAGCGCCTCAAAACAAGTTTCCAGTTCAGGCTCCTCTTTATCCGCACCTTTAGCGCGTAACTCTACAATATAAGGCAATACTTTATAATAAGCAGAATTATAATAAGGAAACTTAGGGGAACGCAATAACTGCAAATGAAGGTCGGTAAGCCAAGTTATAATGTTTTTATTAATCTGCAAATGGCCTTTTTCCATAATCCCTTCATGACGCATCATCTCAATCAAATCCATATACCACTGGGTGAGTTCCGCTTTCTGCTCTTCCGTTAACGGATAAGGAGCTATGATGGTGCTTTTTATCTTTTCCATATCACAGCCGTTGGCACGGATTAAATCCTCTATCTGCCACATATATATAAGATACTCGGCTATATTCTTTTCTTTTAACTGCCTGGAAACGAACATACTTTTTAAATTAAAATTGATAATTAAAAAATTAAAAAACCAACGTATGATACACAAGATATGTTTCTTTGTCAGTACATCGTTTTTCCTAAAATAGTATAAATGAAACCTGCGACTGAAATCAGCATCACTACAATACCAATCACACGGTTCAAAATCCAAATGCCGCGTAAATTAAAACGGGTGCGTACTTTATTGACAAAATACGTAATACCGAACCACCATAAAAGTGCTCCCAGTACAATGGCCAGATAACCGACCAACTGAAGCCCCAACGGACTACCCGGCATCACAAAAGAAAAACGGGCGAACAAACCGATAAATAGGAAAATAATCAAAGGATTAGAGAATGTCACAAAGAAAGCTGTGACAAAATTATGTAGATAACTGCCTG
>ENA-OPSZ01001023-OPSZ01001023.1-human-gut-metagenome-genome-assembly--contig:-NODE-1023-length-14594-cov-2.274434_pt1 | contig 14594 bp, 9 predicted proteins | sample MGYA00241814_ERZ501919 | MGnify/ENA primary metagenome ERZ501919 (study PRJEB25962, sample SAMEA2042440) | human gut metagenome | biome: human gut; feature: human-associated habitat; material: faeces... | reverse complement strand
TAAAAATAGTCAAGTAGCTAAAATTGTTTGGAAAGAATGGTTATGCAAAGCAAAACGATACTGCCCGGCTATTTTAGCTACCATTTGTCTGACTATTTCTTATGTCTATTTAAGCGCATCTTTCAGTTTTAGAATGGCTTTTTCCGGATCTTTTTTGTGAAAACATTCAGATATCTCCACTAAAGAGTTTGTTGTCCCAGCCATAGCAGAGAGCACTACTATTTTCTGTTCCTGATCGCAAACTATTGACGCAACATTCTTGATCCGCTGGGCAGAACCGACTGAAGTACCACCAAATTTTAATACTTTCATTAGACTATCTGATTTTTGATTTTACTTTTTATACATTAAATCTAACCACGAACGTACTACCTTTACCGACTTCGCTTTCGATATGGATCGTACCACCATGAGCTTCCACAAAGTCCTTGCTGATGGCAAGTCCTAAACCACTACCTTGTACTTTTGTTCCTGGGACACGGAAATAGTGATCAAAAATACTTTCGTGGTAACGCGAATCAATGCCCTTTCCGAAGTCCTTGACATAAATCTCGACGGCTTTGTCGATCTGTCGTGCACCGATGACGATCCTCCCGTTCTCCGATGAATAACGGATGGCGTTCGACAACAGATTGGTCACAACCCAAGCAATCTTCTCGCTGTCAACAAACAACTTGGCAATCTTTTCGGGATATTCCACTTCGATCTGACAGTTAAAACGCTCGGCTTGTACCTGGTTCGCCTTGATGGCATAGTTAATCAGTTCGATCGGTTTGGTAATCTTCGGATTCAAATAGAGCTTACCACTCTCTACCTGTGACATCTTCAACAATTCACTAGTGATCTCCAACAAACGATCGCTATTCTCCTTTATGTTCCTAGAAAGGCTCTCCTGTTCTGTATTTAGCTTTCCTATCCTGTTATCTTCCAGTAATTTCAAGCTCATCATAATAGCTGATATCGGTGTTTTCAGTTCATGGGAGATCGTCGAAATAAAGGTTGTCTTTGCAATGTCTTTTTCTTTAAATTCGGTCACGTTCTTCAACAAGATCACATCCCCGACATACTTACTCTCTAGTCCGGTCTGCTTGTTGACGTTGATCGGAATGTATTTTACCTGAAAATAGCTTTCTTTATTGTCTGCATAAATTTTCAACGGGTCCTTATTGTCATCGGGATGAACTAATTGCCGAATCAAGCGGCGGAGCAAATCATTTTTTAACGCCACTTCAGGAGCCGGCCTGCCAATAATGTTTTCCCGCGTCAAATTCAAAACAGTCAAAGCCTCGTCATTGACAAACAAAATCTTCCGTTCCTTACTCAAGCCTATGATAGGTTCTGCTATACTGTTGATAATTGTTTCTATATATTTTTTTCCCTGCAGGATATCTTCCAGCGAACTGTTCCTGTATTCGGCCAATCGCTCAGCCATCTCGTTAAACAATGTAGCTATTTCCTTGAACTCCGGCTCATTCCCCAAATCGAGCTGCTTACTGTAATTGGCATTGGTGATTTCCTTGATGCCATCCGTCAATTTCCGGATCTGTACGCTGACCGAACGTGGTAAACGAACCAGAAAGAGGAAAGCGATCGTGATACAAGCAATCCCTACCGTCCAGATCCCAAAAAGAGATCTTTTCGCTGTGTGGACAGCCACTTCATTCTTTTCATAAATGGCAGACATATTGACCGCCATAATGGTATAGATCGTCTGGCGTATTTGCCGAATCGATTCATCATCCATGTCATCCAATGCCTTTTCACAGTACGAACTAAACCGGTTGGTCAGTACATCTTCATCCTTCTCTGTCAGATTGTTTCTCTGAGCCTCCAACCCGGCCTCAAAGTTTTTTCGGGCATTCGGATTTTCCCGAATGGCATCCAATGACTCAAGCATCTGACGGGAATAAAGGAGTGAATTATAATTATCCGCCAGAATATTCTGCGTGTCATCTGATACATTATGAATGTTTTTTATAGCCAATCCCCCTAATAAAGTGATCAAGACAAATAAAAGCCCTATTCCATAAGTCAACTTTGTTTTTATATTCATTTTTATATAAGGATTTTTTAAGCTAATATTATCAAATCAATACCTAATTGAGCTAATTCTTCTAACATGTTCCGATAATGAACCATAGCAAGGATAACGGAAGGGTATTTTAAAGTCGGTCGTCCAATACATAATGTACTGATTTGTTTTTCTTTACAAGCCTGCACTATCGCATCCGTTATATGTGGGGATTGCACTTGAATAACTTCTCCTCCGAGTTCTGTTGCCAGCTTGAAATGGTTCAGTAAATGTCTTTGGCTTGCCAACGAAATCCGGTCCGAACTTTCCCTAGGGGTTTGTACATACAATACAAAGAACTTGGTGTTATATCGGGTAGCCAACCGCGCGACTTTCCGTATGATCTTACGAGGGGTTTTCTCATTACTGCTGATACAGGCCATAAACCTTTCATGTCGCACGCCAAGATTCTCAGGAATAGTACTTTCCACTTTTTTTTCTACCCGCAAAGCAACCTCTTTCAATGCCAATTCCCTAAGCTGAAGAATATGCTCAGCCTTAAAGAAATTATTCAATGCTGTTTGTATCTTATCAGGTTTGTATATTTTTCCGGCTTTTAACCGAGCCAGCAGTTCGTCAGCAGTAAGGTCTATATTGACTACTTCATCCGCCTGCTCCAGTACGATATCAGGAATACGCTCCTTGACCTCAATGCCAACCACGTCCTGCACCATCTCGTTTAATCCTTCTATATGCTGAATATTAACTGCCGTAATTACACTGATACCGGCATCCAGTATATCCATAACATCCTGCCAACGTTTTTCATTCTTACTACCTTCGACATTGGTATGAGCCAATTCGTCAACGATAACAACTTCAGGATGAATACTGAGAATTGACTGTAAGTCCATCTCTTCGATCTCTTTTCCTTTATAAAATATTTTACGACGTGGAATGACAGGCAGTCCTTCCACCAATGCCTCTGTCTCGACTCTCCCATGTGTTTCTATATAACCGATCTTGACATCGATACCGCTTTCCAGTAATTGGTGGGCATCTGATAGCATCCGATACGATTTACCTACACCGGCAATCATGCCGATGTAGATTTTAAAATTGCCACGACGAGACTTTTTCAACAAATCCAAAAAATGTTGTACACTTTGTTCTCGGTCCATGCGTATACTATATCAAGGTCTTAAAGAAATTCCCAAGACAAGATGAGCATCCTCCATACGAGGGTTCCAAATTGCCTGTGTAAAAATGGGTAATGAGAAAGAATTCGTGATTTTGATATCTTTCATTACTTTCAATGCAACGTTCGTTACAGCAAATCCACTATTTACATCACCTCCATACGTAGTTACTCCCGCATCGTATGGAAGAACACCACAAGTTGCATTCAGATCAACTCCCTTCACTGTGAACGGGAAGTTCAACTCTACATAAGAAGAATAGTTTTGGTTCCCATTTTCATCTTTATCTTGACCGGCAAACATGAAATTCCAAGTGATAGACAGCGGGAACTTCTCAATAGGTAAAGTGTAAGCCAAACCTGCTTCAAAATGGTGAGCTGTTTCGTGGCTCTTGAAGTTAAAATAGTCACCGGCACCTTGTCCTGCCCACCATAAGCTAGCGACAGACAATGTAGGACCTGCCGATCCGAATGTATAAGCAGCCGTCAAATCTATTTCTTTAGCCGCAGCTGCTGACGTGGAATTGGCACCCTGGAAATCAGTAGACCCCCAAGCTGTCAAAGAGAAATTACCTACGCCTAAAGATAATGTTGGTTGAAAGCTGGCACCAGTCTGGTAAAAACCACGCCAAATATAAGAACTTACCAAATCTCCCTGTACGGAAAAATTTACCTTACCATCCTCTTCCTGTGCATTAGCCAACGTAGAAGATGCCATTGAGAATGCAACCGCCAAAACAGTTACTTTTTTTACAAATGATTTCATAACCTTAAATCTAATTTATCTATTAAATAACTGTTATTTGTTTTCAGCAGCTTTATCAAGCGCAACGTTTAATTTCAACACGTTTACTTTTTCTGTACCGAACATGCCCAATAAAGGTTTCTCAACATGTGAGTTCACGATTGTCATCACCTTTTCTTCCGACCAACCACGAGCGTCCGCTACACGTTTAGCCTGTACATAAGCGGCTTTCGGTGAGATATGTGGATCCAAACCGGAGCTACTGGCCGTGATGATTTCAGCCGGAACTTTTTCACGGGTTAGGTAAGGATGATGGACTAAAAATGTATCAATACGTTCTTCCAACAAGGCCAAATGTTCTTCATTGGAAGGTCCCTTGTTACTACCTGCCGAACTGGATGCATCGTAACCGTCACCAGCATGGGAAGGACGGCCCCAGAAATAAATATCTTGTGTAAAATTCTGACCAACATTGGCAGCCCCCACTACTTTTCCATTCAATGTAACCAGTTCAGCATTGCCCTTATTCGGTCCTGCCACTTGGGCAAACAACCACAAAACGAAGATGTAGAAAACACTGAAGAACAAACAAAACGCAATTGTCAGTCTTAATGATTTAAAAAGATTTGATATCATAATGAATTATTATTTTATTTTCTTAACCTTCCTCCTATCTTCATACAGAGGGAGGAAGGTTTTTAATATTGATTTTACTTTTACATGAATAAACTTACAATCATATCTATCAACTTAATACCAATGAACGGGACAATCACACCGCCCAAACCGTAAATCAGCAAGTTGCGACGAAGCAATGCAGAAGCACCAATCGGTTTATAAGCCACACCGCGTAACGCCAGTGGGATCAGAATCGGGATAATGATTGCATTGAAGATGATCGCACTCAGGATCGCTGATTCCGGGCTATGCAAGTGCATAATGTTCATTGGGGCCAATGCAGGGATTGTAACCATGAATAGAGCCGGAACAATCGCGAAATACTTAGCCACGTCGTTAGCTATACTGAAAGTAGTCAGCGTTCCGCGAGTCATCAGCAACTGTTTACCAATTTCGACAATCTCGATCAGTTTCGTTGGATCATTATCCAAATCAACCATATTACCAGCTTCCTTGGCAGCCTGTGTACCACTATTCATTGCCACACCAACATTTGCTTGAGCCAAAGCTGGAGCATCATTCGTTCCGTCACCCATCATAGCGACCAGCTTACCGTTTTCCTGCTCCTTACGGATATAGTTCATCTTGTCTTCCGGTTTGGCCTCAGCGATATAATCGTCTACACCTGCTTTTTCTGCGATATATTTTGCGGTCAATGGGTTATCACCAGTTACCATTACCGTCTTCACACCCATCTTACGCAGACGCTCGAAACGTTCCTGGATACCCGGTTTGATAATATCCTGTAATTCAATCACACCGATAATGAAGTCGTCCTGTGAAACAACCAGTGGAGTACCACCGTTGCTCGTGATCTTCTGAACTAAATCGGCAACCTCTTTCGGGTATTTGTTACCTGCAGCCTCACTCATCTTACGGATGGCTTCGAAAGCGCCTTTACGGATACGAGTACCATTTGCCAAATCTACACCTGAACATTTTGTCTCAGCCGTAAATTTGATCATTTTCGATCCGGATGTATTCAGATCATGTACACGTACACCTTTTTCACGTCCCAGTTCTACGATTGACTTACCTTCAGGCGTATCGTCAGAAAGAGAGGACAGCAAACAAGCCTGTACAAAAGAGTGTTCATCAATACCAGATACCGGATAGAATTGGGTTGCTTTGCGATTACCAATCGTGATTGTACCGGTCTTGTCGAGTAGTAAAGTATCAATATCACCAGCCGTTTCAACCGCCTTACCGGATTTGGTGATTACATTAGCAGACAACGCACGATCCATACCTGCAATACCGATAGCTGACAACAAACCACCAATCGTAGTCGGAATCAAACAAACAAACAAAGAGATAAAGGCAGCGATCGTAATCGTCGTGTTAGAATAATCAGCAAACGGTTTCAAAGTACCGCAAACAACAACAAATACCAGTGTAAAACCTGCCAGTAGGATTGTCAAGGCAATTTCGTTCGGAGTCTTTTGGCGTGAAGCACCTTCTACCAAAGCAATCATCTTGTCCAAGAAACTTTCACCCGGTTCAGTTGTGACTTTTACTCTAATCTGATCTGACAATACTTTCGTACCACCAGTAACCGAACTCTTGTCACCGCCTGCTTCACGGATCACCGGAGCAGATTCACCCGTAATGGCGCTTTCGTCGATAGAAGCCAGGCCTTCGATGATCTCACCATCGGAAGGAATCGTATCGCCGGCTTCACAAATAAAGATGTCGCCTTTCTTCAACTGTGAAGAACTGACGGTAACGATTTTATTACCTTCCACTTTCTTTGCCGGTGTCTCTTCACGAGTCTTACGCAAACTGTCGGCCTGTGCTTTACCACGTGCTTCTGCAATCGCCTCTGCGAAATTTGCGAAAAGCAGCGTTGCGAACAATACAATAAATACTAACATGTTGTAACCGAAAGATCCTTGCGTCGTATCGCCTGTGGCTACTGCCCATATAGTAACGAACAACATGACGAATGTCACCACCTCTACGATAAACATGATCGGGTTACGGAACATCACCCGCGGATTTAACTTAACGAATGATTGCTTCAAACTTTCTATAACGAGCTCCTTTGGAAATAAAGAAGCAGCTTTGTTATTTCTCATCTTCTTAATCTGTCAATTAGTAAATACTAAAATATTCAGCGATCGGGCCTAATGTTTGTGCAGGGAAGAATGACAATGCGGCTACGATCACGATTACGCAGAATGTCATCACACCGAATGTAACGGTATCGGTCTTCAATGTACCCGCACTTTCTGGAGTATATTTCTTGTTTGCCAATAGACCTGCGATAGCAACCTGTCCGACAATTGGTAAATAACGTGAAATGATCAACGCCAAACCGCAAGTATAGTTCCAAAAATAGGTGTTGTCACCTAATCCTTCGAAACCGGAACCGTTGTTAGCGGAAGAAGAGGTATATTCATATAGCATTTCACTGAAACCATGGAAACCGGGGTTGTTTAACCAACCGCCTTCACTCTCAACAAAGCCCGGACAATATACCCACACATAGCTGGAAATTGCGGTAAAGATCAAGATAACGAACGGGTGAGCTAATGATACGATCGTAGCGATCTTCATTTCCCGAGCCTCAACCTTCTTACCAAGAAATTCCGGTGTACGTCCGACCATCAAACCGCTGATGAATACGGCAATGATCAGGAATGCATAGTAGTTCATGAAACCTACACCGACACCACCGAACCATGTATTGATCTGCATGTTCAACATCTCGACCATACCGGAAAGAGGCATTGTACTGTCGTGCATACCGTTAACGGAGCCATTAGAAGTGACAGTCGTAGTCACAGACCACAAAGCGGTTGCACCCGGACCCAGACGGGTTTCCTTACCTTCCATAGCACCGCAAGACTGGTCAATACCCATCTCGTCAATTTTCGGATTACCTGCCATCTCATAGTGAACGTTACAGAATACTCCCAAAAGATAGGCAAACAGCATCACGCCGTAGATCACATAACCTAACTTTTTACGTTTCAAATAAAATCCCAAAGCAAATACCAATGCCATTGGAATGATTAGAATAGACCAGCATTCTATAATATTGGTCAGATAAGTCGGATTTTCCAAAGGGTGAGAAGAGTTTACACCGAAATAACCACCACCATTCGTACCTAACTGTTTAATCGGAACAATTGCAGCTGTAGGTCCTTGTGAAACAGTTTGTTCAGATCCTTCCAATGTCGGGATTGTCATTTTAGACTCGAAGCCCATTGGTGTACCCTCCAGGATCAAAATAAAACCTACGATCAGAGAGATCGGGAAAAGGATACGTGTACAGCTGATCACTAAATAGTGCCAGAAGTTACCGATTGTTTTTGTTGTCTTGGCAGCCATACTCTTCATAATACCAGCCATAGCAGCCATACCGGTTGCAGCGGTAATGAATTGGAACAGCATGATAACGAATAACTGGGTGAGATAGCTTAGCCCACTCTCTCCGCTATAATGTTGTAAGTTACAATTCACGAGGAAGCTGATACATGTGTTGAATGCCTGATGAACAGACTGTCCTAAATTGCCGTCTGGATTTAGGGGCAGTGCTCCCTGAGAAACTAATAATATCATTCCCCAGAAAAACCAAAAGAGGTTTATCACGAGCAATGCTTTCAGGAATTGTTTCCAGCTCATCTCTTCTGTTGGATCGACACCTCCCAGTTTGTACATGATTTTTTCGATGGGAGTCATGAAGTCCGACCAAACTTTCTCACCTTTGAAAACCTTTGAAATGTATTTCCCGATGGGGTAGGCGAGTACGACCATCAGGACAATTTGTGCAATAACACCTAATATCTCTGTATTCATTGTGTTTAATCTTTATAAATGACTAAAACTTTTCGGGTTTTACTAATACATACATCAGATACCCGAACATAATTACGCTGATAATAAATAATGCAGTGTACATGTTAAATCTCCTTTTAATTAAATTTTTTCAAACCAGTCTATGCACTTATAGAAGAGCCAGAAACAGGCAATTCCACTGAGTATACAAACTCCAAAACCTAATGCGTCAAATTCCATGTTACATTTTTTTAAGTGAATACTAAATTATTTTTTTCGGTTTGGGGTATGCCAAAGTTGTGCCAATATTGTTTTTGAATATTTTAATTGATTCATAATTAGTATTGTAAATGAAAAGGGAGTATCTGTTCACCAGATACTCCCTTTTCATTTTGGTAGGGTTGTGTATTATTTTGAAAAGAATTAGAGTTTATATTCTTCTATTTTTCGATATAAAGTGGTAAGTCCTATTTTTAGGAGTTTTGCAGCTTCGGTTTTATTGCCGTTCGTATAGTCCAGTACTCGGGCGATGTGGCGTTTTTCCATAGCCGATAATTCGAAACCACTATTATTGCAGCTTTTTTCCTTAAAAGCTGCATTTTGTATTTCTATGGGTAAATCTTCGGGGTGTAACTCATCACTTTCACAAACAATAAGACTCCTTTCGATAACGTTTCTGAGTTCACGCACATTGCCTTTCCATTCTTGTTGTTCGAGCATGTCGATGAATGCTTTGGAAACCGTTTTCGAGGAATGGGTCATTTTTTCGGATAAGGATTGTACAAACGCTTCGGTTAGAAGCCTAATATCTCCCGGACGTTCTCTCAACGGCGGTAAATGGATTTGGAAAACTGACAGCCGATAAAACAAATCCTCCCTGAAATGCCCTGCATTTATTTCTTCCGGCAAGTTTCGGTTGGTTGCTGCAATGATACGAACATTTACAGATGTCGGTTTGGTTTCACCTATTTTGATATATTCTCCGGTTTCTAATACTCGAAGCAACTTGGCTTGCAACTCTATCGCCATCTCTCCGATTTCATCTAAAAATATCGTTCCGTTGTGAGCCTCTTCGAAAAGTCCCTTTTTGTCTTTCAAGGCTCCGGTAAAGGAGCCTGCTTTATGTCCGAATATTTCGCTTTCCAAGAGTTCTTTGCTAAATGCCGAACAATTTATTGCAACGAAATTTCCTTTATTTCGTTTGCTCTCGTGGTGAATCGCTTGGGCGAAAACTTCCTTTCCTGTACCGGTCTCTCCGGTTAAAAGAACCGGTACATCGGTTGATGCCACTTTTCGTGCCAACGCGATAGCTTCCAGCAAAGGCTTTGACTGACCAAGAATAGAATTGAATGAATATTGCTGAAAGGTTTCTTTTTCGGGACGATTTTTTACTCCGTTAGTTCGAGCTTTTTCCATAGCCCGACTAATCAGAGGAATAATTTTGTTATTGTCGTCACCTTTGGTTATGTAGTCGAAAGCTCCGTTTTTTATGGCTTGTACCCCGTCGGGTATATTTCCGTGGGCTGTTAATAAAATGATTTCCGATTCGGGCGATATTTTTTTTATTGTTTTTATGAAATCTACACCATTCCCGTCGGGGAGAAAAACATCGCATAAGATAACATTGGGAGAATACTCCATTTGTTTTACTGCCGCTTTACAGTCTCCTGCCTGTAAAACTTCATATCCTTCCAGCCCTAAAATGCGGGCTAATAACTGTCTTATCTGTGGTTCATCGTCGATGATTAGAACCTTATTCATAATATTCTCATTCTTACTCATGCGTGCAAAGATAGGATATATTTTTGTTCCGAAAAAGCAGATACAGAAAAGGCGAGACATTGCATGTTCCCGCCTTTATAGTTTATGGAAGATTTATTAAAGAGCAATTTTAAATGTCGGACCGTACCCTTCTATGGAGATGAAATATATGCCATGAGGGAATCCTTCTATACTGAGAACCGTTGTTTCGTGTTCGGCTGAAATTTGTCGGCTCAAAATGCCTTGATCGGTATATATCGAAATCAATTTTCCAGTTTGAATGCCGTCAATTTGGATTGCGTTATTGTGTCTGACAATAGAAATATTTTTATGAATATTGGTTATGGCCGAGGAGGTAGATAGATTGACCGAGAAAGCATCGGAGAATGCAGTTTCCATAAACGAATGTGCCTTTACACGTACTGTGTAATCTTTTTTATCGAGATTAGAGAAACTGGCCTTCTTTTCGGTAAGTCTGGTTTTCGTGTCGACAACTTGTCCATTGGCAGATAATTCGACACTCCATGTGTTACCGTCGGTTCCGTCCCATAAAATGTCGAATGAATTTTCGGTTTGATTTTCTGTCCGTAGATTCGTAGGAGTCTGCGCTACTGTTTCCCAACTGTAATCGGTATCGATAGTGCCCATACACCATGCTTGATTACCTTCGGGCTCTGCTAAGTTGGCCGTGTGGTCTCCATTACCTTCTGCGAAATTGAAATTTTTAATCAGTCCTGTCGTGGACGGTTCTATTTGTTTCTGATAATTATTTTTTATTTCTTCTGCTGTGCGGGCTACACTCCAAAGTCGAAAGTCTGCCATTTTGCAATTGCAAGGATTGCCCCACGGAGCAGTTCCCAAAAAAAGAGGCTTTCCATCGGCTTCCGTATTATATCCTGTTGTATTCTCCTGTGTTCCGGCTACTTCACCGTTAACATAGACAATCATCTGACTTCCGTCGGCGACACAAGCGATGTGAGTCCAGTTCTCTTTCCAAGAAGTAGGATCGATCCATATAGATGCTCCGTCCAACTGAAATTTAAACCACCCGTCGAATCCTAATGCGAATCCCTTGTCGTTGTGCATATTGCTAGCGAAAAATCCGGTACTATTGTCTATATATAACCATGTTTCTAAAGTCATTTGATTAGACCCGATTGTTGTTTCTAACGCATTCATACCGGCAGCCGATGTTTTGAAAGAAATAGCTCCGATGTCCGCTTTTGTAGGCATAGCTGCAAAAAGACAGGCTGTTATTAAACCTGCGATTTTGAATGAAGTAATTGTTTTCATAGATTTGAAATTTAAATGATTAAAGAATTATTTACTGAGAATTTCTAAAATGGATTTTCTGAATTTTTCTATTTCTGCGTTGTTTTTCGAGTATTTTTCGGGCGATTGGTATATAGATTGGAAAAGGGTTTCGCTTTTGGCTCTTCCTATTTTCTTTTCGAGCTTGGCAAGGTATTCATAGTCTTCCATACTGTCTCTCCAACGTTCCATTCGTATTGATACTACGGGGCTTGTGCTGTTGAAATATTGGCCGGGGTAAATCAGCACACCGTCGCCCTCGGGGAGGTCTTTGCGAAAAGCCAATGTGTCGGATTCGGCATAGGCATTGACTGCCCAATATAGGAATCCGGTGGTACGCTCTTTCCAGCTGCGCCATAATACAGCTCGATGCTGGTATCCGTCCATCGTGAGCAATAGATTGGGCTGCTCTTCTCCGGGGCCCATGCAGACATAAGTCCACCATTCTTCATTGCCTCGGAGAAGAGAACGGCATGTGTCTGCGTTGGCTTCGTTCGCTTGTAAAGCCCAAGCGCTCATACTGAAAATTTGAGTGTCTCCTCGCCAAAGGTCGAATACGGAAAACAACCGGTCTTTGTATTTCCCGTCTTTTGGTCCGCAGTAAAAGGTCGTGAGGACTTTTGCTTCGGGCATGAGCTTGTGTATTTCTTGGGAATATTGACCGATGAGGTGATATTCTTTCATATAAGCAGGTTCGTCCCATAAGTAGAAGTAGGATTTATCGAGTAAATCGGTTTGTTTTAATTGCTGTAATAAGCTGTCCAATTCGTTGTGTGACAGAGAGTGGTAGGGGACAGCGAACCGATTGAATCGTTTGTCCGATAGGAAAGGAACCGTTCTCTTGTCGTTCCATTTCCACGGAGATGAAGATGCTTCATGTTTCATGCTGTTGGCTAACCATGTGGAGAAATAGGGATTCATGCGATAATCAAGGCATAATTCTGCCCATTCCAGTTTGTTTTGCAAAGTTTGTTCTTTCGAAGCCGAGTCGATGAGATTCTTTTCTATGATACCGAATGCTGCTGGTAACGAAGGTGTCGAGGGTAATGTCGTGTCGTACACTTGCAGATTGATTTTTATTTTTTGCCGTTTTCCGTTACTATCGATCGAAATTTGTTCTTCGTATTTCCCCGGTCGGGTCGACTCGGCCGTACGGAATGTAATCCATAGTTTAGCGATAGAGTCGTTTAAAGTAACTTGTTCTCCATCTATGGGGACTAAGGCATCGTCGAATCCATATACCGATTTGATTTGCCGACAACTATATCGGATAGAATTGTCGGCATTTTCGTTTCGATGTATTTTATAGGTCTCTCCCGGACAGCCTTTGAAAACGATTTGGATATGTTCCGCTTCATTTTTAGCGAGGAATAACGTGCCGGAATTTCGAGGTTGAACTTTATAAAAATCAGATGCTTTTTCGGTCGAAGGTATAAGGTAACATTCGATTGTTTGTTGACAAGAGATTAAAAAGAATGTACAGCTTATGATGAGAAGCCGATAGAAAAGGTGATGTTGCATATCGAAATATTTATTCTGTGATGTTTTCAATTAAATTTTTACGTAGAGCCAATGCGTATTTGCTTTGATCCGTGTAATTCGAGGGACTCTTATAAACGTTGTTGAGAAGAGATAAGGCGGCCGATCGTCCGAGTTTTTTTTCGTACAAGACCAACATATCGTAATCTTCGGCTCCATCGCGCCATCGTTCCAACCGGACAGAGGTACAAATTTTGTTTGTGCCGAACGATTCGCCGGGATAGATGAGTATCCCGTCTCCTTCGGGTAGTTCAGGGCGAGGTCTGAGGGGATAAACGCTGGCGAATCCGTTGACGACCCAATATAGGAATCCGGAATTTTGTTCTTTATAATTACGCCACATGGTCGCCCTGTTACCGATAGCGGTAGAATTTGAGGCAAGCCCCGGAGTGTTGGACATGCACACGTAGCTCCACCATTCTTGTCCTGATTTTAATTTGGCTTTGCATTGCTCCGAGCGATTTTCATTATCCTGCAACGCCCATACGCCAGTACAATAAATAGATGTCGCTCCATTTAGAATGTCGAATACGGCGAATAAATCGTCTTTGTGTTCTCCGTCGGTAGGGCCGCAATAGAATGTAGTGAGCACTTTGGCTTCCGGTGCATATCGATGAATGCGATCCGAAAGAGTTTTGATCTGTTCATATTCATCGGTCTTTGTAGGTTCGTCCCATACATAGAAAAATGCTTTGTTTAGCAATCCGGTTTTGCGAGCTTTATTCAGCATCATCTCTAACTCACCGTCGGATAACCCATGCGATGGCAAGGCAATACGGTTAAAACGTTTGTCTGCCAAGTATTCCCAGGTGCGATCGTCATTCCATGCGTATGGCGAGGAGAAACATTCAGTTTTCATCGTTCCGCTCAGCCATGTGGAAAAGTAGGGCGATATGCGATATTCCAATAAAAGATCCGAAGCTGCTTTGCGCTTTTCTATTTTTTGTTCTTCCGATAGACCGGTGAATATGAAATTTTGAGGGTTGATTCCGAATACCGAGGCAATAGATGGAGTTTCTGGCAAAGAGGCGTTAACGACATTAATCGATATAGCTACGGCATATTCTTTGTCATCGGTTTTGAATCGTATGATTTCTTTATGTCGTTTAGCCTCGGCTTCGGACTTGACTTTAAAAGTGAGCCAAGCTCGCACTACTTTGTCGTCGGGTTCTATTTCGTTATCGCAAGGAATCAGAACATCGTATTTCCCGTTGAAAGATTCCAGTTTCCGACATTGAAATTCAATGGCATCGTTGTTGCCGATACGTTCTATTTTCAGACTTTTTTTACTATCGGTTTGTATAACGAGCTGTACACTTTCGTATTCGTTACGAACCATATTTATATCGTATCGGTTTTCTGGATCCGAGTTGGAATAATTTTCTATGTTATCCAGACTGTTTAATAGCCAAGTATTGGTCGCTACGGAGGGAACGTCGTTGTCCGAATTTTCTTTTTCACCCGGCCCGTCGTCTTTACAGGCGGCAAGTAAAAACGAGAATAGTATTATATAATAAAAATGTGATGATTTCATACCTACAAGACTATTTAGTTAGTTTAATCAGTTT
>ENA-OPSZ01001018-OPSZ01001018.1-human-gut-metagenome-genome-assembly--contig:-NODE-1018-length-14623-cov-4.334706_pt1 | contig 14623 bp, 8 predicted proteins | sample MGYA00241814_ERZ501919 | MGnify/ENA primary metagenome ERZ501919 (study PRJEB25962, sample SAMEA2042440) | human gut metagenome | biome: human gut; feature: human-associated habitat; material: faeces... | reverse complement strand
CTCTGCTGCGCTCATATAGCCCTCCTCGGCGCTTAGGGCTTTTATCTGATCCAGCTTGAGATTGTATTCGTATTTATCCACTTATTTCACCTACTCGTATTTAAGCTTATTATTTTTGGTATCTACGCCTGTTGTCTTTGTATAATCCCTTGTGTCCTCAGGAAGCTTCTTTTTCCTGAGAGCATAATTAACAACTCTTTTCACAATATAGTATATCACAGCAAAGGTTGGAACACCAAGTAACATTCCAAGAAAACCAAACATTCCTCCGCCGATTAGTATGGCAAACATAACCCAGAAGGTCGAAAGACCGGTAGATGAGCCAAGTATCTTAGGCCCTATTATATTGCCATCCACCTGCTGCAGCACGACAATAAATATCAGAAGATAAAGCGCATGCCACGGACTCTGAATTACTACTATGAGTAACGATGGAATTGCACCGATAAACGGTCCGAATACCGGAATCACATTTGTGACGCCGATAATCACTGCAACGAGCACCGATGATGGAATCCTTAAAATCAGACATCCGAAATATGCAATCACACCTATAATCAGTGAATCTATAATCTTACCGCTTATGAAGCCTCCAAAAATCTCATTTGTCTTTCTGATCGTCTCAATGATGATATTGCCTGTCTTTGGCTTGCAGACAGCATATATTATCTTTTTGCTCTGTCCTGCGAGAGTCTCCTGAATACTCATCACATAGACCATCACGATTATTCCGATAATAAAATTAAATAAGCCTCTGACTACCGAAATCACACCGGTTGTAATCTGTGCAACATACTTCTGTGCCTCAGGAATCAGCTTTTCTGTGGCATAATCCTCAATGTAGTCGGTTGCATTCTGTAAACCTGTGCTCGCGAGCTCAGCAATTTTGCTGTCCCCGAAATTGCCGTTCTTTATCATGTTGATGAATGCCGCAACATCATTTGGCAGTGTCTTCATAAGTCCTGATATACTTGCTATGACAGAAGGCACAATAGCCGCAATGAGGAGCGAAATAATCGCTACAAGAATAATAACCGAGCCTGTGATTGCAAGAGCTCTTGAAACCTTTCGCAGCTTGCTTTCGCTTTTCATCTTTTTGGAAAGAAGCTTTTTAAAGCATCTTTCCAGCCACAGCATGACAGGATTCATCAGGTATGCAAGCACAAGTCCCATTATAATAGGCATTGCTGCCGCAAGCAGCTTGCTCCATATGCCTGCAAAGCCCTCAAATCTGTACAGTGCAAAGAAAAACAGTATACAGACTGCAAACGTGACAAATACCATGACACCTATTCTGATCAGATGTGGCCATTCCTCACGCCCCGGGTGCGAATTCTGCTTCGCACCCTTATCTGCATTTATCTCAATGTTTGATTTTTTACCAGCTTTTCCGGTTTCTTCCATCGGATTAAACTCTCCTTATTTACGGTTATAGTTGATGAGACATCCCTTTAATATTATCTCTCTTTCATCATCTGTGAGCTCACCCATCTTCAGTGTAAATGGCTTTAATTCACCATCCTTGACAACATATGCCTCAAACTCCGTCTTTGCATCCTCGATTTCCTTCTTGATTCCCGGAAGGAAGATATAGTCGAGGTTGTGGAACGGAAGCTCTCCCTCATCGATGATGAATGGAAGCATTCCCCAGTTGATAAGGTTTGAACGGTATCTCTTTGTGGCATACTCGTTTGCGATATTTGCCCAGCCTCCGAGTACCTTCTGGCAGCTGGCAGCCTGCTCTCTTGCTGAGCCGTCACCCGGCTTAACAGCAAAAATTGTGCTTCCGAAGCCCATATTCTCATGGCTTGCCTCAGGGAATTTTTTCTTTACTACTCCCATGATTTCAGCAACCTCAGGAACAGCCTTTCCTGCGCACTCACCACTCTCTATAGCCTTCTGGGCCTTCTGGATTTCCTTTGCTCTGCCTACATACTCAGGATCCTTTCTTGAAAGTGCGAACTCTGCAAGTCCAAGAGGGTTTGAACGATATGAAGATGTCTCTCCTGAAGGAATGAGCTCATCTGTTGTAGTAACAGGATCATGAATCTCTGAAACCACCTTAAGGAGCATATTCTCAGGAAGCGCGCTCATTGCCGGCCAGTCCTTGATGTTTGGTCCGAACTGGATTTCAACTGAAGGATCTGCCACTCCATGGCTGTCAAATACACGGTTCTCATATATAGTCTTGTCAAAGAAATATTTTGGCTTTGTAAAGTTGACATCAATATCCGCTGCTGATGTAAGGAAGCCCTTGTTTGCTGCTGTTGCAGCGATTGAACGTGCATCCATGAGTGCCACTGAGCTGATCTGTCCGTTCTGTACCTTAGAACCCTCTCTGTTAGGGAAGTTTCTTGTTGAATGACGGATAGAGAATGCGTTGTTGGCAGGTGTATCTCCTGCACCAAAGCAAGGTCCGCAGAAAGCAGTCTTTACGATTGCACCTGTCTCAAGAAGCTTTGCTACAGCTCCGTTTTTCACAAGCTCCATGTATATTGGAGTAGATGCCGGGTAAACACTCAGTGTAAACTCGTCTGCTCCGATTGAATGTCCGTTTAATATGTCAGCCGCATCGCAGATATTCTCAAATCCACCGCCTGCACAGCCTGCGATGATTCCCTGGTCTACATACAGTTTTCCGTCTCTTACCTTACTCTTTAAATCAAGCTTCACCTTGCCGTCAAAGCTTACCTCAGCTCTCTTCTCACAGTCATCGAGAATATCCATGAGGTTTGCATTGAGCTCATCGATAGTGTAAGTATTGCTTGGGTGGAATGGCATAGCTATCATTGGGCGGATCTGGCTTAAATCAATCTCAATAAATCTGTCGTAGTAAGCCACCTCACCCGGATTAAGCTCCTTGTGGTCCTCAGCCCTACCGTGAATCTCAAAGAATTCCTTAACCTGGTCATCTGTTCTCCAAATAGAAGAAAGACATGTAGTCTCTGTTGTCATAACATCGACACCTATACGGAAGTCAACGCTCAGATTAGACACACCCGGTCCTACAAACTCCATAACTTTGTTCTTTACGAAGCCGTTTCCGAATACCTCTCCGATAATTGCAAGTGCGACATCCTGTGGTCCAACGCCCTTGATTGGCTCTCCTGTCAGGTAAATGCCTACTACCTCAGGCATATCAATATCATATGTCTGTTCAAGAAGCTGCTTAACAAGCTCAGGTCCACCCTCGCCGACTGCCATAGTACCAAGTGCACCATAACGTGTATGTGAATCAGAACCAAGTATCATTTTTCCGCCGCCGGCAAGCATCTCTCGTGCAAACTGATGGATAACTGCCTGATGAGGTGGTACATAGATTCCGCCGTACTTCTTTGCACATGTGAGACCAAACATGTGGTCATCCTCATTGATTGTTCCACCAACTGCACAAAGGCTGTTGTGACAGTTTGTAAGTACATACGGGATAGGGAATTTCTCAAGTCCTGAAGCTCGTGCTGTCTGGATGATACCTACAAATGTGATATCATGCGATGTAAGCTTATCAAACTTAATCTGAAGCTTGTCCATATTGCCGGATGTATTGTGCTCCTTTAAAATACCGTAAGCAATTGTCTCCTGCTTAGCTGTCTGTTTATCGATGTCCATGCCGGTCTTGCTTTTGACAGCTGCCTGAGCCTCTGGTCCATCAATTATTACTTCCTTACCGTTTAAAAGGTAAGCACCATTTTCATATAATTTCACTTATTCTACCTCCGTATGTGTATTTCAAAATTCTTTTATTTACTATTATATAATATTATAGGTAATTGTGGCAATAAATAAATCACCATCTACCTTAATTTCGAATTTTCCTCCCATCAAATGGGTCAGATTCTTTGCAATCGAAAGTCCAAGTCCACTTCCTTCAGTGGTTCTCGACCTCTCTCCCCTCACAAAACGCTCTGTCAGGTCTACATTTCCGTTGCTTACTATGTCAAGCTCGTTCTTAGACACATTCTTTATTGTAAAAACTGCCTTTGTATCTGCCTTTTCAAGCTCTACATACACTCTGGTATTTTCCAGTGCATACTTTGCGGCATTAGTATACAGATTTTCAATAGAGCGGTAAAGCTGACGCCCATCCGCATAGATAAATATCTGTTCTGATGGAATTTTTGTAACTATTGTGAGATTTCTCGACTCAAAGCGCTCATTGAATTCACCTCCGGTCTGGTATAAAAGCTCAACCAGATCAAGCTTTTGCATATTGAGCTTCACATTTCCCGAGGTAATCTTTGATGTCTCTACCAAATCCTCTGTAAGCTGCTTTAAACGCTGTGACTTTTCCTCCAGCACATGTATATAGTATTTGGCATTTTCATTTTCCAGATTTTCCCTCTTAAGCAGGTCAACATAGTTGACTATTGAAGTCAGAGGTGTCTTTATATCGTGTGATACGTTTGTTATTAAGTCTGCCTTTAGTTTTTCATTTTTAAGGCTCTCATTTACCGAGCTCATAAGACCCTGGCGTATATGGTTTACAGCCTCCGCCACCTTTTTCTGCTGCCCATGAAACTCATTGACATTAAGTGTAGTGTCAAGCGCTCCTTCCGAGATAGCTTCAAGAGCCTCCTGTATGCGCATTATCTCTTTGGTTTTTTGTGTATGGATATCCTTTTTCTCAATAACTCTTTTCAAAAGCTCATAGCCCTTGTACATCAGGCTGTGTGTGCAAAGTATATTGCCTTTTATCTTCCTTACAATGCTCTGGTATAAAATAATAAAAGCCATATCAAACAAAAAAGTAAATGTGCCGGCCGTCATAATGAGTGATGCATAGTCAAAATGCTGGTTTTTTACGCCTGAAATCACTTTTCCCATAAATACCATGAGCAGTGTAAATATCACTAGCATCACATCAGAGTATACCTTGTCAATCGGTAAATAGTATATTGTGTAATCATCCTCTGATTTTCTGCCTGCCACGTTTGCCATATATGCCAGGCTCACAAAGCTGCCTACCAGGCCCGCCAGCGATATTAGTGTATATATATCAATATTTTCATGCGCATCGTGCCTGAATGCATAGCCTGTGGCAAACACTCCTGTTACCATAAGTATCATGCATAGCTGATGTAAGACTATGACCGCTGCTTTTTTTCCTATCGTATACTGCTTCATTTGTTGTCCTCTATCTTATAGCCTACTCCCCAGACCACCTTCAGATAGCGTGGCTCCTTAGGATTTATCTCTATTTTTTCCCTGATATGTCTGATGTGCACAGCAACTGTATTGTCGGCGCCTATCGCCTCCTCGTTCCATATGCTCTCATATATTTCGTTTATTGAGTAGACCTTTCCCTTATTTTTAAGGAGTAAAAGCAGTATATTGTATTCAATCGGTGTGAGCTTTACCTCCTCACCATCCACAGTCACCATTTTTAAATCATCATTTACCAAAAGACCTCCGGCTTCATAAACCTTGTCTCCGGCTGCATCATTGCTTGACAGAGTGGTATATCTGCGAAGCTGTGACTTTACCCTTGCCACAAGCTCAAGCGGATTAAAAGGCTTTGTGACATAATCATCAGCTCCCACATTGAGGCCTAAAATCTTGTCAGCATCCTCTGTCTTTGCCGATAGAATGATTATCGGCACCCTGCTTTCCTTTCGTATCTGCAAAGTGGCTCTTATTCCGTCGAGCTTTGGCATCATGACATCTATTATCATGAGGTCTATTTTTTTATTCTTCATAATTTCAACCGCCTGTATGCCGTCGTAAGCCTTCTCCACGTCGTAGCCCTCCTGCATCAGGTAAATCTCAATTGCCTCAACTATTTCCTTGTCGTCATCACAAACTAATATTGTCATATTATCCTCCTTCTATGAATTTTGAACAGAAACCTTCTCCTGCCGTTAGTCAGCTATATTTTATCAGATTATCCACTTTGTTTTTCTTAAAATCTGCTTAATATTACCCACTTTTAAATATAAGCCAAAAAGCAGCCGTTCTGTTTTGAACTGCTGCTTTATATTACATAGGTGTGTTTCATTTCCCTTTATTTCCGGTGATGCTCTGCCACATTCTGTGGATACCGTCTGTGAGCTCCTTCCCTTCCTTTGTGTTGATAACAGGTGGATTGCCGGCTTTTCTGCTTATTGCCTTATAATCCTCATCAACAGACGATTTTGAGCCGGCAGCCTTGGCTTCATCCTTATCATTGCTATGATTTAATCCGGCATCAGGTGTATCGTCTGCAAGCTTCACTTCACCCACTACACCATCTCCCAGGTCCTCGCCCTCAGCAAGTCCCAGTTTTCTGATATAATCCATATTTACCTTGATTTCAGTCTGTCTGTTTGCATAGATGGACTTCTCTTCATTGTCAATAGTACGCTCCTCTACAGGTTTACCTGCATTTTTCTGACGTTCTATCTCCTTATTTCTGTCATCGATAATCTTAAGATACTTCTCCGTATCGGACAAATCCTGAAGCTGTCCCTTGAGCTCATACTGGTTAGTTTTAACTATCTTCTCCTGCTCTGCAATCTTATCCTTCATATTCTTGCACAGCTTTTCAAGTGACTCGTTGGTATCATTGATGATATCACGCACTCTTGAAAGCGCCTCATCCGTATAGATAACCGATGCTGCATACACATCCTCAGCCTTTCTGCTTGCATCCCAGACTATCTGATCCCCCTTCTTTCTGAACTCTCTCTCTGCGTGATTGCGACTCTGTTCAGTAAGCTCATACTCATCCTGTATTGCATATATACACTTATTCAGCTCAGCAAGTAAATCTATCATTTGCTGCTTGTTTATGATCACCCTGCTCGGCTCCGGCTTATACGGCTCCGCCTTTGAGAGCATGATATGAATTTCTCTTAGTACCTTTTCTGTTTTATCGTTCGCATTCATTTTCTATTTCCTCGGATTTAAATTAACATTATAACTATTCAGGGTGGTTCTGAATACTCACCACTTACCCATATTTTATATGAAAATCCGCTTCTCGTAAATAGCCAAATGAATAATAATAGCTACTGATTACAGCCCTTTATAATTAAATCAATCCCGCTGCCGCATTTCTCAGCTCATCTGCCGCATGCTTTATCTCGGCAGCCTGCTCTTCGCTCACATTTCCGGGCTTTGTCCTTGAAATAAGCTTCTTCACATACGAAAGCGATGATTTCACACTTTTTTTCTGTGCGCTGTCCATAGCCTTTCTTTTTTCCTTGTCAGCCATGACATTTTCCACCTGGCGCACAAGCGTATCAGCCTCACTTCTTGCATCAATATAAGCCTTTCTCTGTCCGTCTGTTGCCTCATACTCCTGCGCCTCACGGATAGCCTGCTCAATCTCAGAATCAGACAAATTTGAGCTTGCGGTAATCGTAATCTCCTGATGCTTTCCTGTGCCCAGGTCCTTTGCAGAAACCTGCACAATGCCGTTTGCATCTATATCAAACGTCACCTCTATCTGCGGCACACCTGCCGGAGCCGGCTTGATGCCCTTTAGCCTGAAGTTTCCAATCAGCTTATTGTCCCTTGCAAACTGCCTCTCACCCTGCAGTACCTTTATATCCACAGAGGTCTGGAAGCTTCCTGCAGTTGTAAAAATCTGGCTGTATCTCGTAGGAATAGTCGTATTTCTGTCAATAATTTTGGTTGAGACACCACCGACCGTCTCAATTCCGAGTGAAAGCGGTGTGACATCCATCAGTATAATCTCTGCCGCACTGCTGCCTGCGACAATTGCTCCACCGAGCTTGCCGCCCTGTACTGCTGCACCGAGTGCCACGCACTCGTCAGGATTTAGGTTGTGTGAAGGCTCTTTTCCTGTAATTCTTCTGACCTCCTCAACAACAGCCGGCACACGTGTCGAGCCTCCTACCAACAGCACCATTCCAAGCTCTGCTGCACAAATCCCCGCATCTGAAAGTGCCTGATTGACAGGAATAGCAGTTCTCTCCACCAGATCCTTTGTTATCTCATTAAACTCAGCCCTTGTGAGGTTCATCTCCATGTGGACCGGCTGTCCCTTTACAGTGGTGATAAATGGCAGGTTGATAGTGGTTGAGGATGATGATGAAAGCACCTTTTTTGCCTTCTCAGCCTCCTCCCTGACACGCTGCATAGCAGTATTATCCTTTCTCAGATCCACATTCTGCTGTCTGTAAAACTCTGTGACAAGATAATTCGTGATTCTCTCATCAAAATCATCTCCACCCAGATGATTATCACCGGCTGTGGCAAGCACCTCTATCAAATTGTCCCCTATTTCGATAACAGACACATCGAAGGTTCCTCCTCCGAGATCGTAGACAAGAATTTTCTGCTGCTGTCCATGGTCCAGTCCGTATGCGAGTGCCGCAGAGGTTGGCTCATTTATGATTCGAAGCACATTAAGCCCAGCAATCCTTCCTGCATCCTTAGTTGCCTGCCTTTGCGCATCCGAAAAATATGCAGGAACTGTGATTACGGCGTCTGTCACTGCCTCACCAATATAGTCCTCTGCATCCTTTTTCAGCTTTCTGAGAATCATAGAAGAAATCTCAGGAGCTGAATACAGCTTTCCGTCCACTTTTGCCCTGAAATCGCTTCCCATCTGTCTCTTTATTGAGAAAAATGTCCTGTCCACATTGACTGCTGCCTGCCTCTTTGCAGCCTCGCCAACCAGTCGCTCTCCATTCTTTGTAAAAGCCACTACAGACGGAGTTGTTCTCTGACCCTCGCTGTTAGTTATGACTACCGGCTGATTGTTCTCCAATACTGCCACACAGCTGTTTGTTGTTCCTAAATCTATACCTATAACCTTGCCCATTTTATGCCTCACTGTTTTTTTATTTAAGTCTCATAAATAATTGATTTTTTTGACTTACTATTTCATCCTAATACTACTTTAAGCTTGGAAAATTCACTCGTCAAGGCATGAGGCTGTTATTTCAGAGAATGTTTATACTTTTAATTTTTATATCACAACATAACAACAAAGGCACCGCCGAAGCAGTGCCTTTGTTGATTAGTTTATAGGTTGGATTAAATGATAATTGAGGATTGCTTATTCACTTACTTTCTTTTTGAGTAATCCGAGTAATCCACATGCAATGAAAGATCCGATTACTAATGCAACAAGATACATTAACGGATTTCCGATTGTAGGAACTACGAAGATTCCTCCGTGAGGTGCCATGAGTGTACATCCAAATGCCATTGAAAGTCCACCTGCCACTGCTGAACCGACTACACATGCCGGAAGGACATGAAGCGGATCAGATGCTGCGAATGGGATTGCACCCTCTGTGATAAATGATAATCCCATGATAAAGTTTGTAGGTCCTGCCTTTCTCTCCTCTGCTGTGAACTTGTTCTTGAAGAAGATTGTTGCAAGAGCGATTGCGATTGGTGGAACCATACCGCCAATCATAACTGCTGCCATAATATTGTAGTTTCCGGCAGCGATTGAAGCTGTACCAAATACATAAGCGGCTTTGTTTACAGGACCACCCATATCTACTGACATCATTCCTCCGAGAAGTACTCCGAGCACTACTGCGCTTGCACCGTTAAGTCCATTAAGACCATTGTTGATAGCTGTATTTAAAGCTCCGATTGGAGGCTCAACTACAAACTGCATTATAACGCCTACCAGGAATATACCAAGCAGCGGATAAAGCAGAACCGGCTTCATACCATCAAGACTCTCCGGAAGTTTAGAAAATACCTTCTTTAAGAGGAGCACAATATATCCTGCAACGAAACCTGCTACAAGTGCTCCAAGGAAGCCTGATGTACCGTTTGCTGCGATTGAACCGCCTACAAAACCAACTGCAAGACCCGGACGGTCAGCAATACTCATAGCGATAAAGCCTGCAAGAATTGGAAGCATAAATCCAAATGCTGTTCCACCAATTCCCTTAAACATTGCTGCGGCCTGTGTAATAGTACCGAAATTTGCTCTCTGGTCAGCCGGCAGTGAATTAAGGTCAACACTGAATCCATCGATAAGGAATGCGATTGCGATAAGAATACCACCACCAACTACGAATGGAAGCATATGTGAAACACCATTCATCAGATGCTTGTAAATCTGATGTCCAATGCTCTCTTTTTCACCAACTGATGAATGTGAAGCCTCTTTTTTACCTGATGCCTTAAATACAGGAGCATCACCAGCAGCAATTCTCTTTATGAGCTCTTCTGCCTTATTGATTCCGTCAGAAACCTGACACTCAATAACCTTCTTTCCGTCAAAGCGGTCTGTAGGTACATTTGTATCACAGGCAACTATAACACCTGCAGCCTTTGCGATTTCATCATCTGTGAGCACATTTTTGGCTCCGCCTGAGCCTCTTGTCTCAACCTTTACCTGATATCCAAGCTCCTTGGCTTTTTTCTCGATAGCCTCAGCAGCCATATAAGTATGGGCAATTCCTGTAGGACAGGCTGTAACTGCAACGATAAATACATCGTCCTTCTTCACCTCAACAGGCTCTTTCGCCTTTGCCTCTTTGGCAGCCTCTTTCTCATCCTTTGCTTTTTCAGCGCTATCGATGATATTTAAAAACTCATCAACTGAACCGGCATTGATAAGAGAATTTGTAAACTGCTCGTCCATCAGCATAACAGAGAGCTTGCTAAGCACCTGAAGATGCACATTATCCTCTGTGTTTGGTGCAGCTATAAGGAAAATAATCTTTGCAGGTGTACCATCGAGTGATTCAAAGTCAACCCCATCCTTTACAACCATTGCCGCAAGACCTGCTTTAGTAACAGCATCAGACTTGCAATGAGGAATTGCTATACCCATTCCAATTCCTGTTGTGCCTTCCTCCTCTCTTGCAAAAACACCCTTGCGATACTTCTCCACATCGGCTATTTTGCCACTTTTTGCCATCAAATCAATACACTGATTCAATGCTTCGGTTTTTCCGGCAGGCGTACCATTCAAATTGATACTCTCAGCTGCCAATAAATCCCTGATTGTCATACATCATTCCTCCTAATAGAATGTATTAATTTAATTATTTATATCAACCTTTTTGATACCGTTTGTTTAATTGGAAGCACTGTCCCATTTATCAATAAGTGCTTCAACCTCAGGCTTTGTAGCAAGCTCCTCAGAAAATGCACTTGCACTTCCCGTACATACGCCATAAATAAATGCCTGCTTATAATCATTTGATTTGAGGTATCCGTAAACAAATCCGGCTACCATCGAATCTCCTGCTCCTACAGAATTTTTGAGCTTTCCTTTAGGTGCATTTGCCTTAAACTCCTGTCCATCCTCAGTCACAAGCACTGCTCCGTCGCCTGCCATTGAAACAAGCACGTTTCTTGCGCCCTGCTCCTGAAGCTTCTTTGCATACTTTATCACATCGTCCTTGTCTGTAATCTCAACCCCGAATATCTCACCGAGCTCATGATTGTTTGGCTTGATGAGGAACGGCTTATATGGAAGCACGTTTGTGAGCAGATTTCTTGTCGCATCAACCACGATATTTATTCCGCGACCCTCAAGATGCTTCATGATATCCATATACATTGATGAAGGCATCACATCAGGAATACTTCCTGCGAGAACAAGCACATCAGACTCCTTTAAGCAGTCAAGCTTCTCATAGAGTTTTTTAATATTGTCCTCAGTGATTGCAGGACCCTGACCATTAATCTCGGATTCCTCATTTGAGCGAAGCTTCACGTTGATACGTGAAATACCATCCTCCACCTCTATAAAATCAGTATCAACACCTTTTTTTGCTAGAAGTCTTTTAATTTCATTTCCTGTAAAACCCGCTGTAAAACCAAGTGAAGTATTGCTCATTCCAAGATTCTTAAGAACCATGGAAACATTGATGCCTTTACCACCTGCAAAAATCTTCTCTCCAGTCGTTCTATTGACTACTCCTGTCTTAAAATCTGTTACATCAACAATATAATCTAATGATGGATTAAAAGTAACTGTGTAAATCATGTTAGACCTCCTTAATATTTTTGTATTTCTTATAGTTGTCATTACTTAGTGCATTTGTAATAATTACAGCATCTTCAAAATCAGCAAACTTGATGCTTGATACCTGTGAAAACTTACTGTCATCCGCAAGAATGTATTTCTCCTTGCAATTCTCCATGGATTTCTTTTTAACCATGGCCTCCTTTATCTCCGGAGTCGTAAATCCATTCTTCACAGTAATTCCGTTGGTTCCCCAGAAGCCCTTCGTAAAATTATATTTATCGAGCGTCACAACGGCCTCATCTCCGACAATAGCCTCGGTAGTAGACTTGAACTCGCCACCCAGAATATATACTGTATATCCCCTATCGGAAATTCTCTTGGCATTAGTCAGAGAGTTTGTAACAAAAACCACATTCTTTGCAGTAATATAATCAATCATGACTGCTGTTGTAGTACCGGCATCTATATAAACAAAATCATTATCCACAATAAGTGATGCCGCATATCTGGCAATCTGTTCCTTTTCGTTGCGATTCTGCTTAAGCCTGTTGATAACCTTCTCATCCTGAGTATGGATATTCGTATTATTTACAATCGCACCACCATGTACCTTGGTGAGATAACCCTTCTTGTCCATTGCAACCAGATCACGTCTGATTGTTGACTCGGATGTATCAAGCTCATCCATAAGCTGCTGAACAGTCACACTTCCCATCGAATCTAATATATCGAGTATTTTTTTGCATCTATCTTCTGCCAGCATCTAATCACCCCAGTTTATCAAATTATTCAAAGGCTTATTTTATAAGCCATTTATTTAATGCTTATTTTCAAATTACTGTATTAAACATTTCAACATTCATTTAACTTGTAGTATAATTATATTTTCATAATCCGTCATTGTCAATCATAATCCGTCATTTATATTCACAAATAATCACACTAAAAATTGTTGAAAATATATAAAGCAAGTTTTAAAATTGTGCACTATATGCAAATACAACATTGATTTTAGTGCAGAATATAACATATATATCATTAATACTTGCCTAATTACTAATTTTAGTATCTTTTCTATTACTAATTTATAATCTAAAATATAGTTCAAATTAACTAATTTTAATTTAGTCACTATCAAATTTGACTGTTTTTGACTGTTTTGAATCTAAATGCATTGTAATTCATAATTCATCATGCTAGAATATGTTCATTATGGTACATATTTTATGATTAAAGGGTCAAAAGGTATCATCAATGAGTTTATATTTTGTTATTTCACACCATTTTAAATAATTTATGTACCATCACAGCTACAATACTTTAAGTTAAAAAGGAGGATTTCACATGAAACAGCTTAATTGGGCAACACTCGGCTGCGGCGTAATAGCTAATGAGCTCGCGCATGCTCTCTCAAAGGAAGGACGCACTCTTTATTCAGTTGCCAACAGAACTCATGAAAAGGCCGTAGCTTTTGCACAAAAATATGGCATTTCAAAGGTATATGACAACATTGATGACGTCTTTTATGATCCTGATGTGGATATCATTTACATCTCCACTCCACACAATACTCACATCAATTATCTAAGAAAAGCCCTTTCTAATGGAAAGCATGTACTCTGTGAAAAATCTATTACTTTAAATATCGCAGAGCTCGATGAAGCCGTCTCACTGGCCAAAGAAAATAACGTTATTCTTGCTGAAGCCATGACTATATATCATATGCCTGTTTATAAAAAGCTAAACGAAATAATTGCAAGTGGACAACTCGGCAGGCTAAATTTAATTCAGGTCAATTTTGGAAGCTACAAGGATTACAATATGACAAACCGATTTTTCAGTCGTAAGCTTGCCGGAGGAGCATTGCTTGATATTGGAGTTTACTCACTTTCTCTTATCCGCTGGTTCTTCAAGGAAACACCAACACAAGTATCGTCACAGGTTAAATATGCACCAACCGGTGTTGATGAACAGGCAGGTATTCTGCTTATGAACGATGCTGCCGAGATGGCAACTGTCACATTATCTCTACATTCCAAGCAGCCCAAACGCGCTACACTATCTTTTGACAAAGCATATGTGGAAATCTTTGAGTATCCAAGAGGAATGGAGGCAACTATTACATACACAGAGGATGGTCATAAAGAAGTAATTGATGCAGGTGATACATCAGATGCACTGTATTACGAAGTATGTGATATGGAAAAAGCTGTAAGCTCAGCATCATCCGATGAAATAGAAAACCTCATTCACAGTCAGTATACATATGATGTCATGAAAATCATGTCTGATATAAGAACCGAATGGGATATGAAATATCCAGAAGAGGAATAATAATAATACAACAACTATTCAAAAAAGGATAAGAGTTGTTAAAAAAGAGAAATATAATTCTGTTTATCAGGCTTATATTTCTCTTTATTAATTTAGTGTAGCATCCTGAAAAGTAATATAGAAAATCTAAAAATAACGAAATCTTTGCAACACATATTACGTATATCAAATAAAATTCACAATATATTTTATTTGCAAATTATATAAAATAAAGACCACATCATAAACTGATGCAGTCCTTTTAAGAGAGGTGACAGCCGGATTTGAACCGGCGATGACGGTGTTGCAGACCGGGGCCTTACCACTTGGCTATGTCACCATATATTATACTAAAAAACTCCCCGAGTAGGGCTCGAACCTACAACAACTCGGTTAACAGCCGAGTGC
>ENA-OPSZ01001012-OPSZ01001012.1-human-gut-metagenome-genome-assembly--contig:-NODE-1012-length-14677-cov-2.334017_pt1 | contig 14677 bp, 8 predicted proteins | sample MGYA00241814_ERZ501919 | MGnify/ENA primary metagenome ERZ501919 (study PRJEB25962, sample SAMEA2042440) | human gut metagenome | biome: human gut; feature: human-associated habitat; material: faeces... | reverse complement strand
TGTCCGGAGTACAAGCAACGAGTCCTGCTACCAAACAGTAGCAGTAACCTCCTGCCATTATCCACTTGCCAAATCCTGACAACAATCTGATTTTCATACCTTTCATGTTTTTATTGATGAATAATATCTACATTCTCCGGTTTATCCACCGTCCATTTCCCGGACTGATGAATAGGAGTGCCATTATAAGTCACCTTATCAAATACAAGTCCGCTAATGGTATTGCCATTGGTATAAATCCCCGAAGCCTGACACCTGTCAGCCTCATCAAGAATCTGAATATTCCGGTACGTCACATTCTTTATCAATGCATGGTCCTGATTTGCTTTCTGCCAAATAACCATAGGACGTCCCTTTTGCGAGATATTATCAATCACTATATTCTGAAATGTAATATTCTCGATCGTTCCGGAAGTGGCGCCACCCGAAGGATACTGGGAAATCGAAAGCCCCGCACCGTCACAATTCAACTTGCTACTGCTGGTTTCAAGCAAATTGGTAGGATATTCCATAATCACACAATCCTCTATCGTGCAATCACTTATTCCTGCACGAGTATTTGTCCCGCTCTCGGGACCAATAACAATTCCCCGTGCATAATCCGCCCAAATCAAATTATTCTTTATACGAATATCCCTGGTTGCCGTCACCGAAAGGGAATTCACCTTCAAAGTAATGCAGTCGTCGTATGTACGTATGAAACAATCCTGAATCGTAGCATCCGTCACACTACACAAGTCAATACCGTCTCCATTCAATATCCAACACAGGATATTAATGTTGTCAATCATCACATGGTCGGTGTTATAAACAGACAATGTCCAATTGGGGGAATCAACAACAGTAATGCCGGAAATCGTAAAATAGCCTCTGTTGGACAGCCTGTTGGCATTCGTCTCTATCAACAAGGCACCGTGTGCATAGGTCTCTCCTGTATGAGCCAGTTTGGCACCGGACAAGATTCCGCGTCCCGTAATGGTCACATGGCTGCCGGAGACTGCAACCTTACCATATACAACCGCTCCTTCCTATATACAGCGTTTCTCCTTCTTTCAATGTAATCCGCTCCGGATTATGTTCACCCGGACCATAATACTTCATACCTGCGGGCAAATTATCCGGGTCGGGACGGTCAGGATCAGGACGATTCGGCAATATCATCAGATTGTAGAACCGGTCACCGTCAAACTCCACAGACACTTTCCGCTTTTCCCACTGCGGCAAAGTAAACTCAATCGTGTTGTCCCCCACATTGACAGGAGTGATTCCATACATACTCGGACGAATTTTCACACTGCCGAAGCTTTTCTTCTTTTGCACTCTGATTTTGACAGGTGCGTCAAAGTCATGCGTAAAGTTCACAAAACTCATCGTATCCCTTAGCCTCTTCGAATTGTTCCAGTCATTCCAAATAGAGCCATGATGTCCCGGAGCATCCGAACAAAGCGCATAATGCACATCAACTTCTTTCCAAGTACCGTCTTTCTGCAGGACAGACACCTTATAATAACGATTTTCTTCCTTTACCGGCGCCTCTTCTTTCAGTGGAATATCCACTGTATGACTTGTCCATTTTGACATCCCGTAGACTGTATAACGATATATCAGTCTGCATGTTCCGTCCACTTCATAGTTGGCAAAATCCACACTCATTTCCAAAGCTTGCCCGGTCTTGATCCCGGCAGGGATAAGCAACGTCTTTTCCACCGTTTCACCATTCTTCAATGCCAGCTTGCAGGCCAAATTCCAACGGCCGGAATCCGACATCGGAAAAACAACAGTCTCTTTTCCCGACTCCTGCTTTGTCACCCGTATCTCCTTGTCAGCAGACAAGTTTCCGACCGATTCCAACTCACCGGAATAAACTCTTACCCGATTTGCCATCCCCGGCAACACAAAAGAAAGCGATTCGAACGCTTCGGGAGCATGTACAAAATCCACTTTCATAACAGAAGTGACCGGTTTCAACGACAATGTATTCCCTTCTTCGGCTACAACCGTCATCTGTCCCATCCATACCTGTGGAATATCTTCATTGACATCCTTCACAGACAGATGATAAGAAGACAAAGGTACACCCGAAGCCATGGAACCCCAAGAAAGGTTCTCCTTACTTTCATACGCCAGTGCCACCATTCGGTCGCCCACAGAAGAAACAAACAAAGAAGCGTTATCCGATGACTCCTGCACCTCCACACACTCTTTGTTTTCAAATACAAACAGCGCATGCGGCCAGTTCTTCAAGTCCTCGGGCGTATACCCCACCTCGTTGCCGAAATCCACCCGGATCCCCTCTTTCTGTTCTTCGTCTATCCTTTGTTCATCGTTCTCGTCAGAGCACGAAAGTAAAAGAACAGGCAACCACAAAACTCCGATGAGGAAAAGCAGCCGATTCACTTCAACAGCTTTTATTTTAATTACTTTCCCAACCTTCATTCTGAACAAGATTATGATTTTTGAATAATTCAACATCCTGAATCGGATAATAATTCATCCGCTCTTCCCATATCCTTTCCTGCACCGTTTTCTTCTCATAAGAGTAAATATACCCTTCCCCGCTCTCGTCCTTTACGGCTGTAATAGAGAGCCCTTCTATCCGGGTCGTTGAAGTTCCTGTCATCCAACGTCTTATATCCCAAAAGCGATGTCCCTCGAAAGCCAGCTCCACACGGCGTTCATTACGCAAACGCTTTTTAAAAGCATCATATCCAGTCGTTTCAACAGCGTTCATATCTACCCTTGTACGAATCATATTTACAGCCTCACGAGGTGATACCGTATACTGAACGTTATCCAAAGTCCCCTTGAAATCCGGTTCTTTTGTTGCTTCCAGCAAAGCCTCCGCATAGTTCAGCAAGACTTCCGCATACCTGAACAAAGGCCATATATGTTGATATGAGGTAGCACTTCCCGTAGTCAGGTCGGTAGCTTCTTTCAAGTGTTTACGTAAATAATAGGAAGTAGGAGAAGCTCCCTCTTTAGGAAGTCCGTTCATCCCTCCGATAAAACTTTCCACTACCTTGTCTTTGAATGTCTGTCCGTTCATCAATACAGTCTGTGCCAATCTCGGGTCTCTCTCCGAAGGTTCCAAAGCTTTGTTGCGATGTTCCGGGTTATTCCAGTCGAACGGAGTGCCATCCCGCATATCAAAAGCCTCAACCAAATTGTGTGAAGGGCACACTCCCGAGTTACCGCCTTCATATCCTATCGGAAAATTGGCACTCTCAAAACTATTGCTCACCCCATTCCATCTGCCAAAAATAAAATCAAGAGAATTGGGATTGTTAATCACCTCTTCACCCGGTTTTTCCTGATAGACATTCAAGTCTATAACCGCTTTGGCAGCCTTGGCGGCCTTCAACCACTTCGCCTGGTTGTCCGTCGAGTTCAACGGACTGGCAGCATACAGCAGCACTCTTGCCTTCAACGCCAACGCCATTCCCTTGGTGGCTCTGCCTACCTCGTCCGTAGAAGTCATTCCCTTAAACGTGACCGGCAGAAACTTCGCAGCCTCGTCACACTCCCCGACAATCCAGTTGACAGCTTCAGCAAATGTAGCAGGCTGCAATTCATTGACTTCCTCCAGCGTAAACTGCCGGTCGGCAATAATAATATTCTTATAACGTTTCAATAACTCAAAATGGAAATAGGCCCTCAATGCCTGTATTTCATAAGGATAAAGCTTCAGTTCCTTTAATTTTTCCTCATATTTCTCCTGATACTTTGCAGCGGGAAAATCTGCCGGACAATGTTCGATGAAATAATTGGCTGCGGCAATCGCCCGGTAATAATATTCCCATACATCGCCTATCGGTGCACTTGTATTCCAGCTACCGTCATAGAATCCTTTGATTCCGTTTGTACTCCAGGCATTCACCGCGTCGTCCGTCGCCGCATCTATCATGGTCGAACACACTTCGCTGTACCCGTCTTTCAGATATCCGTAGACATTGGTAGCAACCGCCTTCGTCCTGTCGAAAGTAGAGAACTGATATTCCACCGAATTATATCCGGATTCATTAAGCTCCAGAAAATCACTACAAGCAGTTGTCATCCACAAGCAAGCTGCCAAAGCCAATAGATTATATTTTTTCATACCTTGCTTCTTGTTTAAAATAAGACATTGATTCCAATCAAATAAGAACGCGATGAAGGATACTCCATATCCATCTGTTCCGGATCCATAATACCGACATGGTCTATCGAAAACAGGTTCATGCCTTTCAGGAACAACCTGCAATCACTCATCCTCATCTTTTCTGCAAACCGGGCAGGAAGTTTGTAAGAAAGTTCCAGCACACGTAATTTCAGATAATCCCCCTTTTCCATCCACAAGCTGCTCGTCTGAAAGTTGTGATTGTTGGAAAGAGTAGTCAGACGCGGATATCGGGCATCCGGGGTGGCATCCGTCCAGCGGTTCTCCAGATAATGTTCAGACACGTTCTTATCATTGCCGTACAACGGATGATAAATACTGGCTAGCATAGTCGATACGGAACGGTGCGCCACTCCCTGAAAATGGGCTTTTATCCCCCAATTTCTATAATCCGCCCCCAATGAAAACCCGTAATAGATTTCGGGCAGAGTGGAATACTGCTGATGGCAATGATCGTAATCGTCAATCTTTCCGTCGCCATTCAAATCTTTATATTTGGCGTCCCCAGGCTTTAGGTCGAGCTTATGATCCGGAAGCTTCCCGGATTCAAGATCAGCTTCTGTTACAAAACCGTCAAAGATAAAACCGAAAGGTTGTCCAACGGATTGTCCTGTTTCATATAACCAAGGATACTTGTGTGGTATCTCATCCTTATAGACAATTTTATTTTTTGCATATGAGAGGTTTCCATTGATCCAGTATTTAAAGTCTCCTATGGAGTGATTCCATTTCAGAACCAACTCGAATCCTTTGTTATCAACTTTGCCAATATTAACAACAGGCATTGTTATAGCTATAAAATTCGGAGCTGTATTGCGTGTTGTAAGGATATCGTGACGTTTCTCGATGAAATAATCAAAAGATCCAGATAAATGCTCATCCAATATTGAAAAATCCAAACCGTAGTTTTGCTTTCCTGCTTTTTCCCAAGAGACAAGAGGATTCCCCATTTGTAACTCGGTTGCTCCGTCACGATTTCCAGAAACGTCCACTCCGAAATTATAACTTGTTCCATAAGGATTGTAAGCATCAGGCAAATAGAAAAAGCGTGATTTAGTATTCATCAGGTCATTTCCGACTATTCCATATGATCCTCTAATTTTTAAGTAGTTTATAAAAGACTGATTTTTCATGAACTTTTCTTCAGAAAGAATCCAGCCGGCAGAAAAAGCTGGAAAAATTCCATATCGATGTCCTGGCGCAAAATTTTCCGAACCATTATAACCTACGTTAAAATCAACCATATAACGATTGTCAAAATTATAGGTAGCTCGTCCGACCAAACCTACATATCCGCGAGGAATACTAACATAGTCGAATTGAGCTGGATCTGGATATTGGTCACGCCACTGATTATACAAAATCAAAGCACCAACTTGATGTTTCCCAAATTTGCGATCATAGTTCAAACTACCTTCCAAATACCAATTTCGCCCACGATCAGTAGATTCCTCAAAATACAACTGGCTTTCTTCACGGAATTTTCGGAAGAATAATTCATTGGTTTCCGGATCTCTATGCGCAGTGTAATAGGGGATTTCTTTGTAACGGTTTTTCCTATGTGTATAGCCGCTATTATAAGAACCTTTTATATTAAGAGATAGCCCTTTAGTCAAAAAATCCAACTTTTGTTGCAAAGAAAGGTCCAAATTGATTTCGTTATAAATACGTTGGTTATATCCTTTCCCGAAAAAACATTCAAATGGATCGGCATTTTCCAAGGCTCCTTTGTCCCAACCGATGTTATCCGGACTTGTATGTATCCATTTACCATCATAAAGTCCGGCTCCTCCGAACGGAGTGACTCTTGTCAAGAATGTAAAAAGGTTGCTTTTAGTATTAGGTTCTTTAGTATCTTCAAGACGACCTCCTAAATTGATTTTTAATAGAGTGGAACGTGTCACATCGATGTCTAGATTTGCACGATAGTTATATCTGTTGTAAGTAAAATTAGAATTATATCCAGCATCGAAAGATCGAAACAGACCGTCTTGTGTCAAAATACCTACAGAAGTAAAATAACGTACACGGTCGGTTCCACCTGATATGCTCAAGTTATGCTGAGACTGAAAAGATGTTGGTTTTAGGATAAGTTCCATCCAGTCCATATCCGGATAAAGTAAAGGATCTGTATGATTTTTGAAAGCATCCAAGATCTTCTCGCCAAATACAGGACTGGCTCCATCGTTTGTCAGTTTCTCGTTAAATGCAACAGCGTAGTCATAACTGTTGGCATATTCATAAAGCCGGATCGGCTTTTGCAAACTGGCTGATGTCGATACAGATATTTGAGCTTTACCTTCTTCTCCTCGTTTCGTAGTTACTAAAATGACCCCATTTGCCCCACGAACACCAAATACGGCTGTTGCAGAAGCATCCTTCAGCACGGTTATATTTTCAATTTCGTTGGGATCAAGACGAAAAAAAGAGCGCTCGACACCATCGACCATAACTAATGGTGCAGCTCTTTTAGCATCAAGGGAACCTATACCACGTACGAATATAGCAGGATCATCAGCTCCAGGTTGACCGGAATATTGAATAGTTGATAATCCAGGAACTTTACCAGTCAATGCTTGTGCAATATTTGGAACAGGTGATTTCAAAATATCTTTAGTTCCAACGGAAGATACAGCCCCCGTGACTGTAATTTTCTTTTGTGTTCCATACCCAATAATCTGGACTTCGTCCAACATTTCGGAATTCTCATTTAAAGTGATGTTCAGATTGCGATTATTTTTAATCAAGACAATCTGATCCTCATATCCAATATATGAGAACTTGATTTTGATAGAAGTAGACGGCACGTTTAAAGTAAAGTTCCCATTACTGTCTGTCATGGTTCCGATGGTAGTCCCTTCTACAATAACATTGACTCCGGCCATTGGTTCTCCTGACTGGTCTCTGACATTTCCTTTCACAGAAATTGTTTGTTGTGATACATGAGACAAACCAGTTGTTTGTTTTTTAAATGAAGTTGGCATGCTCATTCTTTCCCCAGCCTGTATATTTTGGGCTGTGGCCATTCCGATTAGAATAAGCATAAGACTTCGTGATACAAGTTTTTCCATTTATAGATGTTTTATGGTAAAATTTTATGACAAAGTAACATGTTTTAGACATTATGAGAAGATGAAATTTTATTCAAATGTGTTCAAAATCTATTCATGATATTCCATTATATGGTTAAAATTCAAGATTCAGCTATTTCAGAACCATAAGTTTAACATTATTGATAGAGATATAAATATCTAAAATCCGTCTATTTTTAGAATAACTGTAATAAATCTCATCCGCTGTAAATGAGATGATCTCCATTTACAGCGTACTTATAGTTTAAACAAACGGTTTATGCTAAAGAACTGATGAATATTATACATAAATATTAGTAAGTCTGAATGAAAAGAAAGCAATATCTTTTTCCTCCTTTAGATTGTTTGAAAACTTTATTTTTCAATCTTTGAACTGTTAATTTGTAACTTGTTCGTTAAAAAGAAGATGTGCCTTAGTTTTGACACATCCCCTTGCTTTTTCTTTTGTTTTCAGTGATCCGTCTGGAATCTGAATGTTATTTATAACATGACTGATTATCAAATCGATTTTGAGTGTTGCCATTTCAATCCACTGATTCCACCTTGTGACAGTTTCTGCATTATACTTGCGGTCTAATCGACAATCCTGTTATCTTTATATGACAAGAAGAAAATATAAGATATTATTTGAATAGACGATATAACTTTATAGATGCTAAAGTCGTTGTCGCAACAGAAGAGGATATTGTTGTAACTCCAAAAGCATATGACGGCTTTTAACAACCATATGTAGGTCATAATACAGTCCGGGGATTATGCTTTGGTATCCTAAAAGAGGTAAACGTAATCCTTAATTTCTGCTTAATACTTATTTTGTACTTTGACTAACAAACTTAATTGGAACTTGAATCTTCGCTTAATTGGACAATTTGACGATATTCTCCGGCAATCCATACGCTATCGTTTTCCTCGAAAACTGTTTGGGATGAAAGATTCATTATCGGTCTCCCGTCCCGTTCGATACCCAAGATTAGACATGCGTTCTTTTCCCGAATGCCAGACTGTTGAATTGACTGACCGATCAACTGAGATCCCGGTTCAATATTGAATTGCTCTATTTTTATATTTTTATTGGTGCTTTGTGTCAACCGATCTCTATGTTCTTTTTCCTGTTTTTGCATTATTCCTTGGAAGATATCCAATTCTTCATCTGTTCCAACAATTATGATCTTGTCAAAAGGGTAAAGGCGTTCCTCACCTTTTGGTATATTGATTTGTTGTTCACCTCGAATGATAGAAACGACGTTTATTCCATATTGTTGGCGGAAGTTGACCTCTTTCAAACTCCGACCGACAAGGGAAGACGCTTGGTCAACAGTGAAATCGATCAAGTGCAAATCATTGAAAGGTAAAGATTCCAGAATTTTGTCGGTCAAAGGGCTTTCAATGTTTGATCCATTTGTTTTCCCGTTGAAATTATCAATAAATCTTTTTTCGATTGAGAGAGAACGCTTTTTCAGTTTTTTGGATAAGATAATCATTGCCAATATCAACAGGGTAACAATAAATCCGACACCGGATGCCACGTTTAATATATGAACTATAACCGGCATTAGGATACTTGCGCAAAGGAGTATCTTTATTGCTATCAGAGAAACCAATGGCCCCCGGTTATATTTGCTGTCATTCCATAATTTCTGAAATTCAGGAGAATGATTCTTTTTCATAATGATGGCCCAAAGGACAGCCAGAATAATAGATAAGCTCAATAAAGCCCCTTTGATTCCAGATATGTTTTCGCGAATAATCGGATTTATATAAGTGAAAAATAGGATGATGCTGAATATTGTCAATACTGTATATAGTATTACATCCAGTAACATAGATTTCAACAACTTATTCCATGTACTTTTATGTTTGACAGTGTTGGACCCGGAAGAATAGCGGTTCAACATTAGTTTTACAGATGAAGGCAAATGATTTTCGATCAATTGATAGGTCGGAATTGCCAAACGGATCATATAAGGAGTAAGAAATGTTGTAACAACCGATACAGCGACAATAACAGGATACAGATAATCGTCCGTTACTTTCAAGCTAACTCCCAATGAAGCAATAATGAACGCGAATTCACCTACTTGAGTCAGGGAGAATCCTGATTGCAGGGCTATCTTCAAAGATTGTCCGGACAAAAGGATGCCAAGGCTTCCGAAAAAGACTTGTCCGACGATTACCAATATGGTTAAGATACAGATTGGGATAAGGTATTCGATTAATAAGTCCGGTTGTATCATCATACCTACAGAGACAAAAAATATGGCAGCAAACAGATCTTTTACCGGTTTTACCAGCTTTTCTATCTTTTCGGCCTCAATAGTCTCCGCTAATAATGATCCCATGACGAAGGCTCCAAGTGCAGAGGAGAATCCAGCTTTAGTCGCAATCATAACCATACCCAGACAGAATCCTAATGCTATGATCAATAAGGTTTCGTCGTTAAGAAACGGTTTGACCTTTTTTAGAAAACTTGGAATAAGATAGATTCCGAGTAATGACCAAAATATAAGAAATGCTCCTAACTTTAGAATGCTTTTCAACATTTCCATTCCTTCCACTTGCTGGCTGACTGCTAAAGTCGAAAGCAAGACCATCAGAACAACGGCTACTAAATCTTCGACAACTAAAACACCCAATACAACTCCGGTAAATTTTTGCCCTCGAAGTCCCATGTCATCAAATGCCTTGAATACAATTGCCGTGGATGACATAGAAAGCATACCCCCTAAAAATATGCTGCTTATATGTGAGAAGCCAAGTGCGTTTCCTGCTGCATAGCCTAGAAACATCATTCCGGAAACTATGGTTATAGATGCAATAACGGCTGTGCCTCCTACAGTCATCAACTTCTTGAAAGAGAATTCTAACCCCATGGCAAATAAAAGAAATATAACGCCTATGTCTGCCCATATTTTTATATTGGCAGGATCGGATACTGTTGGTATATAAGGTACGGCAGGTCCGGCAATAATACCGGCAACAATATACCCCAAAACGACAGGTTGTTTCAACCATTTAAAAACCAATGTAATTATTCCCGCAGCAATTAATATAACTGCCAGGTCGGAAATTAGAGGTGCAATTTCAGACATGTTATTTATTATTATGTGCTTGCAAATTTACATATTAACTTAAAACTTTGTTGGAACAAAATAAAATACTCTTGTTCTAAAATCATAATATAACGTGAGTTCGAAACAAGCATAAATATCATCTGTTTCAAGCATTATTACAAGTAGTATGTCTGCAAACATCTGAAGCACTTATTGTTACGGAGCGTTTGCTGGGTACGGAGACTTATGTTAAGTAGATGGCAGGTTTCTTGGCAGTCTACCCATTCCCCCCATTTTTTCATCGTACATTTTGCAGATAGGATTAAAAAATAATAATGCAATAAAGATATATGTATTATATTTGTGGCAATCAGTTAAACAGTATTTGAATGTATCCAAATACTGTTTAACTGATTCTATATTAGAGAAAAGTCGAAAAAATGAGATATGATACAGATATATTGATAATAACTAAAAAAGAAAGGATTTTTTATGAAAATGATTTTTTTATGGGCTATATTTGGGGTTGTCATGATCAGTTGTAATTCTTCTCAGAAGAATAATGCCCCAATTAAGAACAGCGAAATAAAAACAGAAAGCCAAGCCCAGACTTCTAATTTATTTGGAACTTATGAGGGAACTCTTCCTGCAGCAGATTGTGAAGGCATAAAAACGATATTAGTTATAAATGAAGATAAAACCTATACCTTGAAGAGCGAATACATAGGGAGGGAAGATGCAACATTTGAAACTAGTGGTATATATCATATAATAGGGGATTCAATAATGGAATTAGTCACTCCTTCTTCAGGAGAAAAGACCTATTATAGAATGCTAAATAATAGACAAGTAATGCTGTCCGATAAAGAAGGAACCATTAGTCAAAGTCTTTTGGCTGAGCATTATATTTTAAATAAAAAATAACAGCCTATTCTCTTTGTTATTCTCTAAACAAGACGGAAAGTAAGACAAGAACTGCATTGGACAAATAGAATAAATGAAAAGTGAGAACAAATGCCCTGTTGATATGCTCTCTAATCTCAAGTGCAATCATTTCATGGGATGATTGTACTTGAGACGGGCGATTTCAAATGTGGTCCGTTTGTCCTTCAGCCTTTGTCGGATCGAGAATTTGCTTCTTATCCCTTTCATTTCTTCGGAAACGGTCTGGTCCAAAATCCTCGTGTATATTTTGTTGTCCTGATGTCTGTATGTCCGAGCATTTTCACAACGGATTCCATTGAAATCCTGTTGGCTAGCGCGACGGTGGCGAATGTATGTCTAGCCATAAAATGATGTTACAAAATTAATTTCGAACTATGTAAAAAAAGAGAAGGTCTTCAAGACTGAAGACCTTCTTTGGTGATCCGCCTGGGGTTCGAACCCAGGACCCCATCCTTAAAAGGGATGTGCTCTACCTGCTGAGCTAGCGAATCATCCTATGCGTTACTTCTGTAATGCGGGTGCAAAGGTAGGGATTTTTTTTATATATGCAATAGTTGATGCAAGTTTTTTTATTCTTTTGGGAATGTTTTTTTCTTTTGGACCTTTGATAACTCGTGCTTCTCTACAAGAGACTGGTCTTCTTCCATAAGTATAAAACGTTTATAATAAGAGAGGAAGAGTGTTGTCAGGGGGAGAGCGATGATTAAGCCGATAAAACCTAATAAAGTTCCCCAAATGGATAAAGAAAGAAGGATGATGGCCGGATTCAGTCCCATAGCCTTTCCCATAATGCGGGGAGTGAGATACAAATCTTGTATGCACTGCACGATGCAAAGGACGAGAATTCCCGATCCGAAGATCAGCCAAAAGTTTTCTCCGGTCTCCGCAGCTTTGAGGAGACTCAGCAAGATCATCGGGATGATACCGATCGTTTGCATATAAGGAATGAGGTTGAGGAAACCGATGAATAGCCCTAGGATAACGGCCAGCGGGAAACCGACGATCTTAAATCCGATGGCGAAGAGGATGCCGACACATAAGGCAATCAATGACTGTCCGCGGAAGTAGCGGTTCATACTATATTCGACATCGTCGGCTAGCCCTTGGACAAAGGGGCGGTAACGTTCGGGAATCAGGCGGATCCAACCGTTGACAATCCGTTCATAATCCAACAGGATAAAGATGAAGTAAAGGAAGATTACAAACACGATCGTAATACTGAACAGAATGGAGAAAGTATTGGTCAGTACGATCCACATTTTGGGAGCGATCTGTTTGACCGCCTTTTCTATGTTCTCTTTGCTCAGGAGCTGTGCCAACTGGTCCGGATCGATATTCTTTTCCAGATACTCTGCCCATGACTGCGGAATCATCGGGATATGTCCGTAGCCGCTGTTATGTTCCTGCATCAGTTCCAAAGTCCGGTTGAACTCCTGGGTGACAGAGGGGACGATCACGACACCCACCAGTGAGATCACCAGAAGGGTAGATACGAGAACGGCCAGGATAGACAGCAAACGGCTTTTCAGCTTGACTTTATACTGGAAGAACTTGACGAACGGCTGCATCATATAAGCCAGCAGCCAGGCAATCAGGAATGGTAACAAAGCATTTCGCAGGACGGCGATCAGATAGATAATACCACTGATAACAGCCAGGCCGAACAGAATACGTGCCACCCTGTCGAATGTGAACGGTTTATCAAACAATGGGTTCATATTAAATTCTTATCTTTGCAGGCAAAGATAATGCAAACCGACTTATCTTCGCCTTTATGGCAAAGATAAAATAAAGTTGAATAGAAAGGATGATACGAAACAAAATAGTACTGCTTTGCCTGTTGATTTGCCTTCATTTGCTTGCCGGTGCACAGACTCCCGCCCCCGTCAAATGGTTATTGCAGGCCCCTTATATGCGGGGAGCCTCTTTTTCTCTGGTAGTGAAAGATGTGCAGGAGGGAAGAACGGTCTACTGTTATGATACGGACCGGCTGCAATCGCCCGCTTCGGTGTTGAAGACGGTAGCCACGGCGACAGCGCTTGAGATATTGGGAGAAGACTATCGCTATCCGACCACGTTGGAATATGACGGAATACTGGAAAACGGCACGTTGGAGGGAAACCTCTATATAAAAGGAAGCGGTGATCCCTCCTTGGGCTCTTCGCATTTCGCACCGGGGCAGAACAAGTTTTTGTCAACCTGGATAGCTGCTTTGCAGAAAGCCGGCATCGAGCATATAACAGGATCGGTCATATCGGACGAAAGCATTTTCGACACCGAAGGCGTCTCTATTAAATGGCTCCGGGAAGATATGGGAAATTATTATGCCCCCGGAAGTTATGGTATTTCCATCTTCGACAATATGTATAAGCTATCCTTGCAGACTGGGGCTGCCGGGACGCGGCCGGTCCTAAAGGGGACAGAGCCGGATATCCCTTTTATCCGGTTTAAGAACTACCTGAAAGCCGCTCCGGTTTCTTCGGACAGCGCTTATATTATCGGTGCTCCGCTCGATGACGTGCGCTACCTGTATGGTGTCCTGCCTGCGAACCGGGAGGCGTATGTCTTGAAAGGAGATATCCCCGATCCTGCCTTATATTTGGCACGCTATCTGACGGACCAGCTTCAGCAGAAGGGAATACGGGTGGACGGGTCCCCTTCCTGCTACCGTATCGAGGTGGAGGAAAACCGGTGGAAGAAGGGAGAGAGGAAAGAGATTGTCACGACCTATTCGCCCACGCTGCGGGAGATAGCAAGCGTATGCAACCATGTCAGCCATAACCTATATGCGGATGCTTTGGTCAAAACGGTCGGATTGCAATACAAACCGCGAAGGAACGAGATGATCTCCTCGTTTGGTCGTGGTGTGCAGGTCGTGAAAGAATATTGGGAGAAGAAAGGTTTGGATGTCTTTCCGCTCCGGATGAACGACGGCAGCGGCTTGGCTCCGGCAGATAAGGTGTCGGCCGGATTTATGGGAGAGCTGTTGGTCTATATGGCGACGGAATCTGCTGTTTCGGATGCTTTCATAGCCTCTTTACCACAAGCCGGGATAGAGGGATCAGTGCGCAATTTCTTGAAAGGATCGAAGTTGCAGGGAAAAGCCCACCTGAAAAGCGGGGGCATTACGGGTGTCAGGAGCTATGCCGGCTATATCACGAAAGATGGAAAGACGTATGCGGTAGCCGTTTTCTCGAATAACTATTCTTGCCCGATGAGCCGGATGACTAGGGCTTTGGAAAAGTTGCTGTTACAACTTTTTTAATTAATTGAGAATTGGGCTACGCCGTATCATCTTAACAAAGTTAATTGTCCATTGTCAATTGAAGAAATTCAGGTGGTTATAGCACGAGGGTTCCACCTCTTCCCATTCCGAACAGAGAAGTTAAGCCTCGTCACGCCGATGGTACTGCGTAACAGTGGGAGAGTAGGTA
>ENA-OPSZ01001010-OPSZ01001010.1-human-gut-metagenome-genome-assembly--contig:-NODE-1010-length-14691-cov-3.723012_pt1 | contig 14691 bp, 10 predicted proteins | sample MGYA00241814_ERZ501919 | MGnify/ENA primary metagenome ERZ501919 (study PRJEB25962, sample SAMEA2042440) | human gut metagenome | biome: human gut; feature: human-associated habitat; material: faeces... | reverse complement strand
ACCTAGGACCCCATGATTAACAGTCATGTGCTCTAACCAACTGAGCTATTCAGGCATTTCGAAACGGGTTATCCCGTCGTTTCGGAGTGCAAATATATAGCAATTTTTCATTCCCGCAAAATTATTGCACGATTTTTTCGCAAAAAAAGTATCTTTGCATGTCGCACAAATCATAAAGAAATGATCCCGAATCGCGTTATTTTCCTTATTCTCTTGACACTATGCGCCTTAACGGCCTCAGCGCAGGAACATCTGTCTTTTCGGCCCGATACGTGGGACTTCGGCACGATCCGCGAAACCGACGGCCACGTCAGCCACACGTTCACGGGTGTCAACCGCGGCGACAGCCCTCTGGTGATCCTCGACGTGGTGACCACCTGCAGCTGCACGGTCCCCGATTTCTCGAAGAAACCGATCCTTCCGGGCGAAAAGACGCAGATCACCGTCACCTACGACCCCGCCAACCGCCCCGGCTCATTCACCAAGGAGCTGTGGGTCTACTCTTCGGAGAAGCGGAAGATCGCCACGCTCACCGTGCAGGGGAGCGTCATCCCGCGGCAGAAAACCGTCGAGGAGCTCTACCCCGTCGATGCCGGCGGAGGGCTGCGGCTGGCCTCGACGCTCAACGCCTTCTCCTATATTTATCCGGGGCGGCAGGTGCAGGCGGCAATCGGCTACGCGAACACCTCGAAACGCCCGGTCCGCCTCGAACTGCGGCCCGAAACCACGAGCGGAGCGCTTCGGACCGACTATCCGAAACAGATCGCGCCGGGCGAACGGGGCGAAATCAACTTCACCTACCTCATCCCCGCCGACAAACCCCGCTACGGGACCGTGCGCGACGCGCTGGAGGTCCTGATCGACGGACGGAGCAACGGCACAACGCTCGTCACCCACGGCATCGGCGTCGACCCGCAGCCCTCGGATGCAACACAAAACGCCCCGAAAGCCGATTTTTCGGAAAATATCCTTAAATTTGGACCGGTCAAACATGCGGGACCAGTCCGGAAAAAGCACTTTACGCTTTCGAACGCGGGCGGCGCGGAGCTGATCGTGCGGGCCGTCGAAGGCGAGGGACACGTGGCCACAACACTCGCCCCGGGGCAGAAAATCGCCCCCGGGGATTCGCTGCGCTGCGAAATTCTGCTCGATCCCCGGACGCAGGACTACGGCATCGTGACCGAACACCTCGTGGTGGTGACCAACGACCCCGTGCGGCCCATGCGGCGCATCCGGGTGACGGCGGTCATCGAAGAGTGACACACAAACACACAACGGATATAATGTACCCCATTCTTGAAAAAAGGCTCCTCGCAGAGGGCATCTGGCTGATGAAGGTCCTCGCACCGCGCGTGGCCCGCTCGGCGCAGCCCGGACAATTCGTCATCGTGCGCGTCGACGAACACGGCGAGCGCATTCCGCTCACGATCTCCGATTTCGACGCTGCGGAGGGCAGCGTGACCATCGTCACGCAGGCCATCGGCGCCTCGACGCGCAAAATCTGCGCACTGAACGAGGGCGATGCCCTCGCCGACTTCGCAGGTCCGCTGGGCCACCCTTCGGAATTCGTCAAAATGCCCGTCGAAGAGCTGCGCCCACGCCGCTACCTCTTCGTGGCGGGCGGCGTGGGCACGGCCCCGGTCTACCCGCAGGTCAAATGGCTCCGGGAACACGGCGTGAAGGCCGACGTCATCATCGGCGCCAAGACACGCGACATGCTGATCTACACCGACGCCATGCGCGCCGTAGCCGAAAACCTCCACATCGCCACCGACGACGGTTCGGAGGGTTTCAAGGGACTCGTGACGGCGCTGATCGGGGAACTGATCGAAAAAGAGGGCAGACACTACGACGAATGCGTGGCCATCGGCCCGATGATTATGATGAAGTTCGTGGCCCTCACCACGAAGAAGTACGCGCTAAAAACCACCGTGTCGCTCAATGCGCTGATGGTCGACGGCACGGGCATGTGCGGCGCCTGCCGCGTGACGGTCGGCGGCCGGACGCGCTTCACGTGCGTCGACGGCCCGGAGTTCGACGCCCACGAGGTCGATTTCGACGAGGCGATGCGCCGGCAGGGCATGTACCGAACCCAGGAGCAGCGCGCCGCGGCGATCGAGGCCGAGCGCGAGGCCGGACACGTATGTAAGATCGGATTGGACAAGTAGGAAGGTGAAAGGTATTTTTGCGACGGAGACCATGCAGAATATATAATTATCTCCCGCATAGAACTTCCCACTTTTAACTTTTAACCTTTCACTTTTAACCTTTAACCTGCTATCACATGGCAAACAAAATACCCCGCGTGCCGGTGCGCGAACAGGACCCGGCGATCCGTGCGACCAATTTCGAGGAGGTCTGCTACGGCTACGACCTCGAAGAGGCTACACTCGAAGCTTCGCGCTGCCTGCGCTGCAAGAATCCCCGCTGCGTGGCGGCCTGCCCCGTAGGCATCCGCATCCCCGACTTCATCGCCGCCCTGCACGAAGGGCGGTTGCAGGAGGCAGCCGACATCATCTCCGAGGACAGTTCGCTGCCGTCGATCTGCGGCCGCGTCTGCCCGCAGGAGAACCAGTGCGAAGGCTCGTGCATCCTGGGTATCAAGAGCGAACCGGTCGCCGTGGGCAAGCTCGAACGCTTCGTCGGCGACTGGAAACTCGAACACGGCGCCCCCGTGCAGCCTGCCGCCGTGCGCAACGGCCGCAAGGTCGCCGTCATCGGCAGCGGCCCGGCCGGGCTGGCCTGCGCCCGCTTCCTCGCCGCACAGGGCGTGGAGGTGCACCTGTACGAAGAAAAGCCGGTGCTCGGCGGCATGGCGGGCGACGCGATCCCCGCCTTCCGCCTGACCGGAGACAGCCTGCGCCGCGACATCGACGCCATCCTCAAGCTGGGCGTGCGGCTCCATAAGGATACGCCCGTGGACGCCGCCCTGTTCGACACGCTGGCCGAGGAAAACGACGCCGTCTATATCGCGGTGGGCGCGCAGGAAAGCCTGCCCCTCGGCATCCCCGGCGAAGATGCCGCCGGGGTTCTGGATCAGCTTTCGTTCCTCTCCGCCGTACGCCGGTGCGAGCCCACGGGCATCGGCTCCCACGCCGTCGTCATCGGGGCGGGGAATTCCGCAATGGACTGCGCCCGTGCCGCCAGACGCCTCGTGGGGGAAAACGGCAGCGTGACCATCGCCTACCGCCGCACCCGCAAGGAAATGCCCGCTGACATCGAAGAAATCGAAGCCGCTCTGGACGAAGGCGTGCGCATCGTGGAACTGTGTGCCCCTGAGGAAGTCCTTGCCGATGGAGGCCGTGTTTCCGGCCTGCGCTGCCGCCGGATGCGGCTGGTCCCCGATCCCGACGGCGGGCGTCCCCGCCCCGTTCCCACGGATGAAACCTTCACACTGGGCGCGGATACGCTCATCGTGTCCATCGGGCAGCGGGTGAAGGCCGGCTTCCTGCCCGGCGCAATGACGCTCAAGGCCGATCCCCATACCAGCCAGACATCGCTGCCGAACGTGTTCGCGGGCGGCGACGCCGTGACGGGCGCCGCGACGGTCATCCTGGCCATGGGCGCGGGACGCACCGCGGCCAAAGCCATCGACGAATATGTAAAATCACGTGCAAACGGCACACATTAAGCGAGAGTTCCGTATATTAGCTGCAACATGCAAATCCGATAAATCCGACACCATGAACAACATCAAATCCCTGATCGCCGCACTGACTTTCGCCGGCCTGACGGCCTGTGCCGACAACAGCCCCAAAACCTTCTCGGGATTCATCACCGACGCCTCGATGAACACCGTCACCGTCCGTGCGCTGACCGACGAGAGCACCTGCACCTTCGCGACCACGGACGCCGACAAGAGCGACGCCAACGGCCTGCTGCTCGGCGCCCCCGTCACCGTAGACTACACGGGCAAGCTGAAGGACGGAACCGCCGCCACGAAGATTGCGACCGATCCCACCTACGCCGAAGCCGTCGGCAAATGGACGATGCCCGACCCGATTGCTCCCGAAGGCGTCATGGGCGTCGAGATCATGGTCGAAGGCGCAGCCAGGTCGATCAACATGGCGACGCTGGTCTACACCTCGTGGGAACTTCAAGGCGAGGCGGACAAAATCCTGCTCAAGGGCCAGAGCCTCGGCAACGGCCAGACCATCGACTTCACCCAGACGGGCATGATCGCCAAAACGGCCGACGGGAACTACACCCTCACGATCGAGGGCACGGGCACGGTCTACACCAAGGCCAAGCAGTAAACAGCTTTTCCGCCCCGAAAAGCCAGCGCCTCCGGACTTCCGGGGGCGCTTTCGTTTCCGGGAGGGTCCGGCGTCCGTTTTTCCCCGAAAATAGCGGCTCCGACGCTTGCTAAATCCGTGCTAAATGCGTAAATTTGTGGCTACTAACCCGTTTATCCGAACCATGAACAAAATTCTGACGGGAGCCTTGCTGCTCCTCTTTTCCTCCAGCGCCGCGGCGCAGACACCCCGCGACTCGATTGCATTCGCCACCGCCCAATGGCGCACGGCCGACCTCGGCGGCGGCGCCGAATGCCGCTACGCCCAGATCGACATGTTCGGGTCGCGGCAGAGCATCTCCGTCGCCACCTACCCCGGACGCAGGTTCACCACCTCGATCGTCCACCTCGATCGCAGGGCCGAGTCCACGAGCGATCTGGGGAAGGCCGCCGGCGCGGAGATCGCCGTCAACGGCAGCTACTTCAACGTCAAAACCTTCGAACCGGTCACCTTCGTCCTGCTCGACAGGAAGATCGTGGGACGCACCACCCCCGAGGAGGCATTCCGCACCAACGGCGTCATCGCCTTCAAGGACCGCAAGGGCCGCCGGATGGAGATCTTCCCGTGCGACACGACGCAGTATGCCGACGTGGCGCGCCGCTACCGCTCGGCGCTGGCCGCAGGCCCGGTGCTGATCGACGGCGGCAAGGTGGTCGAATACACCTCCGGGAGCAGTTTCTACACGCGCCGCCATCCCCGGACGCTGATCGGCAAACGGGCCGACGGCACAGTGGTGATGGCCGTGATCGACGGGCGTTTCAAAGGCCAGGGCGACGGCGCGACCATCGCCGAAACAGCCTACATCGCACGCCAGCTGGGTCTTACCGAGGCGCTGAACCTCGACGGCGGCGGCTCCTCGACGCTCTGGACGGCGCAGGAAGGCGTCCTCAACCATCCCTACGACAACCGCCGCTTCGACCACGAGGGCGAGCGCGGGGTCCCCAACTGCATCGTGGTCCGCAGGTGACCGGCCAGCGGCCCGGAATCAAAGAACGCGGTTTGATGAAATTGCATCAAACCGCGTTCTCATTTAACCCGACCGTCCTTATTGCTTCGACTGCACGTACTGTTCGTACAACCGGTCGTAACAAGCCTTCAACTGCGGGAACTCCGCCTTCTTCACCTCGTACATGAAGACGCCCCGGTAGTGCGCATCCTCGTACAGGGCCTTCAGGATCGCCGTCCAGTCGTTGTCGCCCCGGCCCTGGCCCGGCAGTTCGTGACACTCGCTGCGGCCGGCGCCGTCGCTGACGTGAATCGTCCTCACCCGGCGTCCGAGCGCACTGATCAGCAGTTCGGGATTGTCGATGTGGTTGGTGTCGACCGCGGCGTCCACCTCCCGGGGCACGAGCGACATGATGTGCAGCACCTCTTCGACCGTACGGCCCAGCGGGCGTTCGTAGTTCCCGTCCTTGACCAGTTCGTAGCCCAGCATGTTCTCGATCACCACCCGGGCGCCGATCTTCTTCGCATCGGGAAGCAGCTCCCCGACCGAGCGCACCAGCTGCGCGATCCGCGCGTCGCGCTCCCCGTGCCCGAGATACCAGCTCGGGTGGAACAGCACGATCCGCGGCGACAGGATCTTGCAGAAGCGCAGCACGCGGCGGTGCAGTTCGACACTCCGCTGCCGCACGGCCTCGTCCGTCTGCGAGAGGTCGATCTCGCGGCCGAAAGGCATGTGCACCGACCAGATTTCGATTCCGGCGCGCTTGAGGTCGCGCTTCAGCTGACGGCAGCGCGCCTCGATCTGCCGATCGTCGGTCATCTCCTTGTTCAGGAACAGCGTCGACGCGCTGATCTCGATGGCGTCGATGCCAGCCCTCTTCGCCTCGGCGAAGGTTTCGTAGGTCCAGTTCGTCACCGGGCCGAAAATCCCGGACGAGGAACCCACCTTCAGCCGCGGCGGCTGCCCGGCAAACACCGGGATTGTGCATAGGACTGCAAGCAGCAGCAGTCCGGTTCTGTAAAGTTTCATAACTGTAAAGATCATAAAAAAGTCGGGCCGATGCAAAACCGCACCTCCTTGCGGGGGGGGGCGGCCGGACGCCGCGACAGATAAAAGGGGCGTTACGACCCCAAAGATACAAAAAAAGGGGCGCACCGATGAAAGCACGCCCCCTGTGAACAGATTTATTTCACGACGGCTCCGATCACCGTCTTGCCCGTGCGCGAAGCGCCGGTCTGGTCGATGGCGCTGACCGCCTCGCCGAAGGCCGGATCGAGCGTCTCGCCCAGGATCTTCAGCTCCGAAGCGGACATGCCGTACTGGCGCGCCGGATTCGCGTCGCCGAGCAGCACGCAGGTCTTCGTCGCACCGCCGTTGTCGCCCAGCGGGCTGAGCATCGAGGCAGGATCGAACGCCGCGCCTGCGACAGCCATACCGTCGGCATTGTAGACCGTGCCTCCGATAATGGAGTTGGCGACCTTGTAGCTGGCGTCCTTGAACCAGGCGACATCGTCGGCCGCGCCGTCCGTCGTATTGCCCGAGATCAGCGTATTGTAGACCTCGATGGCCCCTCCGACGGCAGCCTGCTGCAATCCCGCACCGTTTCCGGCCGTCACCGTCGTGTTGCCGGCAATCGTACAGCTGACGATCACCGCCTTGCTCGGCTTGGCCGCCTTGCCGTAGACCGCGATACCGCCGCCCTTTCCGGAATGGTTGCCGCAGACCGTCGAATTGACGATCACCAGGTTGCCGTTTTCGCGGACGTAGATACCGCCGCCGTTTAGGGTCGCATGCTCGGGATTGACGCTGTTGCCCGAAATCGTGGTGTTGCTGATCAGCACATTGGTCTTGCCGCCCGTGTCGCCGAAGACGTAGATACAGGGAGCTACGCCCGACGCCTTGTTGTTGCTGAACGTACAGTTGTTGATCCGCAGCAGTTTGGCTCCGTCGGCCCACAGGCCGCCGCAGTTGTACGTCGTCGTCGACTTGGTCGCATTGTCGGCAACCACGCAGTTGTCGAACAACGCCTCGGCTCCGGCGTCGACACGGATGGCGCCCATGCGGATGTCCGTATTGTCGACGATCTTGCAGTTGAGGATGTCCACCGTCGCGTTGCCGATGAAAATGCCCGCGCCGTAACTCTGGTAGAACTTCACGCCGCCTATCGTCGTGCTGCCCACCGTACTGAACTGCGACGAACCGTTCTTGATCGTGAATCCGTCGAGCGAAGCCTTCATGCCGTTCATCTTGGCCGCCGTCACCGCAACCACGTGGCATACGGCGTGGTCGCCGTCCAGAATCGTCTCGTTCGCCACGGGATCGGCCACGGCGCCCTCGGCCGCATCGGCCGGATAGCCGCCGATCATCGAGAAGTTGCTGTGGATTTCGAACGTGTTGTCCAGCGCGGTCTTCATGCCCGTCAGCGGAACCGAAGGCACGTAGGAACCCGCAGCCACATGGATCACGTCGCCGTTCATCGCCTGGTCGATCGCGTTGGCCAGCGTGGTCGCCGTCTCCCATGTCAGGCCGTCCTTGTCGGCCGAGCCGTCGGTCTTGACATAGTAGTGCGTCGCCAGGTCCGAAGCGCTCGCAGCGGCCTGCGTCACGGGCAGCGTGACGTTCTCGCCCTTGATGACATAGGCCGAGATCGTCGCCGTGCGTTCGTCGAGCGTACGGTTTGCGGCCACGGTCACCGTGATCGTGGCGTCGCCCTGTCCGTACGACGGATCGAACGACACCCAGTCCTTGTCGCATTCGATGCGCCACGGAAGGTTCGATTTGATCGAAAGTTCGTAGTCCTTGGTGGCCTTCTCCGCGGTGATGCTCGTCTCCACGAACGACAGTTCGGGCGTCTCGGGAGTAAAGGCCGTATCGTCGCTAAAATCCTGGCAGGCTCCCAGCGCCGCGCATGCGGCCGTCAGGAGCAGGTATTGAAATATCGTTTTCATCGGTTCCGTCTTTTATTGTTCAACAATCGCCAATCCGGTCGCCACCTTGCGCATGACCCCGCCCTGGTCGGTCGGCCAGTTCAGCAGTTTGAGTTCGCCCTCCGCGCCGTCGCGAGCGATGAAGGTCGACGAGCCGCCGCCGTCGAGGTTGAGCGCGTCGCAGGCTCCGCAGGCCGACATCAGGTTCATCAGGTCCAGCAGGTCGGCGCCGTTCGAATAGTAGAAGTTACGGCCGTCGACCACCATCAGGTAGACCTCCTTGCCGTCCTGCGACACGCCGATCGCCGTACGCGGTTCCATGTTCGCCACCGGCATCGTGTTGCCGCTCTGGTCCAGCTGCTCGCCGTTCTTGAGCAGCAGCGTGCCGAGGCCGCAGACTGCTTCGCGGACGATGTCCTTGTGAAGAGCGTACTCCTCCTCCGTGAAGCAGCAGGCCTCGTTGTCCTTCGTGATCACGAAGACGTTGCAGTCCGTACGGCTGAACGAAGTCTTCACCGCCACGCCGTCGCGGTAACATACGCCGTAGGGGATGTAGGTCGTATTGAAGAAGTCGGCGTTCGTGCCGCCCAAGACCTTCTTCCCGTTCTTCTGCATCGCCTCGAGCTGCTTCATAATCGTCTGGCCGGTGCCCACCTGGTTCTTGTCGTCGGCGAGCGTCGTGCGCAGGGTGATTTTGTCGCTCAGGGCGATCTTGAACAGGAACAGCTGCATGGCCAGTCCGTCGTCGGCCAGAAATGCCATCTCCAGCACGTCCACGCCGTCGGCCAGGTTGTAGGTCCTGTCGCTCTTCACGTGAGCCACATACCCGTTCGATCCGTCGACGATGCTCTGTCCCCAGGCCGTCTGGGCGGTCGTGTCGAACTTGGCGTATTCGTCGAAAGCATTCGAATTGTCGCACGCAGCAAGCAGCCACACGCACAACAGCATTCCGATCATATATCTGTATGTTTTCATCGTTTTATCGTTTTATGCATATTGGACAATCCCGCTAATAACCCGGATTATTCGGTTTGAGGTTCGGATTGTAAAGCAACTCCCGGCTCGGAAGCGGCATCAGGCATTGGTAGTCCTTCGTGCCGAGCGTCTGCGTAGCCTTTCCGGTCCGCACGAGGTCGTACCAGCGGAAACCCTCGGCGAGGAACTCCAGACGGCGCTCCTGAAGCACCGCGTCGAGAAAATCGGCTTCGTTCCCCGGACTCACCCTGTCGAGGCCGCGCTTTTCCCGCAGTTCGTTGAGACGATCCAGACCTCCGTTCAGCCCCTGCGCCTCGGCGCTGATCAGGTACATTTCGGCCAGACGCGAAATCACCACGGGGTCCGACCCGGTCTGCCCGCTGGGGTATTTGTTGACGAAGTTCAGGTTGTCGAGCGTGGTGATCGACACCTCCTTGCGCAGGTCGTTGTCGGCGTACATCGTCATCACGTCGCCCGCGGGACGGTAGTTGTAACTGCCCTTGTTGGGGTGGTTGTAGGAGTAGAACTGGTTGGAAATCTTGATCGACGAACCGTCCTCGGTCAGGCACGAGAAGGCGAAGATCACCTCCTTGTTGGCCTTCGAGCGGAAAATCTTGTCGAAGTCGTCGAGTGCGTAGTTCGGATTGGTGATCAGGCTCTCGGCCAGCTCCTTGGCCTCTCCCTTCTTGCCCAGATAGAGTTTCACGCGCGCTTTCAGGGCCGTCACGGCGGCGGGCGACACGTAGTAGAAACTGTCGGCGCTCAACCCGTTCAGGAAGCCCGAAGCCGCGTCGAGGTCCTCCTCGACCAGTTCCCAGGCCATCGAGGCCGGGTCGCGCGAAACCTTGGCCTGGGTGTTCTGCCGCAGGACGGGCACGTCGCCGAAGCGGGTCACCAGACAGAGGTAAATATACGCCCGGAAATAGCGGCACTCGCCCAGCACCCGGTTCCGCGTGGGGCTGTCGGCCAGCCCCTCGGCGATCGACATGACGTTGTTCACCTGCAAAAGCGCCTTGTAGTAGCCGTTCCACTGGCTGCTGACAAACGTATGCAGCGCATTGGAAAGCGAGTTGATCAGGTCGATCGGGCGGCCCGTGCTGGTCATCAGCTCACCGCCGAAGAGGTCGAACGCGATGTAGGAGTAGTAGGTAGGTCCCTCCTGAACCTTATTGTACATTCCGATGCGCAGCGCCTCGATGTCGTCGGAGCCGACCACCGTCGGGGAGACCGCCGAATGCGGCTCGATGTCGAGCATGCCGCTGCAAGCACCCATCAGGGGCAGCAGGGCAAACAAGATGATTTTATGCAACGATTTCATGATTGTCGGATTTAGAAAGTGATGTTTACGCCTAACTTGAAGATGCGCGGCTGGGGAACGCCGTCGTTATCCTCGCCGTAGAAGCGCGGATCGAGATTGACGCTCGTCTCGGGGTCCCAGCCGGGATAGCGCGAGCAGAGGAAGACGTTGTCGCCCTGGGCATAGACCCGGAGTCCCTTGAGGTGGATTTTCGAAACCAGCCGCTGCGGGAAGGTGTATCCCAGCGTCACCGAGCGCAGGCGGATGAACGAACCGTCGGTCAGGTACATCGTCGAGTTCTTGCCGTTCCAGCCGCTGTACGAGTAGATCGCGCGCGGGTATTTGTCCGACGTGCCGGGTCCCGTCCAGCGGTTGTCGGCATAGGCTTTCAGCAGCGAGCGGGTATGGCCGGGCTTGGAGCCGGGGATCATCCACGACGCATACACGTCGTTTCCGTAGCTGTACGTAAAGAAGAGGCTCAATTCCAGCCCTTTGTACTTGAAGGTGTTGTTCCAGCCGCCCGAGAATTTGGGGTTGGGGTTGCCCGTGACGATACGGTCGTCGTCCGTGATGTTCCCGTCGCCGTTGCGGTCCCAGTACTTGACGTCGCCGGCGCGCACGCCCTTGTCGTAGAGCGCCTGCGGCACCTCGCCGTCGTACTGGTAGATGCCGTCCGTGCGGAAGATGTACCACGAACCCACCGTCCGGCCGAGTTTCAGCGCGCGGTTGGCGCCGATCGACAGCAGGTCGTCTTCGAGCAGCGACGTCAGCTTGTTGACATTGCGGGCGATGTTGAACGACGAACTCCACAGCACCTTGCCCAGATTGAGGTGGGTGTTGATCGTGAACTCGACACCCTTGTTGCGCATCGACCCGATGTTGCTCAAGATCGAGGTCTCGCCCGTCGTGGCGTGCACGGGCTTCGAGTAGAGCAGGTTGTTCGTGTTCTTCAGGTAAACGTCGGCGATCATGTTGATCTTGCCGCCCAGGAAGCTCAGGTCGAATCCGGCGTTGTACTGGTCGGCGGTCTCCCACGTCAGACGGTCGTTGCCGCTCGACGAAATGGCGATGCCGCTCTGGCCGCCGTAGTTGACGCCGCCGCTGATCAGGGCCTGCCAGCCGTAGTTGCTGATTCCGTCCTGGTTACCCGTGCGGCCGTAGCTGGCGCGGATCTTCAGGTCGGTCTTCTCGGCGTTCCAGAACGACTCGTTCGAGACGTTCCAGCCGACCGACACCGAGGGGAACCAGCCCCAGCGGCAGTCGGGCGCGAAGCGCGACGAACCGTCGGTACGGATCGTGGCATTGACCACGTAACGGTCCTTGTAGGCGAGGCTCAAACGGGCGAAATAGGATTCGATGGCATATTCCGACAGTCCGGCGCTGGCATCGACGATGTTGGCGGCCACGCTCGCCACGTCGAACGCCGGCGAGGGATAGTTCTGCGCATCAATGTACGACGTGCGGCTCCTGGTCTTGAGGAACGAGTGACCCACCATGGCCCCGAGTTCGAAATCTTCGCCGATCTTGCGGTTATAGTTGGCGTAGAGGTCGATCGTGTTGGTCATCACGAACCGGTTCCGGTCCAGGATGCGGCCCTTGTCGGCAGCATAGGGGTGGTTCTGATTGTAATAGATGTAGTCGTAGGTGTAGGCCGAGTCGTTGTTGTACGACGCCCTGACCGTCAGGCCCTTGATGATCTGCGCCTCGGCCCAGAACGAACCGATGAAGCGGTAGTTGTCCGTATAGGAGGTCTCCTCGGAGAGAATCTGCACGGCATTGTGCAGCAGCAGTTCGTCGGTTCCGCCCGTGTAATAGCCGCCGTTGGGTTTGTAGGGACGGTCGAAGGGACGCTGCTGCACGGCGCGTCCGATGATCGTCGATCCGAGATCGGCTCCCGGGATACGGTTGTTGTGCAGGTAGTTGCCGCTGATGTTGGCGCCCACCTTCAGCCATTTGAACATTTCGTGGTTGATGTTCGACTTGAGGTTGACCTTCGAGATGTCGTTCGTCTTGATGACGCCCTCCTGGTAGTTGTAGCTGCCCGAAAGGTAGTATTTGGTCTTGGCGTTGCCGCCCGAAAACGACAGGTCGAGGTAGTGCGACTGCCCGAGCCGGGTGATCAGGTCGAGCCAGTCGGTGTCGGGCATGTCTCCGTAGGGATTGCGGATGGGCTTGACATATCCCGAGCTGTTGACCGTGAAGCCGTTCTGGCGGTTGTAGTTGTCGACGCCCTCGTTGAAGACCTCGACGTACTGCTTCGAACCGACGTATTCGCGGCGCCCGGTGTTGGGAAACTGCGTGATGCTGAAGCCGTAGTTGACCTTGACCTCCGATTTGCCCTCGCGGCCCTGCTTGGTGGTGATCAGCACGACGCCGTTGGTGGCGCGCGAGCCGTAGATCGCGGCCGAAGCGGCGTCCTTCAGCACCTCGATCGACTCGATGTCCGTGAGGTTGAGCGTCGCCAGCGAACTCATGTTCTCGCCGAACGAATAGAGCGACGCCGAGTTGTTCGACAGCGGAATGCCGTCGATCACGTAAAGCGGCTCGTTGCTGGCGCTGAGCGACGACGAACCGCGGATGCTCATCTTCTCGGCCGAGCCGAGGTTACCCGAACTGGTCGAGATCGACACGCCGGCGATGCGGCCCTGAAGGAGTTCCGAGGGCGACATCACGCTGCGCATGTTCTCCTCGGTGGGCTTGAACTGGCTGATGGCGTTGGTCACCAGGCTGCGGCGCTGCGTGCCGTAACCGACCACGACCACCTCGTCGAGGGCCATGTTGTCGTTTTCGAGCCGGACCTCATAGAACCGTGCCGGATCGTCCACCGCAACCTCCCTGGTCTTCAGGCCGAGGTAGGAGACGATCAGGCGGACATCCGTGCGCGCCCCGATCCGTACGGAGAACGAGCCGTCGAGGTCGGTGGTGGCGCCGATCGTCGTGCCGTCGACGATCACCGTGGCGCCGGTGATCGGATTCCCGGCGCTGTCTTTCACGACGCCCTTCACGACGGCATTGGCCGAAGCGCGGGCCGCGGCGTCCCGCTTCGCGGGGGCGGACATGATGGCGATCATCTTGCCCTCGACGCTGCTCACGACGTTCTGTCCGGCGAACATCTTCCCGACGACCGCGCCGATCTCCTCGTTTTTGACATCGAGGGTGATCTTCTTGTTCACATCGGCATCCTTCGTCTTGATGACGAACGAGTAGCCGTAATCCTTTTGCAGGCGTTCGATCGCCGCCTTGACGGTCGCATTGCGGACCGACAGGCTCACCTTCTGGGCCGAGGCCGCGGAGGCCTGGAACAGGAAGCACAGAAGTGCGGCAAGCGTGATCAAACTTTTGACGGAAGGTAAAAGTTTATTCATTACGTTAAGATTTGAAGTTTTGAGAAATAGGTCATTAAAGATTCCGTTCGTTCTGTGTACTACATGATATGGTTATTTTAGGGGTGGCGATATGTAATATACCTCGGCTTCCCTGCGCACCGAGAAAAGGCGGTCCTTGTTGAGCGCATCGAGGATTTCGTCGAGCGACTCCTCGTTGACGAACGAGGCGTAGTAGGTCTCGTCGCACAGCGATTTGTCCGTGACGACGATCTCGACGGCGAAGTGGCGGCGCAGGTCGGCGACGATGTCGCCCAGGGTCTGCTCCACGAAGAAGAAGTTGTTGTTGTCGATCCAGTTCGCATAGGAATCGGGATCGAAATTGAGGAAGTCGATGTGATTGTTGGTCTTGTTGAAACGGAGGATGTCTCCGGGCGCGAGGGTGAGTTTCCCGTTCATCTTCGACGCCTTGATGCCTACCGACACCTTGCCGCGCACCAGACTCACCTCCGACTTGGCGTCCTCCTGATAGGATTTGAGGTTGAACTGCGTGCCGAGCACCTTCACCTCCAGCCGGTCGGCGGAGACGATGAACGGGCGGTCCTCGTCGCGGCGGACGTCGGCGAACATCTCGCCCGACAGGTAGACCTGCCTCATCGAGCGGTTGAACTGCTTGGGATAGATGAGTTTCGTACCGGCGTTGAGCCACACGTGCGTGCTGTCGGGCAGCACGATCTCGCGGCGCTCGCCCATGCCGGCATAGACCTCCACCCACTCGCGCGGGGTGTTGGCCTGATGCCTGTAATGGAGCGCCAGAACGACGGCGGCAACGGCGGCGGCGTATTCGATTATACGGAGGGACCACCGCCACCGCCGGAGGTTACCGCTGCGGGGGGGGGAATTCGGGGCGGGGCATGCCGCGAGGATC
>ENA-OPSZ01000996-OPSZ01000996.1-human-gut-metagenome-genome-assembly--contig:-NODE-996-length-14870-cov-3.461289_pt1 | contig 14870 bp, 10 predicted proteins | sample MGYA00241814_ERZ501919 | MGnify/ENA primary metagenome ERZ501919 (study PRJEB25962, sample SAMEA2042440) | human gut metagenome | biome: human gut; feature: human-associated habitat; material: faeces... | reverse complement strand
TCCCCGGCGGCGCCTTCGGCACGTTCGGGGCGCTCGACGGCGGCATCACCGATTCGCAGGTCGAGACCGACCGCTACTGGGACGAGATGCGCCGCTACTACGCCTGCATCGTGGGCAAGTACGGCGGTCCCGTGCAGAAGGCGCTCCAGAAGGTCCGCACGCTGCCCGTCGGAACGATCTGTTCGACGCACGGACCCGTATGGCAGCGGCAGATCGCAAAGGTTCTGGATATTTACGACCGTCTGAGCCGCTACGAAGGCGAACCGGGCGTGGTCGTGGCCTACGCCTCGATGTACGGCAACACGGAGCAGATGGCCGAGCGCATCGCGCGCGAACTGGCCTCGCGGGAGGTCGGCCCGATCCGGGTCTACAACCTCTCCTACGCCGACCCGTCAGTGGTCCTGCGCGACGTTTTCCGTTTCGACACGCTGATCGTCGGCGGCCCGACCTACAACGGCAACCTGTTCCCGCCCGTGGCCGAACTGCTCGACCGCATCGCCGCGCGCGGCATTCCCCGGCGCAGATTCGGCTGGTTCGGTTCGTTCTGCTGGGCCGGAGCCTCGGTGCGCCTGCTCGCGGAGTTCGCCCAGAAGATGAAGTGGGAACCCCTGTGCGATCCCGTGGAGATGAAACAGGGCTACTCGCACGAGATGTGCGATCCCTGCGCAACGCTGGCGGAGGCTGTCGCCGGATGCAGGTGCGGAAAATAGAACGACGCAGGGGCGGTCTTCGGACCGCCCTTTTTCGTACTGCGGCGGGGATATTTCGAAAAAAAGACTATATTTACATTCCGAAAGAAAAAACTCCAGGAATTATGATGAAAATTGCAATCGTGGGAACGGGTTACGTAGGACTCGTATCGGGGGCCTGCTTCGCCGAAATGGGACTCGACATCACCTGCGTGGACATAGACGCCGAAAAGATAGAGGGTCTGAACGCAGGCGTTATCCCGATCTACGAGCCGGGACTTGAGGAGCTTGTGCGGCGCAACGTGGAGGCGGGACGCCTGCATTTCACCACCGACCTCACAGAGTGCCTGCCCCATGTCGAGGTGGTCTTCTCGGCCGTCGGAACCCCGCCCGACGAGGACGGTTCGGCCGACCTGAAATACGTTCTCGACGTGGCCCGCACCTTCGGTCGCCACATCCGGAAATACACCGTGCTGGTCACCAAGAGCACCGTCCCCGTGGGCACGGCGCAGAAGGTGCGCGCCGTGATCGAGGAGGAACTCGAGAAGCGCGGCTGCAAGGTCCCGTTCGACGTCGCCTCGAACCCCGAATTCCTGAAGGAAGGTGCGGCGATCAAGGACTTCATGTCGCCCGACCGCGTGGTCGTGGGCGTCGACAGCGAACGGGCGCGCAAGCTGATGGCCAAGCTCTACCGGCCGTTCCTGATCACCAATTTCCGCGTGCTGTTCATGGACATTCCCTCGGCCGAGATGACCAAATACGCAGCCAACGCCATGCTCGCGACGCGCATTTCGTTTATGAACGAGATCGCCAATCTGTGCGACCGCGTGGGCGCCGACGTGGAGATGGTCCGCAAGGGCATCGGCTCCGACGCCCGCATCGGCAACAAGTTCCTCTACCCCGGCTGCGGCTACGGCGGTTCATGCTTCCCGAAGGACGTGAAGGCGCTGGCCCACACGGCCCGGGAACACGGCTACACGATGCAGGTCATCGAGGCCGTCGAGCGGGTCAACGAGCAGCAGAAAGGGATTGTTTTCGAGAAATTGCAGACCGCGTTGGGCGACCTGCGGGGCAAGGTCGTCGCAATCTGGGGGCTGGCCTTCAAACCCGAGACCGACGACATGCGCGAAGCTCCGGCAACGGTGGTGATCGGCCGCCTGCTCGATGCCGGAGCCGAGGTGCGGGCCTACGACCCCGTGGCGATGCCCGAAAGCCGCCGCCGGATGGCCGACCTGCCGATCCGCTACGCCCAGACGATGTACGAGGCCGCCGAAGGCGTCGACGCTGTGGCCCTCCTGACCGAATGGAAGGAGTTGCGCATGCCCGACTGGACACAGCTGCGCGCGACGATGCGGGGCGACGCGGTCGTCGACGGCCGCAACATTTTCGACAAGCCCGAGGTCGAAGCGGCGGGATTCCGCTACTTCGGCATCGGAAAATAAAAAACCGGCCCGCGGAAGCGGGCCGGTTCTCTTTCAGATCACAGCATCGGAACCACCGTCACGTAGATCGCTGCGATGATGGCCGACGTGATGACGCCCATGATATTGGCTCCCAGCGCGTCGGGCAGGATCATCGACGAGGGGTTGTCGTGCGCGACGATCTTCTGCGCGACCTTGGCCGTCGTGGGCACGCAGCTGACGGCGGCGATACCGATGACGGGGTTGAAATTGCCCCGCTTGAAGAAATACATGAGGTAACCGCCCAAAATGCCCCCGATGCCCGAAATCAGCAGGGCAAGAATCCCCAGGACGAGCAGTTTGAGCACCGTGGGGTCGAGCAGCGTGTGCGCGTCGCACAGCACGCCCAGCAGGATTCCCAGGAAAAACGTCGAACCGTAGAGCATCGGTCCGCTGATGAAATCGTTCACATGCTTGAGTCCCGACTCCTTGATCACCACACCGATGAAGAGCGAGAAGAAGAGCGGAGCGGCCACCGGGAAGAGCAGGCACAGGATCACGCACATCACCACGGCGAACGAAATCTTGGTCGCGGCGCTGTACTGCTTCACCGGTTTCTTCGCCGGTTTCATCTTGATGGCGCGCAGACGCTTGGGGACCATCGCCCGCACCAGGTAGGGATAGCCGCCGTAGGTCAGGCCGAGATAGAGATAGGCGACGACGGTGATCGGCACGAAGATCTCCTTCGAGAGGTTGAGCGAAGTGAAAAGCACCATCGGCCCGTCGGCCCCGCCGACCATCGCGATCGAGGCGCTGTCGCTGGGACTCAACCCCATCGAATAGGCGATCGGCAGCACAGCGAACGTGCCCAGCTCGGCGCACAGCGCGAGGAACATGCTCTGCAAGGGCTTCGCCAGCACGAAATTGATGTCGAGCATCGTCCCGATGCCCATGAAAATCAGACAGGCTATCAGTCCGTTGCTGAACGTGAAGGTGTAGATCGGTTGCAGGAAGTCGATCTGCAAAATGTTCATCAGCTGGTCGGTTTCCGTGACCATGGGGTCCAGAAACAGGTTGCCGTGCATGCCGCCCGGAAAAATCAGCACCCCGGCGTTCACCGCCGCCATGCCCAGCCCCATCGGAATCATCACCAGCGGTTCGAGCACGCCCCTGCGCCCCAGGTAAACCAGCAGGATGCCCAACAGAATCAGCCCGATACGCGCATACATGATCGCGGAATCGGCTTGCAGCAGGGTCGAGATTCCCTGGAAAATATTGCCAAGATCAAACCGTTCCATGGTGCAGCTCGTATAAACGGGTCATCTCGCTGTCTTGCCGTGCGGCATCCCCGGGGGTGCCGAGGTGGTATTCGGCCAGAGCGTCCATCGCATGGTCCGCATCCGGATCGGCGGAAACGTCCCCGCCGATCCGGGCGACCGAACGGATGTAGCGGTCGGTACGCGCAATGTCCATGCGGTAGGCGCGGCCCCATATGCGGCCTTTTCTCAACAGCGCGGAGATCTCCGTTCCGTTAAGCCGGGAGAAGAAAAACGTCATCAGTTTGAGTACGTACGCGAAGGCCATTCCCACGATAAACGTGAAGCCCATCATCAGCGACGTCTCCCCGATCATATGCATCAAATCCATTTTTTTACATTCATCAAAGTTTTACCATCGGGTGTGCCGGAACATTCTGCGCATGCGGCAAAGCATGCCGAACGTCGTTCGCCGCACCGGCGTCGGTGCGACAGCCCGGAGTCCGCACACGGAAATCCGACGTACGATGCACGGACGGCATCATACGCTTGAAAGCGAAAGGATTTGACGGCTAAATGACCAGAACGCCGAACCGGAGGTAGTCGGCGCGATGGAAAGGCAGGGCGGTCTGCCCGCCGCGCAATAAAGAAGAGACGACGTATTTCGTGCAGCAGCCCTGCGCCAGCGGGAAATGCCGCCCGGAGCAGACGTCACGGTCGCCGCCCGACACCCGCTGCGGACCTTCCACCGGCTTGCGCAGCGACCGCACGGGGCAAGGCACGGCCGTCCGGACGGTCTCCGTCGCCACGCAGTCCCCGTATTTGAAACCGGCAAGGAAACATTCCGCCGTCTGCCGGACCGCAGCCGCAGCCGGCACTCCGGACTTCGCCCCCGAATCCATGACGGACGAGAGGGAGGAGACCAGCAGAAAGAGGAATATGAAGACCGATGTTTTCATAGCGTACGGAAATACCCGTACCACAAATTTAGTACAAATCCGGAAGACAAGCAAGTTCGCGGCGGTTTTCTTTCAATTCATTTCCGGCCGGAGGTCGGACGAAGCCGTTCTCCGCCCCCGACCGGCCATGCAGGCCAGCCGGACGGGCACAAAAAAGGCCGGGAAATCCCGGCCCGGAAGGTATGGACTGCGTCTACCTGCGCACCTTGACGATGATCTTGCGCACCGTGCCCTCGCCCACCATCGGGGCGTGCCCGTCCTCGGGGAAAAGCACCGTAAACTGCCCCGGACGCATCGTGTAATAGGTCTGCGGCACGTCGTCGAAGAGCTGGATGTCATTCTCGACGCTGAATTCGCCCAGCGGCTTCTTGAGCTCCCTGCGCTCGCTCCAGCCGAAGGACTCCTCCTCGCCCCGGATGAGAACCTGGATGTCGATGTACTCGTTGTGGATTTCGAGTTTGGCGTCGGGCTTCTGTTTCAGCTCGCGCTCCATGACGTTGACGTAGATGTCCTTGCCGTCGAGTTCGTGAATACCCGGTTCCATCGTCGTCCAGTCGGTCGAGGCGATCAGTTCGAAAGCCTGTTTCATGCGCGGGCTTACGCCGTAGTAAAGCGCGCTGTTTTTCAGAGAGTCTAAAATCATATTCTTTATTTGTTTTTCGGTTCTGCGTTCGTCCGCCGCCGAATTCTGCGACCCCGCGGAGCGAATACAAAGTTAACAAGATTTTTTGTTTTGACAAAGTGGCGGAAAAAGCATTATATTTGATGTCGGAACGTCTTACCGGACCGCACCCGATTCGGCTTGGACTCCACCCTGCTTTTGCGTACCTTTAATAAAAACATACCGATCATGGACTTTACGGAAATCAGACTTTCGGGCAAAACCCGTCGTGAACACGATCTGCTGGGCGAAATGGAAATCCCGGCGGAGTATTATTTCGGCGTGCAGACCATGCGCGCGGTGGAGAATTTCCACATCAGCCGCGTGCGGCTCAACTTCTTCCCGGAGCTGATCCGCGCCCTGGCCGACGTCAAGCAGGGCGCCGCGATGGCCAACCGTGACCTGGGACTGCTCGACCCGGCGATCGCCGACGCGATCATCCGGGCCTGCGAGGAGCTGCGCGCCGGGAAACTCGAGGAGCAGTTCGTCGTCGACATGGTGCAGGGCGGCGCCGGCACGTCGACCAACATGAACGCCAACGAGGTGATCGCCAACCGGGCGCTCGAACTCCTCGGCCATGAAAAGGGCGAATATCAGTTCTGCCACCCCAACAACCACGTCAACCTCTCGCAGTCGACCAACGACGCCTACCCCACGGCCGTGAGGATCGCACTGGTGCGCAGCATCGAGAAACTGGTGGCCTCGCTGCGCGAACTCATCGCGGCGTTCCACGCCAAGGGCGAGGAGTTCTCCGGCATCATCAAGATGGGCCGCACGCAGCTTCAGGACGCCGTGCCGATGACCCTCGGACAGGAGTTCGAAGCCTACGCCGCCAACCTCACCGAGGAGACCGAGCGGCTGACGGCCAACATGAAACTTTTCTTCGAGATCAACATGGGGGCCACGGCCATCGGAACGGGCATCAACGCCGACCCCGACTACGCCGGGCTTTGCACCCGTTACCTGCGCGAGATCACCGGACTGCCGCTCGTCGAGGCGTCGAACATGATCGAGGCCACGAGCGACACGGGCGCCTTCATTATGAACTCCTCGGCCCAGAAACGCCTTGCGGTGAAACTCTCGAAAATCTGCAACGACCTGCGGCTGCTCTCGTCGGGTCCCCGCTGCGGGCTGAACGAGATCAACCTCCCGCCGCGCCAGCCGGGATCGTCGATCATGCCGGGCAAGGTCAACCCCGTGATCCCCGAAGTCGTCAACCAGGTAGCGTTCCGCGTCATCGGCAACGACCTCACCGTGACGATCGCATCGGAAGCCGGACAGCTCGAACTGAACGTCATGGAGCCGATCATCGTCCACTGCCTGTTCGAGAGCATCGAAATGCTGATCAACGCCATGAACACGCTGCGCGAGAAGTGCATCGCCGGCATCACGGCCAACGAGGAGGTCTGCCGCCGGATGGTCTTTAACAGCATCGGGCTGGTGACTGCGCTCAACCCCTATCTGGGCTACGAAACGTCGAGCATGCTGGCCAAGGAGGCCCTCAAAACCGGCAAGGGCATCTACGACCTCGTACTCGAGCATAAGCTGATGAGCGAAGAGGAGTTGCACAAGGTGCTGCAACCCGAAAACATGGTCCACCCGCGCAAGAAGATCGGAGAGTGACCGAACGGAACAGCCCCGGCCCGATGAGCCGGGGCTGTTCATTCCGCCGGGCCGCTATTCCGCCAGCCCGTAACGGCGCATCAGGGGCTTCACGTCGGGCACGGCGCCGCGGAAACGCACGTACTGCGCCAGCGGCTCGTCATAGCCCGCTTCGGTCAGGATATGGCGGCGGTAACGGCGCGCGGTTTCGGAATCGAAAATATCGCCCGTGCCGGTGAATGCCGCGAAGGCATCGGTGTCCAGCACCGCCGACCACGTGTAGGAGTAGTACTGCGCGGGGTAACTGCTGGCGAAGATGTGGTTGTAATAGGTCGTCCGGAAGCGTAAAGCGGTATGCTCCGGGAAGTCGTAACGTTTCAGGAACGCCCGTTCGAAAGCCGCCACGTCGCACCCTTCGACCGGCCGCAGCACGGTGTGCCATTCGAGGTCGAGCAGCGCGGTGGCATAGAAATCGGTCAGGTAAAGCCCCTTCAGGAAGTTCTCCGACTCCTTGAACTTCGCGATCAGCGCATCGGGAATCGGACGCCCCGTCTTGTAATCGCGGGCGTAGTGTTTCATCACCTCCGGCTCCCAGGCCCAATGCTCGTTCAACTGCGAGGGCAGTTCGACCATGTCGCGCGGGAAGCTGCCCGTCACCTGTGGATACGGCCCGCGCGAGAGGAAACCCGCCAGAGCGTGTCCGAATTCGTGGAAGAGGGTCTTGACCTCGGAGGTCGACAGCAGCTTCGGCCTGCCTTCGGCCGCACGCGAGAAGTTGCAGCTGATGGTCACCAGCGGCAGCACCTCCCGCTCTCCGGCGCACGAATACCCGCGCAGGCGCGAGCACCACGCGCCGCCGCGTTTGCCCTTGCGGACGAAGCAATCCAGATAAAGCAGTCCGAGGGGGCGGCCTTCGGCGTCTTTCGCCTCGAAGGTCAGCACGTCGGGGTGGAAAACGGGAATGTCCGTGCGCTGCGTCAGCGTGATTCCGAAAAGACGGTTGGCCACATAGAAAACGCCGTCGTTGAGCACATTGTCGAAAAGCAGGTAGTTGCGCATGCGCCCCAGTTCGGACCCGAATTTCGCCTTGCGCAGCTTGCCCGAATAGAAGGCCACGTCCCACGGTTCCAGCCGGAAGGCCGAATCCCGCTCGTATTTCACGGCGAAAGCCTCCAGTTCGGCACGCTCCGCACGTCCTTTCCCCGCGGCAGCGTCCTTGAGCGGCAGCAGCAGTTCGCGGACCTTTTCGGGCGTCCCGGCCATGTTCGTCTCCAGCGTGTAGGCGGCATAGTTCTCGTATCCCAGCATCCGGGCCCGTTCGAGACGCAGGTTGACGATGTCGACCGACAACTGGCGGTTGTCGTACTTCCCGTCCATGCAGCGCGAGGTGTAGGCCTCGTAGAGTCTCCTGCGCAGATCGCGGTTCGTGGCCGAAGCCATGACCGACGCATAGTCGCCGTTCGTGAACCCGACGGCCCAGACGCCCTGATGCCCCTGCCGGGCCGCATTGCGGGCGAAACGCTGCCGGGTCGTCCCCGCAAGCCCGTCGAGCAGGCTGCTGTCCTGCACGTACAGGACGAACTCCTGGGTCGCCTGCGTGATGTTCTGCCCGTGGCGGATGCGTTTGAGCGAAATCTCGCGGTTCAGCTCCTTGAGCCGCACCTTCTGCCCGGGCGTGCAGAGCGCCCCGCCGCGGATGTAGCTCCGGTAGACCTTGCCGAGCGTCCGCAGCTGGAGCGAATCCAGCCCGGCCGCATCGCGCCGGTCGTAGACGGCCTTCACCAGGCGGAAGATCGCCGTGTCGAGCGTCACGGCGTCGTATGCCTCTCCGGTCAGCTGCGCGGATTCCAGAGAGATCCGGATGACGGAGTCGCCTCCGAAATTCGATTTCAGGTAACCCAGCACCGCGCGCGGAACGTCCAGCAGGCTGTCGGCACAGTCGAGCGGCACGACGACGTTTTCGAAAGTCGCCTCCGCGGGGTCCAGCGCCCTGATTTTCGCAATCCCGGCCTTGTAGGCGCGGATGCCCTCCTCAATGGCGGGCATGATGTCGGCGGCATGGATACGGTCGAAGCGGGGCGCCCCGTAAGGGGCTTCGGAAGGCATCAGCAACGGATTTCCGGCAAAAAGCCGGCCGGAGAAAAGGAACAGCCCACATACGGAGAGGAGAAGCGTTCTCCTTACGAGCGGAAGGGATCGGATCATGGCGAACGATTGGCTGAATTTTTCCACAAGATAGCAAAAAAATCGTTCCGGACAACACCTGCCGGCAAATTAAAACCGGCGGAAAGAGTGTCTCCGCCGGGGCATCCCGTTTTCCGGGTAATTCGTCAGGAACTTTTCCGAAGCCGCACGACGACGGGATGGTGGTCCGAATAGTCGACCGGAAGCACCTCGTAGGAGAGCGGTTCGAAACCGCCGCTCAACACGTAGTCGATGCGCAGCGTGTTGTAGAAACCGCGGAACGTATGCGAATAGCCCGACCCGCACTCACGGAAGGCGTCGCGCAGCCCCCGCGCCATCGTGCGGTAGACATACGACATGGGCGTATCGTTGAAATCGCCGCAGACGATCCGCCGCGTGCGCGTCGCACCCACAACCTGCGCGATACTGTCGACCTGCGCGGCCCGAAGCACGCTATTCTCGCGCAAACGGGTCACGATACTGCGGATTTTGGTCTCGCGCGCCGTGTCCGAGAGAAACTGATGGCTGGTGATGAACTGGTTGTCCGAAGCGTTGATGGCCGTCGAGCGCAGGTGGTTGTTGAAAACCCGCACGGTGTCCTCGCCCACAATCACGTCGGCCCAGACCGAAGACGAAGGCGTCAGCACGGTGTCCGAACGCAGGATGCGGTATTTGCTCAAGATGGTCAGCGTCGAGCCATAGACCGAATCCGGAGCCTGCGTGCGTCCGAAGTGCGCAATCTCGTACTTCTCGCCCAGCAGCGAAAACTCCTCGGACTGCTCCGCGAGGCGGGCATTGAACTCCTGGAGGCAGATCAGGTCCGGAGCCTGCTCCTCGATCAGGCGCAGGATGTCGTCGACGCTGCTCCGGCCGTCCTCGCCGTAGAAACTGCGCACGTTGTAGCTCATAACCTTGACAGCAGCGCGGTCGAAGGCCGTCTCCGTGGCATAGCTGCGGCGGATTTCGGGACGCCAGAAGAGCGAGACCTTGAAAAGCCCCGCCACGACGACGACCAGCATCGCCCCGGCGCACACCCAGCGCCAGCGGATGATCCAGTAGAGCGTCAGCACGACCGACGCGACGTAGACCGCCGGAGCGGCCAGCCCCAGCACGGGAAAGAACCACACGCTGCCCGGATCGACATAGGGGACGAAATAGGTGAGAACCATCGTCGCGCCCACGGCCAGCGTCACGAGCGTCAGCGCCAGGTCGACGAGCCGCATGACGAGACTGCGGCGCCGTTTCCCCGAAGGGCCTCCCCCGTATCCGTTATAGTAATCGGGAGCCATCGTCTAAAAACGGATCGTTCCCCGGCGTTTCCACCAATGCAGCAGCAGGAATCCCCACAGCATGCCGCCCACATGGGCGAAATGGGCCACGTTGCCCACGCCCCTCCATCCGAGGAACAGCTCGATGACGGCATAGATGATGACGAACCACTTGGCCTTCATCGGAATAGGCGGAATCAGCAGCATGATGACCGCATTGGGATGCATCACGCCGAACGCCAGCAGCAGGCCCATCACCGCGCCCGACGCGCCGACCAGCAGCAGCGGCAGCTCGCCGAACGCCAGCGCCGTGAGGTACTGGATCAGCGCCGCACCCACGCCGCAGACCATGTAGAAGGTCAGGAAACGCTGCGAGCCGAGTTCGTATTCGAGCGTACGCCCGAACATCCACAATGCGAACATGTTGAAGAAGATATGTTCGAAATTGGCATGCAGGAACATGTAGGTGATGAACTGGTAGGTATGGAAATAGGGCGTTCCCAGCGACAGGGCGCAATACTGCATGATCGTGTCGCCGACGGGCAGCAGCGCCGTGGCCATGTAAACCAGTACATTGATGATTATCAAATTCTTGACCACCGGAGGGGTCTGAAAATAGCGGTTCATGCGTTTTAATTTTTGCAAATGTAACTCTTTTTCCGCCGGATTATCCCAACTTGGCGCGCAAATCTTCCGGCGTGATCTCGGCGGTGATCGCCTTGCCCGAGGGCGAAAAACTGAAACTGCCCGTGTCGGCCAGCTGTGCGAGCAGCGCCGCGGCCTCCTCGCGCGACAAGGTCCGCCCCGCACCCTTGGCGCCGGAGCGGGCCATCACGCCGGCGATCTTCTCGCGCCGCACATCGGAGAGCGACACCGGAGTCGCAAAGGCCTGCAACAGGTCGAACAGCAGCCGGTCCACGGCGTCGGCGGGCATGTCGGCGGGCGTGCCCCTCACTTCGACGGTCCCTTCGCCGCAGAAGTCGATGTCGAAGCCCAGGGCAGCGAACTCCACGGCATTCTCCTCCAGCAGGGCGTATTCGTCGCCCGAAAGGACCAGCCGTTCGGGGAACAGCAACTGCTGGCTCACCGACGAGCCGTTGCCCAGCATCCGGAGGTAATCCTCGTAAAGAATCCGCTCGCGGGCGCGCCGCACGTCGACCACTACGAAGCGGCCGCCCAGCAGAGCGGCGACATAACCGCCCGGCAGCGGCAGCGCATCGGTGAATTCCGGACGCTGCGGCATGTCGAACCGCTGCTGCTCGGGAACGGCCGACGAAGGGATGAAATCCAGGGCGCTGTCGTCGAATCCGCCGCCCGAAGGGGTGATCTCGAAACCGCCGCCCGACTCGAACTCCTCGAACTCCCCGGCGTCCGCACCCGGCAGGGCGAATCCGCCCGCCGCGGCCTGCGGGAACGACGGCGCGGCGCTCCGGACTCCGCCCGTGCGCAATCCTCCGACCGCGCTGTCCGACACGACCCCGCCGTCGCGGTACGGCACGTCGAAGCCCGTGAAATCAACGTTCGGATCGGGCGCCGAAGGGTCGATATACTCCTCGCGGAAAGGGTTGTAGTCGCTGTTCGACATGGCCAGCGGCTCGCTGTACACGGCTCCTTTCTGCAAAACGGGAATCTCCACCGGGCTGTCCCGGTCGAAATCCATCAGCGGCACGGCGCCCGTTTTGGCCAGCGTCTCGCGCACAGCGGCGTTGACGATCTGCCACACGGCCTCCTCGTCGGCGAACTTGACCTCGGTTTTCTGCGGGTGCACGTTGACGTCGATACGCCCGGGATCGAGCGTCAGGTAGAGGAAATAGGAGGGCTGGCAGCTCTCGGGAATCAGCTTCTCGTAGGCTTTCAGAATGGCGCTCGTCAGATAGGTGCTCTTGAAAAAGCGCCCGTTGACAAAAAGGTATTGCTCCGTGTTGCGTTTCTTGGCGGCAGCCGGACGGCCGATATATCCCTCGATGCAGGCGATCGAAGTGTCGGCCTCGACCTCCAGCAGGTTCTGCTTGATGTGACGCCCCACCACGTCGACGATGCGTCCCGCCAGCGATCCGGCCTGCAACGTATAGACCGGAGCGTCGTTGGCGTAGAGTTCGAAGGCGATCTGCGGGTTACAGAGCGCGATGCGCTGGAACTCGGCCTTGATCTGCGACGCCGAGGTGGTGCTCTTGTCCAGAAAACGGCGGCGCGCCGGGACGTTGTAGAAAAGGTTGCGCACGAAGAACTGCGAACCCACGGGACACATCACCGGGTTCTGCGCCGCGAACTGCCCGCCGTTGATCTCGGTCTGCGTACCCACCTCGTCGCCGGCCTGCCGGGTGCGCAGTTCGACCTGCGACACGGCGGCGATCGAAGCCAGGGCCTCGCCGCGGAATCCGAACGTGTGCAGGGCGTAAATATCCTCCACGGCCCCGATCTTGCTCGTGGCGTGGCGGTCGAAGGCCATGCGCGCGTCGATGGGCGACATGCCACAGCCGTCGTCGACGATTTGGATCAGGTCCTTGCCGCCGTCGCGGAAGTTGACCTTCACCGAAGTCGCCCCGGCGTCGATGGCGTTCTCCATCATCTCCTTCACCACCGAGGCGGGCCGGTTGACGACCTCGCCCGCGGCGATCTGGTTGGCAACGACCTCGGGTAATAATCTGATCTTGTCTGCCATTTACTCCTCGTAATCGTTGGGAACGACCCTAATAGGCGCATAGGGATTGAACTCCTCCTCCCCGACCTGCTGCGTTTCGGTCGCGGGTGCGGTCCGCGCGCGCAGGAACACATCGGCCAGCTTCGGGTAGAGCAGGTAGATGAAAAGCAGCACCAGCACGGCCCCCGCGGCCATCTTCAGCACACGGATACGCCCCCGCTCCTCCTCGTTCGAACGCCGCGCATCCCGGGCTTCGCGCTGGGTGCGGATGTACTGTCCGGGCTGGTATTCGCGGTCGGCATCCTCGGCGCGCTCGCCGCGCAACTCGGCACGGCGCTGTTCACGGGCCTCCTTCTCGGGGTCGTAATAACGCGGGATGTAATTGAATTTGTTCGGGTGCCGTTTGAAAGGGGTAAAGCCTAACATGGTCGTTCTATTTTTTGTAAAGATACGAATATCTTCGCAATTTTATTGCATGACTCTCTTTATTGTGGTTGCATTGCGACAAGCCCCCGCCTCAGGCGGGGGTTTAGGGGTGGGTCAGATTTGCAAACGCGGCATTCCGCCGCCAATTACAAGCCGGAATCAATGTACGAACGATTAATAATTCATCCCGGATTATTACCTGAAGAAGCTTTTCATCCGTTCGAAAATATTCTGGTTCTTGACCGACTCCGCCTTCTGGAAAGAGGGCTGCGCGGCCAACTGCTCGACGAGTTTTCGCTCCTCAGCCGAGAGTTTCGACGGAACGGTGATGTCCACCACCACCAGTTCGTCGCCGCGACCGTAGCCGTTCACGTCGGGCAGTCCCTTGCCGCCCAGGCGCAGCACCTTGCCGGCATGCGTTCCCGGGGCGATCTTGATCTTGGCGCGCCCGTCCACCGTCGGAACCTCGACCGTACCGCCCAACAGGGCCGTCGTCACGGTGATGTTCAGGTTGTGGATCAGATCGTTGCCGTCACGCACCAGTTCGGGGTTGCGCTCCTCCTCGATCACCACCTGCAGGTCGCCGTTCACGCCGCCCTGACGCGCGGCGTTGCCCTTGCCCGTGACGGTGAGGACCATACCCTCGCCCACGCCGGCCGGGATCTTGATCTCCACGACCTCCTGCCCGCGCAGCGTGCCTTCGCCCTTGCACTTGTCGCACGACGCGGTGATCACCTTGCCCGTGCCGCCGCACGTGGGGCACACGCCCTGCGTCTGCATCCGGCCGAAGAAGGTGTTCTCCACCCGCGTCACATAGCCCGTGCCGTTGCAGGTCGAACAGGTCGAATAGGAATTGGCGTCCCTGGCTCCCGAGCCGCCGCACTTGTCGCAGGCGACGGTCTTGTTGATCTTGAGTTTCTTCGTAACTCCGTTGGCGATCTCGGCCAGCGTCAGACGGACCCGCACGCGGATGTCCGAGCCGCGGTTCACGCGCCGTCCCCCGCCGCCGTTCGACGAGCGGAATCCGCCCCCGAAATGGCCGCCGAAAATGTCGCCGAACTGCGAGAAGATGTCCTCCATCGAGAAGCCGCCTCCGAACCCTCCGAAGCCTCCGGCTCCGCCGCCCGCAGCGCCGTTCATGCCGGCGTGGCCGAACTGGTCGTAACGGGCGCGCTTGTCGGGGTTCGACAGCACGTCGTAGGCCTCTGCGGCCTCCTTGAATTTCTCCTCGGCCTCCTTGTCCCCGGGGTTTTTGTCGGGGTGGAACTGGATGGCCGCTTTGCGGTAGGCCTTCTTTATTTCGTCTGCGTTAGCGTTCTTCGCAACGCCCAGCACTTCGTAGTAATCCCTTTTTTCTGCCATGGTCTTACTCTCCTACAACTACTTTTGCGAAGCGCAGCACCTTCTCGCCCAGCATGTAACCCGTCTGAACGACGTCGATGACCTTGCCCTTCTTCTCGTCGCCGGCGGCGAACCGGGCAACGGCCTCCGAAAAATCGGCGTCGAACTCCTTGTCCAGCACCTCGATCTCGGTCACGCCCTTGCGGCGGAGCGCCTCGGTAAATTTCTGTGAAATGAGCGTCACGCCCGCCCGCAGCGCCTCCAGATCGTCGCTCTTCTGCATGGCGTCCACGGCGCGCTGCACATCGTCGCGCACAGGCAGCATCTCCAGCAGCACGTCGCGGCCCCCGGTCTGCACCAGGTCCATCTTCTCCCGGAGCGTCCGTTTGCGGTAGTTGTCGAACTCGGCCTGCAAACGCAGGTACTTGTCCTGCCATTCGGCC
>ENA-OPSZ01000982-OPSZ01000982.1-human-gut-metagenome-genome-assembly--contig:-NODE-982-length-15051-cov-2.279941_pt1 | contig 15051 bp, 7 predicted proteins | sample MGYA00241814_ERZ501919 | MGnify/ENA primary metagenome ERZ501919 (study PRJEB25962, sample SAMEA2042440) | human gut metagenome | biome: human gut; feature: human-associated habitat; material: faeces... | reverse complement strand
TGCTTCTCCGTCTTCACCCGGCATGCTGCGGCGTTTACGGCTGGCAACGTGCACGTGTTGCAGATATTCGCCTGCAGAAAGGAAAGCTCCCATGTCGGAAGTCTCTTCCCAAGTCATGTGCCAGAAGTCACCCATACAGCGTACACCCGGATTGTTGATGTCGCGGCAGATGGAAGCTGCATCCGCTACCTGACGAAGATAGAATGCTTCTTTCCTGTTGAGCGGTTCAAAGATAACTGTAGTCCCGTGCTCTTTTGCGAAGTTACCCATTTCATTGAATTGTTCGCATAAGAAATCCCGCGTTTCCTGCGTATGAGGCATAGCCGGTTTTTGACCGTTGAAAGCCGGGACGATGATCACACCCGTAGAACCCAGTTCGCCTGCAGGAGCAATGATCTCTTTCATCGTGTCCATGCACTGCTTGCGGATAGCCGGATCTGTCGAGAGGATGAACCCCTGGAAACCAGCACAGATGGCGCTCACTTTGATGTTGCGTCCGTTTAGTGCTTCCTTGATCTCTTTTACACGATCTTTCAGGCCACGTCCGCCCGGTTCGAAACCAACGACACCTAACTTTTCCATCAAGTCAAATTTCTCGTTGAGATTAGCTCCCGGTGCAATCCCTTCCTGAAAGGATATCTTCAACTCGGCTTTGCTGTTTGGACATGATCCCTTTTCTGCCGGACAACCTTCTGTAGAAGCAGCCTTGCCGCCACAGGCAGCAAAAGCTGAACTACCGGCTGCAACAGCCGCGCCTGCCAGAGTTGCTCTTAAAAAGTTTCTTCTGTTCAGTGCCATATTTTATTTTTTCTTTTCATCACGAGGTTTTCCTGGAACCGGAACTGTAAATCCACTCATATCCATCTTGCCTAAGTTCAGGTCTTTCGGAGTATAATCCAGAGGAGAAGCAGTCATTGCATCCCATGTCGTTTCTGCACCGGTGTATGCTGATTCACGTCCCATGATAGCAGCCATGTTGGCAACAGCTGTTTCTGAAGCCTGTTCGATAGGTTTGCCGCCACGGATGCAGTTTACCCAGTTTACATGTTCCAATACATATGGATTTGTCTGTGTATGTGCGTTCTTTTCTGCTTCACCATCGTATTTCCAGATGACGTTACCTGCATTGTCCTTGATTTCCATTTCAGCACTGTTCCAAGAACCTTTTGTTCCTTGGATAAATTCGCTGACGTTAGTGGCACAACCATCAATCTGGCGGCACATACTATGCAAGTGGATGCCGTTTTCCATTGTGAAATCGATGCTGAAGTTATCATACTGGTCGCCCGTGATACGGCGTTGGCGAGAACCGAAACCGACAGCCTTAACCGGTTTCAAGCCGCTGAACCATGTGAATACATCGATGTTGTGCACATGCTGTTCCACGATATGGTCTCCGGATAACCATTTCCAGTTTACCCAGTCCTTGATCATGTATTCGCAATCGTTCCAGTCTTTCTGACGTTCGCGGAACCACAACATGCTCTGATTCCAGTAAACTACACCACCCGTAATTTCACCGATAGCACCTTCCATGATCTTCTTGTAAGATTCGACATAGTTGCGCTGGTGATGACGCTGTGTACCTGTTACGACACATAGATTTTTTGCCTGAGCCTGTTTGGCGGTTGCCATAATCGTACGATAGCCTACCGGGTCGACACAAATCGGTTTTTCCAGGAAACAATGTTTGCCTTTTTCAACCGCATATTGGAAATGTACCGGACGGAATACGGGAGGAGTTGCAATAATGACAACATCGACACCGCTATCGATCAATTGTTTGTATGCATCCAGACCAACGAAACGTTTGTCTTCAGGAATATTACATCCTTTTTCTTTCAGCTTGTCGGCCAAAGCGTCTACACGTTCTTTGAATGTATCGGCAACGGCAACGACTGTCACGCCGTTTGCAGCATCCAAGAAGTTTTCTGCTGCACCGGAACCGCGTCCGCCACAACCGATAACACCGGCTTTCAGTTCTTTTCCGTCAGTAGCCTTATCGGGCAATTCCGGAATATAATAAGTTCCAGGTTCTTTCAGAGGTTTGTTTGCAGCTGCACTTTCGCCGCCGCCTGCACATGAGGTTAATACACTTGCACTACCTGTACCGATTGCACCCAGTGCTCCGGCCATAGCTGTACTTTTTAAAAACGATCTTCTGCTAATACTGTTTTCTTTCTTCATGATATAGTAATTTTTAGGTATCAATTAAACATCTGTTATTTCGCTCCAATTGCCGGGTCCGGTTCGCAAACCACACGGAAACCGATACCGCGGATATCCGAATACCACCAGATACTCTTCGGTTGTTGCGGATCAGTCTTCAACCAGGCATCATGCTTTGTATAATCGCGGGCTGCAGAACGAACGTCTGCCGCATCGGAAGTGTAGTTACCGCCGCGTACAACCCATTCTTCTCCTTCTGTGATTAACGGGTTGGTCACGTTATCGCCCCCTTTGCTGTAAGCCTTCGGATCATATTTGTCGGCACAATATTCCATTACATTACCCAACATATTCTTCAAACCGAACGGTTTCGCTTTCACTTCGCCCGGCTCTTGAGTTCTGTTTTTGCTGTTCTTCGCGTAAATCACGAATGAACTGATGCTGTCTGTTTTTGCATCGAAGAACTTACGCCAGAATCCCTGGTCTGAAAAATCTTTCGGGTTCCCGGTGAAGAAATAAGGAGTTTCCGTTCCTCCACGGGCTGCATATTCCCATTCTGCCTCGGTCGGCAGGCGGTATTTTTTCCCTGTTTGTTTGGACAGCCACTGGCAGAATGTTTCTGCAGCATAGTGTGTCATCGTGATAGCCGGACGGTCACCTGCGCCCCATCCCTGGTCGGGGAATCCGAACGGAGGAGTCGGGCCGGAAATGGCATCGACATCCGGATTGCTGTTATTTGCATATACGGTTTCAGGCGGAGTACGTCCTTCGCTCATGGTTTGTCCGTAGAATGCCCAATACTGATCCCACGTCACTTCTACTTCAGCCATAAAGAACGGACTGACCGTAACGTTTCGAACCGGGGCTTCATCTGCCTTATGGAACGGTTCTTTATCGGTGCTACCCATTTTGAATGTACCGCCCGGAATGGCGACCATTTTGAATGCAACGGCCGTACCCGGAATTTGTTCCGTATAATCGGTAAAAGATGTGACAGGTGTCGCCGTCTTGAAATAAAGGCTGGTATCAACAGTAGCCGTGGCGGCTCCGGGAATACCTGTTAATTTGCCGTGTTTATAATCCGGATTATAGTGTCCGGCGTCGAGGTGGCAGCTGATACACTGTAAATCCAGTTTCTTTTCGTTTTCGTCATAATAAAGGTGAGCGGTAATGCCGTCCTGGTTAATCCCTTCCGGGAACAAGTTCTGATGGCATTCCTTGCAGGATTCGTTCGGAATATATTTGACGGCATGTTCCAGTTCCGACTTGGTGTTCCAGTCGAAATCCGCACTGTCTTTTGTCATGAAGGACCATACGTCTTTCAATCCCAATTTGGCTTTAGCCGTATAATGATTCCAGGTGTCGCTTTGAGGCGGAAGGTGACAAGCCACGCAATGTGTTTTAACGCCGCTTCCGTTATTTACGTGTTTGGAGAGCTTCCAGCTGTCTTCCGCATGAGGATGAACATGGCACATCATACAGGATTCATCGGAAGAAAAATAAACGGATGTTTTATATACGGCAACCATAATGCCTGCCCCGAGAAGTAATCCGACCAAAAGAATGAAGGTTTTTCCTTTGAAAAATCTCCCTTTTTCGGAAGGATAGCGATTAGAATTGTTGTTAGTAGCCATTTGTTTTTATGGTAAACGATTTTACAATTAGTCCTGAATTAGATTTAAAAATCGGCAATAAAAGTAGTCTTTTTCTACATAAAATAAAAGTTTGCACCCGCTATTTAACGAAATATGCATAGTGATTATGCTTTTTTACCAATTTTTGTAAAAATAGGAACTTGTCCCCGCTTCTTGAATGGAAATGCGGGGACAGCTCCCTTCATTTATTGCTGTTTATAAATTAGATTGAATCGGTTTCATGATGAAAGAGAATTCATAATCTCCGTAATGGATACGGTATTGTTCCAGTGGAAGCGCTCCCCAGCTGTTGACGCAACCCAATCCCATTTGTACCTTGTCAATACACATATTGGTGTAGTTTGCCTGAGGTACAAGTTCGGAGTGTCTCTGGTCTTTCTGTACTCCGTCGTCAAGTGATTCGATCGAATAATTCAAGGCTGAAGCCGAGAACGGAGCTTCCGAAATGAACATGAGTCCGTTGCCGCCTTTGTTGGTCTGTTTCCACCAACGGATATCCGTTTTGGTCCCTGTTTCCTGCGGGCGGATATAAGAGTAGAACTGTTCGTCTACAGTCTGTCTGTAATTACCCAGGTCGGTGACGTTGTTACGGTCGGAATAGTTCTCGATCGGACCTCTGCCGTAATAGTTGATCTGATCCAAGCATTTAGGCATCTGCATCTGCATGCCGAAGCGGAACATATCGGAAACTTCAGCCGATTTGTCGGCTACCATTTTCTGTGTGACTTTCACTGCGCCTTCGTTGTTGATCGTATAAGTCAGATACAATTTGGCTTTTACTGCATCCATCGTGTATTCGGCATTGACAGTAGCCATGTCGTTTTCGATTTTGTTTGTCAGAGAAACCAGTTTCAATCCCGGTTCTTTCCAGGCGGCATATTTGTTTTGCAGGTTGGCTCCCATATCGTTGTCGGTCGGAGCACGCCAGAAGTTCGGAGTCAGTTTTCCGTCTTCTTTCAGCATCGTCATGCCATTTACATCGTATCTGCACAAGAAACCGTCATGCTTATCGAAGTCCATGCGGAAATTCTCTCCTTCGACGATCAGATAATTGATGTCATTATCTTTAATGGTCGGAATGACAGTCTCAATGTTCACTTGGTGTACATTCTGCAAATCCAGTTTCGGAGCATTGTACGGGCGGATCGTCAACTGGTTTTTGGCTACCGTATAACCGGCAGGCAGCAATGTTTCCGCTTTTTTCAACTTAAAGGCCACATTCAGCAAGAGTTCTTTGCATTTGCAAATGCCCTCTGTGCTATAATTCAGTTTTATGGACTTGGTCTGTTGCGGAGCTACTTCCAGGTCTTTGACCATGCCTATCTGAACCACTTCGCCGTTAGCCAGCAATTCCCATTCTGCATAGTAACCGTCTAGGTTACGGAAGAAGTTTTCGTTGTATACGTTTACGACACCGTTAGCCAAGTCGGATGGAGTCACCCAGATGGACTGGTAGATATGCCCGACTTCGTGCATATGCGGATTCGGTTTGCGGTCCGGGCTTATCAAGCCGTTGTCCATAAAGTTGTTGTCGGAAGCGTCATATTTATTCCAGTCGCCGCCATAAGCATAGAAAGGAACGCCGTCTTTTGTTTTCCAACGCAAAGACTGATCAACGAAATCCCAGATAAAGCCACCTTGGTATTTCGGATATTTGCGGATCAGATCCCAATATTCTTTGAATCCCCCTTGAGAGTTACCCATCGCGTGCGCATATTCGCATTGGATAAGCGGTTTGTCGATGTCTCCCTTGCAATATTCTTCACTACCTTTATAGTCACGGTACATCGGGCAATAGATATCGGTGAATTCGCTTGTCCGTGCCTGTTCGTATTGTACGGCACGTGATTTGTCTTCGTTCTTGATCCAGGTATAACAAGCTTCGAAGTTTGGACCCATGCCGGCCTCGTTGCCTAATGACCAGAAAATGATGGACGGGTGATTATAACCACGCTGGACGTTGCGCTGGTTGCGTTCCATATGTGCTTTGGCGAACAGCGGGTTTTTAGCCAACGTCTTGTCACCGTATCCCATACCGTGCGATTCTACATTTGCTTCAGCAACGACATAAATACCATATTTGTCGCAGAGGTCATACCATAAATTGTTGTCTGGATAATGACAAGTACGTACGGCATTGATATTGTATTCCTTCATGACCTTGATGTCCTGGATCATGCGCTCCGGCGATACGACGTAACCTCCGTCCGGATCCATTTCGTGCCGGTCGGCTCCCTTGAACAAGACTGGTTGTCCGTTTACCAATATCTGGGCGTTTTTCAATTCGATCTTGCGGAAACCGACTTTCACCGGAATAACCTCAGTCGTGTTGCTGCCGTTTTTCAAAGTTGCGATCAGTGTGTAGAGAACCGGAGTTTCGGCAGTCCATTTCTCAGGATTGCTTATTGCCATGTCGGTGGAAACTTTGCCCGAACCTTTGACCGACGAAGTAGCGACTTCTTTGCCGGCCTTATCTAACAGTTTCAGGTCGACTGTCCCGCTGCCTTTCAGGTTCAGGGAAACATTTAAAGTACCGTCTTTATATTGTGCATCCAAATCCGGAGTCACGCGGATGTCCTGAATGTATTTCGGAGTGCGGGCATAGAGGTAGCAGTCGCGGCCTACTCCGGAGAGGCGGAGGAAATCCTGGTCTTCCAGATAAGTCCCGTCGCACCAGCGGAACACCTGGAATGCGATCAGGTTTTTCCCTGGTTTCAGGTATTTGGTCAGATTGAATTCGGCTTCAAGTTTGCTGTCTTCACTGTAGCCGACGAATTGTCCGTTCACCCAAAGATACATGTTTGATGTGACAGAACCGAAATGAGCGAATATCTCTTTTCCTTTCCAGTCTGCCGGAACCATGATCTCTTTACGGTAAGAACCTACGTGGTTGTTTTCCGTAGGAACTTCAGGCGGGTTGTTCTTGAACTGGCTTCTCCAAGGATACCCGACATTCACATAGATCGGGTCGCCATAACCGTTCAGTTCCCACAAGCCGGGTACTTTCAGATTATCCCATCCCTTGTCGTTGAAGTTCACCTGATAAAAATCTGTCGGGCGCATATCTGCATTTTTTACCCAGAAGAATTTCCAGTTACCGTTCAAGGTCATAAAATTCCCGGATGATTCCTTACATCCTTTCAATGCACTGTTTTCGTCTTCGTATGCGAAATAGTTGGTGTGCATGGGAGCTCTGTTGATCTCGTTTACGTTAGGATCTCTCCACTCGTTTTTTTGAGCGAAAGCTGCCGTCCCGAGCAGGGACAGGCAGCAAGCAAGTACGTTTAGTTTCATAAGATGTTATTTATTTACGGTTTTTCAGGATTTCAATCAATCCATTTTTGCCATTTTACATTATCGTTATATCCGGCTTCCACCATTGTTTCAATGAATTGCATACCTCTTACGCCGTCGTATACGGTCGGGAAATCCAAGCAGTCTCCACTGGGTGTTTCTCCGTTTTTGATAGCTCTGACGGTAAGTGAGAAATTGCGGTAGATATTGGCAAAAGCTTCGATAAAACCTTCCGGGTGTCCTGCCGGAGTTCGGGTATTCCACAGGGCTTCGGGGGTCAGGTAGCCGTTGTTGCCGATATCCAATATTTCAGTCGGACGATCTCTCCATCTCAATGTCAGCGTGTTCGGCTCCATCTGGCGCCATTCCAGTCCGCCTTTTTCACCATAAATACGGATGCGGATATTATTGGCTTCGCCTGTTCCGATCTGTGTTGCGGTCAAGACGCCTGTCACATCGTTTTCGTAGCGAAGGAATGCCGCCCCGTCGTCATCGATCGGACGTCCGGGAACGAATGCCTTCAGGTCGGCACATAGTTCTTTGACTTTCAGTCCGGTAATATATTCGCTCAAATGCCAGGCATGTGTTCCGATATCCCCTATGCAACCGGCTTTGCCGGAACGTTTCGGGTCTGTGCGCCATCCGGCATTGTTGCCACCTAGCAATTCGATACGTTCGGAAAGCCATCCTTGCGTATATTCTACATAGACGCGACGCAATTTCCCGAGTTCGCCTTTCGCGATACGGGCTTTCGCCTCTTTTACTGCCGGATAGGCCGAGTATACATGTGTCAGAGCCAGCACGAGTCCGGTTTCTTCCACTTTTTTCTGTAGTTGTTTGGCCTCTTCGAGTGAGAACGTCATCGGTTTATCCACGACCACATGGAACCCTCTTTCAAGAGCCATCATAGCCGGTTCGAAATGCCAACGGTTGGGAGTCACGATCGTGACAAAATCCATCCTTTCTCCTTCCGGTAAGGTCATTTCGTGTTCGAACATTTCTTGGTAAGTGCTGTAAATCCGGTCTTCCGGCAAAAAGTACGATAAACCGGAGCTTTTGGATATCTCAGGGTCTACGCTGAAACATCCGCAAACTAATTCGATCTGATTGTCCATAAAGGCTGCGCGACGGTGGATCGCCCCGATGAAGGCGTCACTACCTCCTCCAACCATTCCCATTCTTAATTTTCTGTTCTTCATGATATTATTAAATTAGCAATTCGGTGAATTGAGATATTGCCCAAAGTTACAAAATGTTGTAATAAGTGCAATGTGTTTTGCAATAAATAATTTGTTATGCGAAGTGTATATGTCATATACAAAAAAAACTTGATTCCGAAAATCAATATCACTGTATCACTTTTTATTTTTAACTGACTGTATATTAGTATGATGATATGCAATTGGTGCTTGAAATATCTATCACGCTTATATCACTCATATGTCACCGCTTTTTTATAAGTTAAAAGTCTTTTTAGGACTTGCTTAGCTCAACTACCTGATATATAGTGCCTCTGTTGCTTCTTTTCGAAGGAATGCCGTTTCGCTTCAAAAGACGTCCGAAGTTGGAAATGACGGTTTTTGTGTAGCTGAAATCACGTTGTTTCTGCTTGATCCGCCCTAAAATCTCTATCGACAGAAGAAATTCGCCTACCTCATTCTTTTTCGGGAGTCGGAAATATTGCAGGAACAGTTGTTCTTCGGGCGGTATTTGCTGGAACTGCCGGTTGTTGGCGACTATTTCGGTTTCTTCCTCGTGTGTGAACCAGTAGCGTTCGCCGTTAGCCAATGCTTCCATCGCCTGTGCATACAGCTGCTCGTAGTCGATCGGTTGTATATAATCGATGGTGTCTGTGACTTCGATGCAAATGAAACGCCGGCTACCGGTCGGGTCGGTCAGGATATTGAAGTTGTTGCTTGTCGCGATGAATGTGGCGTAACGTCTTAAATTCCTGTTGGCCGTCTGATAGGGCAGCCGTGTACTGACATTCGCTTTTTGCAGGATATGCTTCAGGTAGCTTTGGTGCGTATCCTTGACGGAATCGAACTCGTCTATGTTTACCAGGGCATAGCGGTGCAAAGCCAACTCCGTATCCCGGCGCTTGCTGAAATCGATGCTGTCTGTGTAGAACTGCCGCAGTTCGGGAGGCAGGATGTTCAGGCAATAAGTCGATTTGCCGCATCCCTGGTCGCCGACCAGTAGGGGAGTAGTGCTGTTGCCATGTTCCCGGTCCAACCCTAACCAGTGCGCTACCATACTGAGGAACCATCTGTGGAAGTGGTCTGCCCATCGGATATTGTTGCAAGGTACGCGTTTGGCAAGCTTCCGGATATGATCTTTGCCATCCCATTTGGGCAGATGTCCGAGATATTCTTCTATCGGGAAAAAAGTGGGTATGTTGTCCGAGTAAACATATCGTTCGATGTCTTTATCCCAGACGTTCAACCCTTCTTTGTGCGCTTCCGTACAGATGGAGTTGCGGACTTCGCGGGTGAAAGGGCTGAATGTGAAACGTAGGAGCGATTTGTCCCGGTATTCCACTTCGCCACTCATCTTGTTGTTTCTGATTTCGTAACGGCGCAGCATGAATTCTTCTAATTGCAAAGTCAGCGACATGATTTCAGGCATGAATGTTTTTCCGGCGAGCGCTTCTTTCAGTGTGTAGACAGATCGGAAAGTCATGCGGATTTCCATCTCTTTGGATCTCAGATCGTTGTAAAGCAGTGTGCATTGTACGGCATCCTCTTCCGGGATACCGGCTTTCAGGCAATTATCGGCTAATAGGGTAAAGACCGGCTTGAGATCCCCGTCTTTTATCTGTCCTGATTTTCGGATGGCGTCTACCATCGCTATGCTGAACAGTGTAGCGATCCGATAGTTGCGTGACATACCGGGCATTAGCCTTTGAAGTGGTTCGGATGGTTCTTCCGGGACGATACGGATCTCTTCCGAATCCGCCATCCGCATCGGTTGCTCGATCCGGATGGCGACGGCATCGGGGTTGTATACCGGCTGCGGGTCGTAGCTCATGCGGCATCCGTGCTGTAGGACCGGTTCTTTCAGTGTGATGTTACGTCCTAATTGTGGCTGGTAGTATTTAACTGCCGTCAAGTAGGCTTGCGAGTGGAATCGTTTGACCTGTTCGGGTGAGCGTGGAAGCGTCCCGTCCGGCAGTGTGAACGGGATCACTATTTTCACGCTTTTCCCGCTAAAGCCGACGAATGCCAGTAGCGTTTGCGGCATCATGGCGGCTTGTTGCCGGATTTGTACCGCTTCTTGCAAGTCGGAAAGATGGTTTACTTCGAGCAGCACCAATCCCGAATAGTCGCGCATGGGAGGGGCGGGTTCGCCTGTCTTGCGGAAAGTCCCTCCGAAAACGACCACCGGAAGTTTCTGTATGTAGCTGTTTTGCGTGCCGGGCAGTGCAAACATGGCTTTGTCGCGTGTGGTGCTGACCGGTTTGTTGAGATTCTCTGTTCGTAGGGCAGCCTGCAGTTTTTCCATTTCGACGGAACGCATGACGAGCGTCTCCTTTTCATATCGATATAACGTTACCTTCATCTTTGATTGTTTTTTATCATGAATTTCTACTTGCAAATCATTTCCACCTTTCAAACTTGAGTCTTTTCATGAACTTCTTCATTTCCGGATCAGCCTTGATGCATAGCCGTTTAGCTTTCACGCGATGAGGCGTGCAGTCTTTCGGGTTTTCATATCCTTCACTTCCGGCCGAGAGGAACAATGTTCCTATGCCGTGAAGGTTTATGGTGTACCCCATATCCAGTTGGAACTGGATTTCGCGTCCGATTTCGATTATGGCAGCCAGTATTTCGCCTCTTGAAAGCGTGCACCGGGTAGAGATACATGTAGCCAGTTGTTCGGTCGATACTTGCCCGGATGTTACCGGGACACCATAATAGCGGATTTTTTCTGTTTCTCCGCTTTTGTCCACTTTGGGACGTACTACATAAGCGTGTGACATAAGCTGTATTTTTGATAAAACCAATGAATAAAACTGAGAGAAGTGCCTAATTAACTTTCTTTACACCCGGATTTACATTTCTGAACACCCGGGTGACGGCAGTCTGTACATGGGGGTGTAGGGGTTGGAAACATCCGGATGTATGTGACCTTAAGTCCTTACAAAGATAATAAAAATATGGAGAAAATGCAAGAAAATCAACGGTTTTTTTTAAAATAAATGAGGCTAGCTTTAATACGCAGTCAACCTATTTCAGGACGAGACAAAGTGATGGATGGTGATAGGGGAGTGATACATAAAAAAGGGCATGTGTCACTTCTTTATCGGTTGATAATTAATATGATATCATGAAAAAGTGATAGAGTGATATTACAAAATATACACAAGAAAAAATAGGGAGGAAGTAAAAAACTTCCTCCCTAGTCTGATTGTTTAGGAGTAGATATTATTCGTAATACGGGTTCTGTATGATTGCCGGATTACGTAAAGTCTCTTCTAACTTGATTGGTGCGAAATACATCTTGTTGTCCCATTTTCGTTTCTCAATATAGTTCAGATTGAGAACTGTCCAGGTGTAATTATAGACTTCTTCGTCATGAACATACGGTAAAGATGCTGTCTTGCCCGGTTTTAAACGGCCGACAATTGATACACCGGTTAATTTCTTGTTTCCGATTTCCGGTGCAATCATCCAGCGACGTATGTCATAATAACGTGAATGTTCATAAGTTAATTCGACACGACGTTCATGGCGCAGGAATTCACGCAGATCACTTTGGTTGAATGTTTGTCCGCGAACAGCCAATGTGGCTTTGGTATCTGGACGACCGATACGTCCACGGATAGCGTCTATATAAATGACTGCTTCATCCAATTTGTTTAATTCGATACAGGCTTCGGCTGCAATCAAATACATTTCGGCTAAGCGGATGTAAGGCATCGGACAAGTTTGGAAGTTGTGTTCGTTGGCTGCTACAGAACCGTCGATCAATTTCTTTTCCAAATAGCCGGTGTAAGTACCATTCCAGTTTTCGATCTGTCCCATACGGGTATCAACGCCGACCATACCATTGAATTTTTCCTGCTTGATGGGATTGTTATCGTCATCAACTGAATATATGGCATTGACGTTATTGCCGCCTTCACTTAATTCATAATAACCGAATTGCAGGTTACCCAGTGGAGTCGCATCGAACACGGCTCCATCGGAAGCTCTGGGGCGTCCCCACTCTGCACCATCATAACCGATAGTTGCATAAAAACGTGGTTCACGGTTCATATACGGATTTTCGGTGGTTGATTCACCTGGCTTCAATAGCGTATTCAGGATTTTGCCTTCTTCTGTTTCGAAAGCCATCACCAAGTCATGTGTCGGAGCTGTTCCGGCCCAGTTGTGATAACCGTTCGGCCCATGCAATAGGGCTACACGGTTACGAACCCAGTTGTCGGCATTCAAATCTTTGTTTACATACTGTTTCGACCAGATAGTCTCTTCGTTGTTCGTGATAATGATGTTATGGAATTTTTCTGCAATTTCCTTGATGGTACCGGCATTACAGTCAATCAAAGAGTAATTGCTGTCATTGATAACATCTTTAGCGGCATCTAATGCTTGTTGATATAGTGCTTGACGGTCACCTGTATATTGGTTACACTCTAATTTATTGACGGTACGATCAGCAAACAATGGGCTGGCTACATGCAGTAACAGACGTGCTTTTAATGCTTTAGCTGCTCCTTTGGTCGCACGACCTAAATTGACACCGGTTTGTTGTTCAGGTAATAGGTTGGTAGCTTGTTCGATGTCTTTCAGAATAAAATCCATTACATCCGCAACATTGGCACGTGGTAAATTTAGGGCCGAAGCTTCTTCAATGCTATACACTTTGTCTACGATGGGTACGCCACCGAAACCACGGAGCAACTCAGTGTAGATATATGCCCGAAGGAAATAAGTTTCTCCTTTCAATATATTCAAGTCTACACCGGTCTTTTCAGGAACGTTGTCGATATTTGCCAAAACCAGATTGGCACGATAGATCCCTTTGTATTGCTTGCTCCATTTGAACGGGCAGTCGTCACGGTCGTAAGCGCCCAAGTTGCTCGGTGAGACGGTCGCCTCGTTGATATCACGGCATCCGTATACGTGCGTAAAGAAAGCATCATCTGTCCAGGCGTCTGGATTTACTTCTTGTGCTATGTCGCATACGTACGAATAGACATCGTTGACAACCGTTTTTGCTAAATCTGCATCCGACCAGACTGTTGTTTCGTCATACTGGTCTTCAGGTGTGAGGTCCATGAAGTCGGAACAAGAACTAAGTGAAAGTGTCAGTCCCGCTGCTGCCGAAAGGCAGATATATTTCAATTTTGTTTTCATAATAATTACCTTTTAAAATGTTGCTTGAACTCCGAAGTTGATGATTTTTCTCAAAGGATAGCCTCCTAAACTGGCGTCACGCTGTTCTGGGTCTGCATCTTTAACACCGTCGATGGTAATCAAGTTGGTCCCGTTGGTGTAAAGACGCAAATTGGAAATGCCCGCTTTTTTCAATCCTTCGAAATTGAATGTATAACCCAATTCAATATTTTTCAGACGTAGGTAGTTGGCATTTCTCATGAAATAGGTATTGTCGTTGTTGATCCAATACTGGTTTTCACGGTCCCATGTACGCGGTCCTTCCGAATACGGATTTTCCGGTGTCCAACGTTTGTCGTAGTCGCTCTTCAAGAAGTTACCAACTAAGCCTGACCATGTTTCGATATACACTTCGGCCCCGGTTGCTCCCTGCCATAACATCATCAAATCGAAGCCTTTCCACTCTGCACCAAGCGAGAAACCGAAGGTCCAATCAGGCATACCTTTACCAATTTTAGTACGGTCTTGGTCATTGATAACACCATCACTAGTAACATCCACGAAACGAACATCACCTGGTCGTGCATTAGGTTGCAAGAGCTCGCCATCTTTATTCACATAACTGTTCACTTCATCCCAATTCTGGAAAATACCATCTGTCTTACGACCGTAAAAATAAGGCCATACCTCTCCGTTCTTGGCATGTACATAATCACCTACACCAGAAGCACCTGCACTCTCGTAATTCTGTTCACCAGAAGCATTACCCAAATCCAACAGTTTGTTTCTCGAATAAGACCAGTTAGTATTAACCCAATAAGAGAAATCTTTGATATTATCCTTCCAGCCGAGTTCCATTTCAATACCCCAGTTCTCCATAGAGCCTAAATTACCCCAAGGTTTGCTTTGACCAATATAAGTAGGAACCGGCATTTCTGCTAACATATCCGTTGTCTTTTTATAGTAATAGTCAAATCCAAAACTCAAACGCTGATTGAGGAAACGCATGTCTATACCAAAGTCTGTTTGTGTGGAGGTTTCCCATTTGATATCAGGATTAGCAGCAGCAGCCGGAGAAGTACCATATATCATCGCGCCACCATTTTCACCAGGTTTCGTAAAATCATTCATATTAGGTTTATAACTTCCACCAAAATAATAGTTTTGGCCACCACTCATCAAGGCACGATAACGGAAATCACCGATAGACTCATTACCATTCTGCCCCCATGAAAAACGGAATTTCAAAACATCAAACCACTCAGGTTTCATTTTTGCCAAATAAGGTTCATTCCAAACATTCCAACCTAATGAGAAGGACGGAAATACACCCCACTTATTGTTGGCACCGAAATGTGAAGAACCATCACGACGAACTGTCACCTGTAACATATAACGTTCAGCAAAGTTATAATCTATACGTCCGAAATAAGAGGCAATAGAAGTATGAGTTGCATCACCTATTCCACCCCATAAAATAGATTCTGTTTCAGCAGCTGTAGCAGATCCGATATTAGCATGAATAGGATTCAAATCAAACAAATCAAAACCTTTACCACCAATATTACGTGAACGATAGCGAGCAGCAGATT
>ENA-OPSZ01000965-OPSZ01000965.1-human-gut-metagenome-genome-assembly--contig:-NODE-965-length-15327-cov-3.614261_pt1 | contig 15327 bp, 12 predicted proteins | sample MGYA00241814_ERZ501919 | MGnify/ENA primary metagenome ERZ501919 (study PRJEB25962, sample SAMEA2042440) | human gut metagenome | biome: human gut; feature: human-associated habitat; material: faeces... | reverse complement strand
ATACGTCTAAGATCATAAAAATATATCAATATATGATTATACTATATCTGCTTTAAAAAGTCAATACTTTCATTCATTTGGCTCATAAGCTCGTCCACCGTATCAGAGAAAAGCTTTGCCTGCTCGTCAGGCTTCTTTTCCTCTACAGCTTCCGCCGTTTCAGGCTTCTTACTTTCAAGCATATCCTGCACGCTCACTGTCTTTTCCACAGCCTTTTTTGCTGTGAGCGTTTTAAGCTCATGATCGTCAAGATAAGGCTTTATGCCCACAACGGAAACATTGTCAGTTCCACCGTTTGTGAGAGCAAGCTCCATTATAGCGCCAAGCTTTTCAGAAACAGAAAGGTCAAGACCAAGCCCCACCACCATTTCTTCCTCAGAAACGTAATCCGACACGCCGTCTGACACTATGATTATCATATCGTCAGGTTCTTTGCCAAAATCAGCCACCAACGGTGTTTGTGCCACATCGGGTTCATTGAGAGTGCTGCCGATAGAAGATATTATGGCATTCTGATACTGTGGCTCAAGCTCTGACACATCTTCTATCCTGCCATGCTCATACATATATCGTGCATAGGATTGGTCAACAGATATCTGTCTGATAGTGCCGTTCACATAGCGGTACATTCTGCTGTCGCCAACGTTTATGCACATTGCTCTGCTTTCCTCGTCCACCGCAAGGCAACACAGGGTGGTCTGCATATTTGCAGCGTTTTCAGCCCTTACGCCCTGCTTTTTTATTTTGTTGTGAACATCGATAAGCGTTCTTTTCATATCCACCCCTGAATTATATTCAAGAATGGAAAGATGCCTTAAACAAAGCTCCGAGGCGACCTCTCCTGCATTTTCTCCACCAACGCCGTCGCAAACGGCTGCAATAAAAGGAGCAGCGACAGTTGATTCATAGCTGCCGCTGTTGATGACCTCGTGGTCTATTAAAATGCAGTCCTCATTCTGTTCACGGTAATTTCCCTTGTCTGTTATTCCGAAAATATAATAATACATTTATTATCACCGTCTGAAAACTGGTATCGTGCTGTTATATCATATCTGCAACAAGACTGCCCATTTCCTTACAGCCAACGAGCTTCATGTCCTCTGACATGATATCCCCTGTTCTGTAGCCTGCCTCAAGCACCTTCTTGACAGCATTGTCGATTGCGTCTGCTTCCTTATCCATATCGAAAGAAAATCTCAGAAGCATTGAAGCTGAAAGTATAGTAGCGATAGGGTTAGCCTTATCCTGTCCTGCGATATCAGGTGCAGAGCCGTGGCTAGGCTCATACATACCGAACTTTGTGTCGTTCAGTGACGCAGAAGCCAGCATACCAAGTGAGCCTGATATCATAGCGGCTTCGTCTGAAAGGATAACTCCGAACATATTCTCTGTAAGGATAACGTCAAACTGCTTAGGATCTCTTACAAGCTGCATTGCGCAGTTGTCAACGAGCATATGCTCAAGCTCAACTTCTGGATAATCCTTAGCTACCTCGTTTACTACCTTTCTCCAAAGTCTTGAAGAATCAAGAACGTTAGCCTTATCAACGCTTGTTACTTTCTTTCTTCTCTTCATGGCGATGTCAAAGCCACGAATAGCAATTCTTCTTATCTCGTTCTCGTTATATGTAAGAGTATCAACGGCAGTTTCAACGCCGTCAACGTTCTCTGTCTTTCTCGCACCAAAATACAGACCGCCTGTAAGCTCTCTCATTATCATCATGTCGAAGCCGTCGCCGATTATATCGTCCTTAAGAGGGCAAGCTTCTCTAAGCTCAGGATAAAGATTTGCAGGACGCAGATTAGCGAACAGACCAAGCTCTTTTCTTATTTTCAGGAGTCCGGCTTCAGGTCTGAGGTTCGGAGCAAGCTTATACCATGGTGAAGTGGAAGTATTTCCGCCGATAGAGCCAAGCAGAACTGCGTCTGAGCTCTTTGCTACCTCGACAGCCTCGTCTGTAAGCGGAACGCCATATTTATCTATAGAACAGCCGCCCATAAGGATATCAGTATAAACAAACTTATGACCGAACTTTTCAGCAATCTTGTCGAGGACCTTCTGTGCTTCTGTTACTATTTCAGGGCCTATCCCGTCGCCCTTTATAACTGTTATTTTCTTTTCCATGTTATTTTTCCTCCTCAGAATTTAAAGTCGAAACGCTTATCTCGCAGGAATAGCTCTGCTTTTCGGCTGTCATGAACAAAATGCCTGTGTAGACCGAACACTCGCCGTCAATAAGCTTCTTTTTGCAATAATCGTCAGCAGCCATGCCTTTGAGCTGATACTGCATATAACTGTCCGCCGTATCAGTGCCGTCAAAGTTCACCTGACTATAGTCTATCTCCTCGCCGTCCATATAATATGACCAGTAGTAAGACAAACCGTCAGAGCCTTTGACCTTTATGCTGTTGGGTGAAACAGTGCTGTCTATGCTTGCTTCGTCTATATTCGCCCAAAGTCCGTTGAAAGTGGAAAATCCAGCACCATTTATCTCAGGCTTATTGCAGGCAAAGGTCTTTGTTGTAACGCCTTTTTTATCGGTCTTTTCGTTCTTTTCCACAAGCACTATACTGCTGTTTGAAGCAGTTCCCCTTGCAAAACTGCCGCCAAGCTTTCTGTTTATCTCTGCAGAGCTTAGGGTCAGGTCTATCTTGCTGCCGTCCACCATTACCATAAAAGGCAGAAAATCCTTGCTGCTGTATTCAAATTTATTACTGCTCTCCTCTTTTTTCGAGCAGCCTGCGCTGCACACCAGCATTACCCCTGCTGCAAGTGCCGCAAATAGCTTTTTAGCTTTCATAGCTTCACCCCTTCATAGAAACAGTTCAAGGGCGACCCCTTTTGAGAGATCCCCCTTAAAGCTTCAAAATATCTTATTTAAGTGAGTTAAGAAGACCATTGCTGTTGATGATATTGATAAGAAACTCAGGGAATGACTGACCCTGATAAGTCTCATTCTTGGTCTTGTTTGTGATAACGCCACTGTCGAAATCTATCTCCACCTCGTCACCGTTATCTATCTTCTCAGCAGCTTCCTCGCACTCGATGATAGGAAGTCCGATATTTATAGCGTTTCTGTAGAATATTCTTGCGAATGTCTTTGCTATAACGCAGGATATTCCGCTCGCCTTGATAGCAGCAGGCGCATGCTCTCTTGATGAACCGCAGCCGAAATTGCTTTTTGCTACCATTATATCGCCCTTCTGAACGTTCTTTGCAAAGTCAACGTCAATATCCTCCATGCAATGTTGTGCAAGCTCCTGCATATCAGGTGTGTTGAGGTATCTTGCAGGGATAATAACGTCAGTGTCTACGTTATCCCCGTATTTATGTACTTTTCCGCAAGCTTTCATTATGAAAACCCCTTTCGTCAAACTTTATCAGCCCTGCTTGAACTCTGACGAATGGAATATATTTTCTCCTATCGCCTGTTTTCTAAGCTCTTCATATATCTTTTCAAGATACGGGCCGTCTATAGTATCCTTGTTTCTTGTAATAAAATAGCAGATCTTTACCTTGTGGAACATTCCCTCTTTAACGAGAGCATACACAGGTGTACCCCCGATATTGGAGGTATAAAAGGTATTGAAGCCCTTCTTGTCAATAAGAGCCTGCGTCATTTCCACGGTAAATGTATTTTTGTCATGGAGTTCCTGAATGATCTCGTCAGCCTTCTCCTCACGCTGATAGTCATTTAGTGAAGTTCCGTACTTCTTTGTAACAATACTAAGAAGTATATCGGAGAATATTTCCCTAAGATAATTTTTCATCTGTTCTCGCTCCCAAGTCGTATATGCGGTCATGCCGCATATCAATTATTCCCCCAACGCAAGATCTGTCAGCTGATTTTCTCCCCGAATATCACATAACTTCCGACGGCTGTGAGATCTTGCCTGTCACAGCTGAAGCGGCGGCAACGTAAGGTGAAGCCAGATAAACCTCTGATTCTGGGTGACCCATACGTCCCACGAAATTTCTGTTTGTTGTTGCAACGGCTCTTTCGCCCTTTGCAAGAATACCCATATGTCCGCCAAGACATGGACCGCAGGTAGGTGTAGAAACCGCACAGCCTGCATTTATGAATATCTCCAGCAGACCCTCTTTCATGGCCTGCATATATACCTTCTGTGTGGCAGGAATAACGATACATCTAACGTTCTTTGCCACCTTTTTGCCGTCAAGTATCTCAGCGGCACATCTCAGATCCTCTATTCTTCCGTTCGTACATGAACCGATGACCACCTGATCTATCTTGACCTCCGGGATATCGTCAAATGTTCTTGCGTTCTCAGGCAGATGCGGGAAAGCGACTGTAGGCTTTATCTGGCTGAGGTCAATAGTGTATTCAGCCTCATACTCAGCGTCATCGTCAGCCTTGTATATCTTATACTCTCTGTCTACCTTATCCTTGATGTAATCAAGTGTAACATCGTCAACTGCAAATATGCCGTTCTTTGCACCTGCTTCGATAGCCATGTTAGCCATGCAAAGCCTGTCCTCCATGGAAAGGTTTTTCAGACCCTCGCCTGAAAATTCCATAGACTTGTAAAGTGCGCCGTCAACGCCTATCATGCCGATTATATGAAGTATAACGTCCTTAGCGGCACTATACTTTGGAAGCTTGCCTACGATATTGAACTTGATAGCGGCAGGGACTTTGAACCAAGTCTTTCCCTTTGCCATGCCTGCGCACATATCTGTTGAACCGATACCAGTTGAGAATGCACCAAGTGCACCATATGTACAAGTATGTGAGTCAGCACCGATAACGCAGTCGCCTGGAGCGACAAGTCCTTTTTCAGGAAGCAGAGCGTGTTCAATGCCCATATCGCCAACGTCGAAATAATTCTTTATGTCATACTTTGAAGCAAAATCACGGCAGGTCTTGCACTGTGTAGCGGACTTGATATCCTTATTAGGTGCAAAGTGGTCCATAACCATTGTGACCTTATTCTTATCGAAAACATCTGTAAAGCCCGCTTTATTGAACTCGTTGATAGCCACAGGGGACGTAACGTCGTTGCCGAGAACCAGGTCAAGGTTTGCCATTATAAGCTGACCTGCCTTGACTTCGTCAAGACCTGCGTGGGCTGCCAGAATTTTCTGAGTCATTGTCATACCCATTTAATATTACTCCTTACTATCAGATCTCAGAGTTTACCAAGATCCTTTATTTTTTATACCCATTTATTATACCACTATTTTGATGTTAATGCAAATACATATTTATTATATATCTATGAATAATATTTATACTAAACGTTTGAGATATGAACATATCTCTTTTACTTTTACATATAAATCGCGGAAATTTTAATCGCATTTTTATACAATAGCACTAAACATCAACTGAAATATCCTTCACATCATCACAAAATACGAACATTCACGGGAAAATACCGTCAACTGTTCAGTTGTCAATGATAGGTGACACATCTTCTCAAAAAATAATGTTAAGTAACTAATTGCAGCTTTTCATTTGGAGAGAGCCGTAGGCGAGCGGAGAATGAAAAGCTGCGGCGACTCACATCACATACAGATGATCTTGCAGAACTTCGTTTGGAGTTCTGAAATTCAAGCATACTTTGGGTATATTATTGGATTTTTTATTATATCTTACCAGCTGCATTCTGCCGTCTTCAAGACTGTACATACGTATTTTCTTATAAAATCTCTTTTCATCTGTTCTGTGCTGTCGCTCTACTTTGCCGTTGTGGCGAGGTGTCGCTACACGAATCCTGTGGTATATTATGTCGTTCTTTTCCAGCACCTGTTCAAACATAGTTTTACTTTGCTTATCTCTGACGAGTAAAGCCGTTGTCCATTCTGTTCCGTTATCTGTCTGGATCTCTCTGATCGGAAACGGAAATGCTTTGAACAGCTTTTCAAGAAAATCCTTTGAGCTATAAGTGCTATGTTCATCATACATCTCCCGGAAGCAAAATCTCGTACATTCATCTACTGCCGTGTACTGGTAGTATTTCCGTCCATCTGCGACACAATAGCTCGGTACGAATTTTACATCTATCTGTATCTTTTGTCCGGGATATACTGCTCTTTCATACGGCTTGTTTTTCCTTGCTCTGCGCTTTTCTGTCTCCGGTTTTACCCATTTCTTTATCACCCTAAGCATACTTCCATATGAACGTTTATACCCGCTTTTTCGCAGACTATCCCAGAGCATAATCATATCGTCCTTATACCGTGGATAACGTCGCAGTATCATTTCTTTTTCCTCTGCTGTATGTTCATTTGGATGATGATGTGGACGGTGACTTTTTTCTTTCAGACTTTTCCATGTGCCGTCATACCTTGCCCTCCACTCATATATCGCCTGACGACTTACATGATAGCGCCTTGATGCTTCTGTTACTCCTTTTTTATTTGAATATTTAACTACCCGTTGACGAAAATGTGCTTCCTGTGCTATAATGTTCATAGACAACTTCCTTTTTGATATTCTTGTTTTGGTGGTACTTAACATTATATCATTTTGGAAGTTGTTTTTCAATTTGTTTTGTCAACTATCTATTGTAACATAACATCACCCCACATTTATGTATATTTTTTTCAAGAATCGTACATTTTCAGTGTAATATACAATGCTAACCATTTACAAAAAGCTCAGTTTGTGCAATTTTATACTAAGCTGAAAGCTATAATTTTCTTCATTTAAAATTGTTAAATCATGAAACGTTTTGAAAAATATTTTTACTACAAGATTTTTGATGCAGACAAAAGCTGACTTGATTTTTATCTACATTTTACACGGCTTTTATTGATTATCAGGCAAAACCAGCATATAATCATAATAGTAATTATGGCGAAGTATGAGAAATATGATTGGAGCGGTGTTTATGATAGTAAAAATTTTCTGTGCGGTTTTGGTAGTCCTTGGAGTGAGCGTTGCAATTGTTCTAGGCGGTCTGATAATTTTGGCTTCCTGTGCCAGTGTCAGAAAAAAGCCTGCTGGTGACAATACCGCTGATGACGAGGACACATTTATGTACACAAATTATATGCAGGGATTTTACCTATAACTTTTTCTACCCTGCCAAGCTTTTCATATATTATGATAAAGTGGGGAGTGCTTTGCCCATAAGCATTCTCCACTTTTTGTATACCATTTTTTATTCTATCACTCGCCCCCCAAAAACTATTGACACAGCCCGAAACTTGTGCTATACTCTCAACAAAATCAAATGGAACTACACACAGAAAGGGCGTTTTATAATGACTGAAAAAGAAAAAATGCTTGCTGGCAAGATATATGACTCCTCCGACAAGGAGCTTGCAGAATTGAGGACAAAGGCTCACAAGCTTTCACAGCAGTACAGCAGTTTGTATGAAGATGATGAGAGAAGAAAAGCTATCCTTAACGAGCTTCTGCCCGACCATGGCGAGGGATTTTTTCTCCAAGGCCCTGTGTATTTTGACTATGGCGTTTTCACAAAGTTCGGCTCAGGCTGCTATGCTAACTTCAATCTGACAGTGCTTGACACCTGCCCTGTGACCATTGGCGACAACGTGTTTTTCGGTCCCAACTGCACCATTGCCACACCTGTTCACCCATTCAGATGGCAGGAGCGTAACATGAAGAAAAAGTCTGATGGCACTGTTTATGATGATGAATACGGCAAGCCTATCACAATACACTCCAACTGCTGGATAGCGAGCAATGTTGTCATCACAGGCGGAGTTACCATAGGCGAGGGCTGTGTTATCGGTGCAGGAAGCGTTGTCACCCGTGACATACCGCCAAATTCTCTTGCGGCAGGAAATCCATGCAGAGTTATCCGTGAGATAACTGAGGAGGATTCTATCAAGTACAAAGCAGAACTTTTCTGAGCAAAAAAATACCCCTGACCAGAAAATGATCAGGGGCATTTTTATCGTCTGTCATATCATTGAGTGTAGACCCATTTTTTATCGGACCACGCTCCGTTATAAGTCTTTCCGTCTTTGACAGTGTAGCTTCTTACACGGACGTAATATTTTTGATATCTCGCAAGCCCAGAAACTGTCTTTTTATCGGTGCGGTTGTTTGTTACCTTTACGCTTTTTGCTCCCTTGAAGTCGGAACGCTGTGAATATGATATTTCATATCCCGTGGCAGAGCCTTTCTGTGCATAGTCTATAAAGAAGCCTGCATATGTGCCGTAAAGCTTCTGTATCACCTGCTTTGCAGGATAGATAGCAAAGCTCTTTGTGATAACTCCGCCGTAAATGCCCTTGCCAGTGATAGTCACCTTTGCTGTGCCGACCTTTGTGTTTGCAGAATATTTCACTGTGTAGTCTGTGCCGTTTTTAAGGGTCTTTGAGCCGTATTTTACTGTGATCTTCTGCGTTATCGCCTTGCCTGTGAAGCTTTTTGAAGAAATACCGCTGACCTTTGCGTTTGCAAAATTAGTCTTTGCCGTCACAATGCTTTTAGCGTCTGACCAATTGCCGTAATAGGTCTTTCCTCCCTTGACAGTATAAGAGCGAACTCTTACATAATATGTCTTTGAAGCTCCTAATCCAAGTACCGTCATCTTATCCGTCTTGTTGGTGGTGGATCTGTAAGTGGAAGCGCCTGAAAAATCAGATCTTGTGCCATACTGGACTTCATAGCCTGTTGCAGATCCTTTCTGCACAAAATCCACAAAAAAGCCCTTGTATCTTGTTTCAAGCACCTGTATCTGCTGTTTTGCAGGATTTATAACAAAGGAAGCGGTCTGCTTGCCCTTGTAATTGCCGTAAAATTCAACTGATATCTTGCCCGTGCCAACGTTCACGTTTGAGGAATACATCACCATATAATCAACATAACGTTCAAGGGTCTTGTTGCCGTCCTTTATAAGCACATCAGGTGTTATTGCCTTGCCGGTGAACGACAGCGGTGTAGCATAATAAAGCTTGAACTTGGAAGCGTCCTTTGGCTGGATAGTAAAGCTTTTCGCAACAGAACCGCTGTATTCGCCATTGCCCACAAAGGTCATTTTTGCAGGACCTGCGTCACGATTGGTCTTATAATAAACAGTGTAATCCACGCCCTCTTTAAGCTCTTTGCCCTCATAGGCGAGCGTTACGTCAGGCTGTTCAATATCCTTTCCTGTGTATGTGAACGTATTCTTAAAGCCTGATATCTCGCAGTCTGCAATAAGCTTGCTGTCAGAATACTCCGCTGTGACAGTCATATCCTCTGTGACGTTTTTATAGTCCTTGTCCCAGCCTGTAAAACGCAGACCCTTTATAGCAGGGGCTTTCGGAGCTTTTGCAGACTTGCCGTATTCCACTGTCTGCTGACTTATCACCTTGCCGTCCTTATCCACAAACGTAACATTATATGTATAAGGCTTCCATGCGGCATAAAGGGTCTTTGCACCGCCTGAATATGAGATGCTTTCTATTCTTTCACCAGAAAGTGCGGCATTATCATACCAGCCTGCAAAGTCTGCACCCTCTTTTGTCGGCTCGGAAAGCGTCACGCTTTCGCCTTTGCTGAGGTATTCTGGATTGCCTGTGCTGTTCGTGCCGCCATTTAAAACATAGTCGACAGTGACAAATTTTGCTTCAACAAGCTTTGCCTTTACTGTGCTGTCAGCAGTATAAACTGTGTTCGCATCGACAGCAATGCCGTTCTTGTACCATTTAAGAGCATAACCGCTTTGCACTTTGACAACAGGATATTTCACCTTGCCGTCTTTATCAGTGCAGGCATAATGCTTGCCGTCAGGGGCTTCAAATGTTATCTTGTGCGAAGCCTGCTCCCCTGGACGAGTTAGCCTTGCTTTGCCGCCTGCCATTGTCCACCTGCCGCTGTCTGTCTGCTTTCCGCCAACGGTATTCAGCGAATAAGCGGCAGAGCTTGTAACGTTAGACAGAGCCGTTTTCTTTACCTTGCTGTCAGAAAAGTTGCCGTTATACCAGCAACTGGCAGATTGCTGTCCATAATAAAAAGCGTCATTATCAATACTGCCCACCATAGCTTTAGCATTTGAACTGCTTGACTTTGCAAGGTCTGAAGCGCACTCTGTCAAGGTCAGACCACCTGCTTTGCCCACGATTCCGCCTGCCGAGCTTGTACCCTTGACAGTTCCGCTGAACGTACAGCGTTGGATAGATACCGCATCAAATTCACCAACGATCCCCCCTGCGTACTTACCGCTGACAGTTATTTTCTCAGCACTGAGATCTCTTATCTGCGCCCTGTCCTCAGCATAGCCGAACAGACCTGCATAAGAATTGTTTTGGATAACAGCGTTTTTCAGAACGTGTCCGTTGCCGTCAAAATATCCGCAAAAAGGCTTTGAAGCTGTTCCTACTGCCGATATCTTTGCACCACCGAAGTCGATGTCTTTTTCAAGCACAACACGCTTCCCTGCGAAGCTTTCACCGCCTGATACACGCTTTGCGAAGTTTTTCCAATCCGTCGCCGTCTTTATAACAAGGCTTTGTTCCTTTATCTCTTTAGCCTTTGCCTTTATAAGAAGCTTGGCATTGGTGATATCGTTCTTTGAAGCGTTTTCGTCTGCAATGACTTTCTTGCCGTTATTGACCTCACGCTCATAACCGCTCTGCTTTTCATACTTTGCCACAAGTGTTTCAAGCTCGCTTTTGTCAGCCTTATCTATATCATCGGTATAGGCAAATATTATAGGCTGACCGGTATAAGCGTCCTCGTCGGTAACGTCCGTCCAACTGTCACCGTCATTGGAAATATACGCCTGACCAGGCTTCATGACCCCGTCAGAATAGCCGTAAACGGTCACATAGGCTGAGCCGTCATCACCGCTGAATGTCATCACGACAGAATATCTTTCGCCCTCGTCAAGCTCAACATCAGGGATATCCACAGTATAGAAGCCGTCGCTCTGCACCTTTCCGCTGACCTCACATTCAAGTATCCCCACAGGCGTGCTGTCTGAAACAGAAGTGTAGACCTGCACGGTGTAGTCAGCCTTTCCGGTATAGCCAAGATACATAAAGCCCACTTTGTCAAGAAGCTCGTCTTTTTTTGCTGTAAAAACATCAGCACCGCTCATTTGGTTTTCATTGCAAACATAAAATATAGAATTATCCTTATTGGCAGGATAATGGTAATTATTATCACAGCTTTCAGTGAGATCGAACGCCACCCAATCAGTCATTTCTGCCTCTTCATAGGATATCCAGTAATAGCCGTCTGTGCCACTGGATACTCCCCAGGAGCCTTTCACAAGCCATGCTCCGTTTTTCTTTGGCTGATAGCCTGCAAGGAAATTTGACTTGCTATAATTATCGTCCCAGCCCACTAAGCTTACAGCATGATTAATGCCACTATATTTTGTAGTTTCCGGATCGTAATAGCTTTTGTTATCAAAGGTCATATACAGGTCGTCTGCATAATAGCTCACCATTACGCCGCCAAGCTCTTTTATCTTGTTTTTAATGGCGTTTCGTCCGCCTGTGATAGTGGAAGCGTAATTAAGCTGATATTCACAAACGCCCTTTTTCTCCTCAGATACGATAGTGGTTTCCGTTCCGTCGGACACGAAAGGCTCATATTCCTCATAGCAAAGTCCCCTATGAGCCGCCATTGCAAGTGACGAATCCATCCACGTTCCGCCGCAATCCCATATTGACTCGTCAAATCCGCCGTTAGCATATGTAGAAAGGGTAAGGCTCGGCACAGAAAACTGCACGTTTTGATTTTCAAGACCCTTTTGAATAAGATTGCTCTCAGTGCAGGAAAGTGCCGCAAACGCCCAGCAAGTGCCTGTCTGGAACTGATTTTTGATAGTCGTCAGCGAATTCTTAGATCTGGGGTCATATTTCGCAGGCAGCGAAGCCGTTGCCTTTTGTGCATAAGGTGAAACCCCGTCGTCCGTATCGACCAGATCTCCATCAGCGATCTCCGATTTTTCCAGGCCTTCCTTTTCGTAGCCATAACCATTATCAGTAAAAATTATCCTGCCCATCTTAAATTTCGGGCTGTCATTATCTCCGCCATGCTCCGCATCCGCAAAAGCTGCGCAAGGAAACTGCACTGACAATATCGCTGCCGTCAAAATGGCGGCACATTTATAGATCACCTTCATAAAGATCTCCTTTCTGCTTTTCTGTTATTTAGTTGCACAAAGTTTCTTTTGGTTACTATTTTAATGATTACTTTTTTATCTCTTTCTCCCCACTGAGATAATATTTTTCTTAGTAAGCACAAGCAGCACAATGCCAAGCAAAAGTATCAGCGGCCAAGTGAGATACGGTCTTTTATCATTATCAATATCGGTCACGACCTTATCAGGCTCACCATTTTTATCAGTGTTGTAATACACGTTCACTTTTTCGTTCTGACTCACATAATATGTGCCTGTGAAGATCTCTCTTGTGTACTCCTTGCCGCCAACATCAAAAGCGACAGTTATGTAATATGTTTCAGCTTTGTTGCTTGCCTTTTTGTTATGTCCCCAAGTTTTCAGCTCATGGTCTATCCACTTCACATAGCCTGTGGTTTTCTCAGCACTTGACATGAAAACCCTGTTTGAAACATACTTGCTGAGATTATAGATAGTAGAGAAACCACCCATAAGAATAAAAACGATACTCAGAGCGATAAGCCCTGCATTTTGCTTTTTCATTTGATATACCCCCTAAACAGAAATGTTGTGTTAATATGAATTTATTATATCATATGAGAACATGGAAAGTCAATAAGCCTATCCCATCTTTCCATAAGTCTTATGGACATATTTATTAGTACAGTTTTGATCGTTGAGGTAAGCCGCTATTTTCTTTCTGCTGTAAGGACTTTTTTATAAGATCATGTTGAAACTTTATTTTCTTCATTTTTTGAACAATTCTTGACTTTGTTGCAAATCTGTGTTATACTAATCATAAACGAACGGTCGGTACGCATAAAAGGAGCGAAGCAACATGAAAACAACTGAGCAACAGCACAATGAGCGGAAACGTGAACTAATGGAAAAGTGCTTTGCGGAAAACGGGCTCACAGGCACAGGAATTAAAGCACTAGCCGATGCGTGCGGATGCACGAAAGCAAATTTGTATTCGTATTTTAAAAACCTTGATGAACTGATCATTGAGTCAACGGCATACTGTATGGAAAAGGTTGAGGACGACTTTATGGAGATGGCACCCACCGACCCCGAGGATGTTGTCCGTTTTGTGAAGGAGGTCCCGTATTGGACAGCAAAAAAGCATGGAAAAAAATATCGCCTGATGTATCAGATATATACGCACCCGAAGTATATCGAGCACGGCAAGAAATTCTTTGAAGGCGTGAACGAACGCTATACCGAGTACGCCAAGCAGCTGGAGCCGAAGATCGGCATTCCCTATACGGGCATCACGCCGCTGATATTTATATTCGTCCGCGCCTGCGTTCATTATGCGATGTTTGAGGATGAATATTATCTGAAAACCCAGATGGAGGTCTTAAAACAGGGGGTCGCCCTGTTTGTGGATAAGTACAAAGCAAACCAAGCATAAGCCAATCGACCGCCGCTCATTTACGGCGTGGGCAGCGGCGCAAAGCTCCGCCGTGATAAACAATTCCGAACGGAGGGAAGAAGATGAAAACAGGGAAAAAACTACTCACAGGCTCACTTTTGGCGCTTTGCGCCGCTCTATTGGTGCTTTGCATCGTGCTTGCCGCAGGATGGAGCAAGGCGGCAAAAACAGGCGACGCACTGCCGGAGGTGCGAAACAACGGCACGGCGATTCAGTGGAAATACGGCGACGAAGCCGACTGGCACGACCTTGTGGCGCTTACCGAGCTGCGGGGCGCTGCCGGAGAAAACGGCAAGGATGGAATTGACGGTGCCAATGGTAAAGACGGAGCCAACGGCATAGACGGTATCAACGGCACTGACGGCATTAACGCCAAAAGCATAGAGGTGCAGCGAGCTGAAACCCACATACAGTGGCGTTACGAGGGCGATGAGTGGCAGGACCTTGTGGCGATAGCCGACATCACAGGTCCCACCGGGCAGAAAGGTGCAGACGGAGCAAACGGAAAGACACCGGAGTTTCGTGTAAGCGAAAACACCCTGCAGTGGCGCTATGTCGGCGATGAAATATGGCTGAACCTGTACGATCTTTCGGTTTTGAAAGGTTTTGACGGCAAGGATGGTATAAACGGAAAAGACGGAGCCGACGGCAAGGACGGAACAAACGGACAAAACGGCTCTGACGGTGTGGACGGAAACACCCCGTTCATCGGCGAGAACGGCAACTGGTGGATTGGAGAAACCGACACCGGCGTAAAAGCCGCAGGCATTGACGGCACAGACGGAGAAAAGGGTGACAAGGGAGATAAAGGTGACAAGGGTGATGCCGGAGAAAAGGGCGACAAAGGAGATAAAGGCGACAAGGGCGATGCCGGTCAGAACGGCAGCTGTTCGGGGTATTTTCACGCAAAAGCGTCAGTAGGGACGGCTCTTCTTCAAAACCATTCCGCAAGAATTGGATTTACTGAAAAAATAAACAGAGGCGGTCTGATTTCAGCTTCCCCAGATGAAATTACGCTGAAAAAGGGGCATACATACAATATCATCATAAGCGGCTCTCTGGGAGTCGGCTCGAACGCTCCCGGGAGCACCGGTTATTATTGCATCCAAATGACAGACAGCAGTGAGGATGCAGATTTTTGCAGGGATATCACACGCATAAAAAGAGATGGAACAAAACTTCCGTATAGTAACGACTATCATTCCTTTAACTTCAACAGAATGTATGACGCATCAGCCCGAGATATAACATTGAAATTTTTATTTGAGCAATCGGAATACAATACACTTCTTGTGGAGTTCAGCGGCACCATTACGATCACCGCTCTTGACTGAGCCGACATATACGAAAACGGAGGGAACGGGAAATGAAAAAACGAATACTTAGTATCCTGCTGCTGTGCTGCATGGTGCTGACGCTGCTGCCGACAGCGGCCTTCGCGGCGGGTGAAATCGACGAGCAGTTCACCCTTGCCCCCGGCGGCACCTATTACTTTGACCTCTCGGCAATGGGCATCCCCGGCACGGTGAACGATGCTCTGCCGGACAAAACAATGGGCTATGTCCCCTTTACCTATGCTGGGACAGTGGACTCCTACAAGCTCACGTCGGAGATGGCAACCACAGAGGAGGATGCAGAGCAAAACCAATATCCCCACAGCCTGTTCGTGGCGGACTATGCCGTAACGCATACGATTAGCTGGGATGACCTGAACACCGCAAATCTGATTTTCGGCAAAAATTATGCCAGCGGCGGCGTGGACTATACCCTGCGCGCACCGTCTGTGGGGAGTAACGCTACAGGTTTGGGCGATTCCGATCCCGGCGAGCCCCA
>ENA-OPSZ01000959-OPSZ01000959.1-human-gut-metagenome-genome-assembly--contig:-NODE-959-length-15380-cov-3.400131_pt1 | contig 15380 bp, 8 predicted proteins | sample MGYA00241814_ERZ501919 | MGnify/ENA primary metagenome ERZ501919 (study PRJEB25962, sample SAMEA2042440) | human gut metagenome | biome: human gut; feature: human-associated habitat; material: faeces... | reverse complement strand
TCCTAAAAGTAGGTACTACACTAATTCGCGTGTCCACTGTTATGGGTATATTATATTATGCAGTTGCAAGATATATACAAATTAAAATTGGGGGGGAAGAAAACAAATTAGTTATGAACTATAATAACGTGTTTAAGAAAAATAGAAGGGATGAAGGATGGAAAGATTGTTTAGAAGATTTTCAGACCGTTGAGTATTCTTATTATGATGGAAATGGTACGGTTCTTAAAGAAATGACTAATGTTTTACAAAAAATATTTATAGGATTTAAGGCATTACATATAAAATTAAATAAAAGTAAGAGTAGACAGATTCAAGCTAATAAGGCTAAAATTGGTCAAAAATTATTGAATTTTTTAGGGGTTTATTGGATTAGAGAAGGTGTAAATAAAGTTTGGACATATCCAAGAAAGAAAATTATTGTAACTGGACCATGTGAAGTATCTTTTATATATGAAATTCAAAAAGAATTACAAAATGAAATAGTACCTAAAAAGGATGTTCTCCCTGAAAATAAAAAGCTTTTGGAAGAAATCTGTGAAACTGAAAGTGTGTGTGTTAGCGTAAGGAGGGGGGACTTTTTTTCGGATACTAATGTGAAATCATTTGGTGTTTGCACTCCACAGTTTTATAAATTAGCTAAGAACAAGATGGATAATGAATTAAGTGGAAAAAATTTAGTATATTATGTATTTAGTGATGATGTAGATTGGTGTAGAAAAAATTTATTTCCTGTTAACGATAGAAATATTGAATATGTATCACAGGATATGCCTGTATATGAAACATTAAGGTTGATGTATAATTGTAAACATTTTATACTTTCAAATTCGACCTTTTCTTGGTGGGGACAGTTTCTTAGTAGAAATAAGGATAAAATTGTTATTTCTCCTTCTAAATGGAATAATGACGGATATGAATCTGTGCTGATTTCTAAGGAATGGATAAAAATAAATACATGATTGCAGTCATTATATAGATGTTTATTTAAAACTACTATTTCCGCACAAGATGCAGAGGAGTGTCCACACCTATGGCTCAATTTACTGAGATATGTAACAAAGAAACATTGATTTTCTAAGGAAAATCATTTGACTAAAGAGGGAGCTGAATAAATGAAAATTAAAAAATTAGGTGTATTGTTAATTGGAACTATACTGGTTTTTGGTATGGAAACTAGTACGGCTTTAGCAGATAGCAATTTTAGTACGAATGATGAGAAAAAAGTAAACTCCATGATAATTAGAGGGTATGTGGAAAGCGATTTAGATAATAATGCTCCAATTTATTACTCCGATTTTGCCCCATATTTGGATGAAGCAATTCCAACCTCTTTTCCGGAGAACAAAATAAATGGGATAGAAAGTGCATATCCATCAGTAAGAAATCAAAACCCATATGGTACTTGTTGGGCTTTTTCGTCTATTGGATTAGCTGAGTTTGATTTGATCAATGATGGGCTAGAGGATAAAAGTGTGGATTTTAGTGAATTGCAACTTGCATATTTTACATATAATTCAGTACTGGATTCTCTTGGAGGGACTAAAGGTGATTCAGCAGTCTATCATTCTAATAACACGAGTACTAGTTTTTTAAATGCAGGTGGCAATTATGCATGGGCAACGCGAAGAATGAGCCAATGGGTAGGAACGGTTAATGAGAGCATTGTTCCATATGCTAAGGCAGAATCAGGAGAATTAGATTCATCATATGCTTATGATTATGATGTTGCGCATCTGCAAAATGCATATCGAGTAAATATTAAATCACAGCCAGATGAAGTGAAGAAACAGATTATGGAACATGGAGCCGTTGGGGTTACATATTCTCATCATTATGGTGGCATGCAATATATTACAAATTCATATTATGATGATAGTTCTACATGGGGAAATGCCGGTGGACATGCTGTAATGATTGTAGGATGGGATGATGATTATTCTATCGATAATTTTAGTAAAGATGCAAAGCCGGCCAGTAAAGGGGCGTGGCTAGTGAGAAATAGTTGGGGAAGTGGTGATTTTGATTATTTCTGGATGTCATACGAGACAGCATCATTAAATGATACTGCATGGGTCTTAGATTTTGATGAAAATGATGGTTATGACAATAATTATCAGATAGATGGTGGACTTGAAACCGGTGTTGATAAAAGCTATAAAAATGTAGCAAATGTATTTCATGTTTCAAAAAAAGATGATGTTGATTATGAAATATTAAAGGCGGTGTCATTATCATTTTTATATACTGCCAATGTGGGTTATGAGATTAATATATATACTGACTTGGCGGATGAAATGAATCCTATAAGTGGAACAAAAAGTGCTACAGTATCTGGAAGAACAGGATACGCTGGATATTATACTATTCCTTTAGACGATGAAGTGAAACTGACGCCTGGAAGCACATATTCGGTTGTTGTTAGTATGGATCAGGCTGCTATGGAGTTTGAAGAGGCTAGAAGCACAAAGGTAGACCCATCTGATTCGTCATCACCGTATGTATGGGAATGTAAGGTTAGTGACAACTACAATAATGACCATACAAGTTTTTATGATGGACATTACGGTGGAGTGACTAGGTGGAATGTTTCTCCATGGGGAAACTATCGAATTAAGGCATTTACATCAAATGCTAATAATGAAAGTGTTAAACATTCTATAGAATATAATTTGGATGGAGGAGAAAATAATAAGGATAATCCAACATCATATGAAGAGAATAACGATGAGATAGCTTTAAAAGATCCGGTAAAAGCAGGTTATAAGTTTTTAGGATGGTATACGGATAACACTTTTAAAAATCATATCACCATGATTCCAGCTAATAGCACACAAGATTATAAGTTATATGCCAAGTGGGAAAAAGAAATCACAATGGATGATATAGCTTATCAGAATAGAAAAGCTTTGCCGGATGGAGAGTATTTAATTACATCATATATGAATTCATCATATGGATTTGATGTTTGTAATGGTTCAATATCGGATTCAGCAAATGTACAGTTATATGTTATTAATAATTCAGATGCACAGGCATGGAAGGTAACACATGACTCTAAGGGATATATTACATTTACGAATGTAAAGTCAGGAAAAGTGCTGGATATAAAAAATGGTAGGGCATCTAATTTTGTTAATGTTCAGCAGTATAGTTATAATGGAAGTTCAGCACAGAAATGGATAGCTATTAAAAATACAGATGGTTCTTTTAGAATTGTATCGGCTATCAATAAAGACTTTTGTTTGGATTTAAATTATGCTCAAGTTAACAATGGTAGTAATATACAAATATATTCAAGTAACAATACTAATGCTCAAAAATGGACTTTTCAGAGTACATGTAAGTTAGACCGTTTAGCCAAGATAAATAAAAATGTGATTCCAGACGGTAAATATACAATAAATAGTGCGATTAATGATAGCTTTGTTCTAGATGTAAAATATGCATCTAGGGATGATGGGGCAAATGTGGATTTATATAAGGAAAATGGAACAAATGCTCAGGTATGGCAGGTCACACATGACTCAAAAGGTTATATGACGATTACAAACGTAAATTCTGGAAAAGTTCTAGATGTACAAAATGGATTGTCGCAAGATGGAGTCAACATATGGCAATATAAATCAAACAATACAAAAGCACAGAAGTGGGTTGCTGTTAAGGATTCAAAAGGAAATGTCCAAATTATATCTGCATTAAATGAAAATATGAGGCTTGATTTAAAATATGCGAATGTATCTAATGGAGCTAATATACAATTATATAGCAGTAATGGCTCAATGGCACAATCATGGAAATTTGTAAGATTTGATTATTCGGATTTTCTGGCTAAAACAAATAGGGATGTTATTACAAATGGCAATTATATAATTAGAAGCGCAATAAATAAGAATTATGTTTTAGATGTATCTGGCGGTTCAATGGCAAATGGCGGAAATGTTCAGTTATATGAAAATAATATGACCTTAGCGCAAAGATGGAACATATCACATGACGAGAAAGGCTATTTGACAATTTTGAATGTTAAATCAGGTAAAGCATTAGATGTGCATTATGCTTCAGCAACTAATAATTCCAATATTCAGCAATATCAATCAAATGGTACGAAAGCACAGAAGTGGATTGCTATAAAAAAATCAAATGGTTCAATTAAATTGGTATCTGCGCTAAATACCAATATGTGTGTTGACTTAAAGTATGCATTAATAACTAATACACAAAACATTCATTTATATGAAGATAATAACAGCAATGCACAGGGATGGCTATTTGACAAAAAATAGAGCAGTCCGGACACATCATTTTCTCAAAGTATATATTCACAGGGGATGGTATTCTTACCAGAAAGCAGAAGCTGAAGTAGGGCTGAATAAATTAAATTGTATTTTTGGGGAAAATGGGGATGTGAAATAAGGCCCTAAAAGAAATAGGGCTGACTTGAAAAAGTAAATTCCAGTGCAGGGGTAAATTCCACCACGCTTTAAAATTATTTGATTTTTTAGAATTGTGGGAGGCTAAATACTTATAAAACTGATATAATTAGATTAACTTTCCATAAAGCATCTTACTTTCAGGCATGGCAAACAAGCCTCTGGGGAGTTTCTGTGCGAAACTAAATTCCACAGGCCGCATTCAAAAAATGTGAATTGTTAAGTTCCAGCTTGACAGCAGATTTTTATGCTAAGTTAGTGGTTAAAGCGTATCAGCCTAGGCGTCAGATTGACCTCATCGGGTGGAAGCGGTCTAAGCTGAAGTGCTTTTAAGATGTCTATACCATAGTTTTTAAGTGCTACATCATACGGTGTTCGACCACCAAGGCTTTCTCTTGGGGTTGAATTTATGTGGTCTACGATAGTTCTTAAATCCCATTGGGTGAGATATTCAAAGCTAGTCTTTTTAGGAAGAATCATTCGAAGCATGGTATGTGTCTGTTCGATGCCGCCTTTTTGACCGCTTCTCATCGTATCACAGTAATAGATGCTTGACCGCATAATGCCATTAATGCCGTTTTCGAGAGACTCTGGATCTCCGAATTCGGATCTGCGATCCGTAAGAATCGTGTTGAATAAGGTTAAAAAATCATATGTGCCAAGCTGGTGTTCCAACTTGTTAAAAACAAGTTTTACGGCACCTTTGGTGCATATGTTCATAATGAATGCAAGAAACAGTTTTTCACGGGTTAAGAAGAACGTCAGGATGACACGCTTTGAGTCCTGTGATGAGTGAACGGTATCCATTTCAGCAAAATGGTCAAGTTCAAGGGCTTGAAAATCAGAAAACATACGTCTGATAAAAACGGATCTGTCTTTGATCTGGGTCTTGTGTACTTTGCGGGGGTTGAATTTTACCTGACGTTTCAGATCGATGTTTCTTGCGGACAGGATTCCTTTATCAAGGTAAGAATATAGAGTTCTCACGGACATATCGAGTTCTGGATGATTCGTTATAATCTGATATGGAGACTGGCCCTGGACTGTGAAAGACATTCTTTGTATTTGCGGTCAGCAAAAATAGCATCATAGCGGTATTTGTGGGCAATCGTGCAGTGATTGATTTCTTTTGAGATTGTTGTTGGATCTTTACAAAGATATCTTGCAATGTCCTTAAAAGAATAGCCAGCGTTTAGGAATTTTTCAATGTATTTGCGATCTTCGAGAGTAAGATGTTTTTGATTACCGGGAATATATTTGCTCATGCTAGTTCTCCTTCTACTGCTGTCAGAAGGCCAACATGAGCATACCATTTATGATATGAAAGATTAAACTCCACTTGTGCAGAAGAGAATTCCACTGTATAAAGGGATGGTAGAATTAAACTTTGCAATTTTCATTGTGCATACAATGCAATGATTTAAATTGTATTTTACAAGGCAATCCGCTATACTAGTATTAAGTATAGCGGATTATTTTTTGGAGGTATTTCTATGAAGCTTAAAACAGGACAAAAGTGCGCATTTGGATTTGGTGCATTCGGAAAAGATATTGTGTATATGCTTATTTCATCGTATTTGCTCTACTACTACAATGTAGTGCTTGGGATGAGCAGTGTGTTTATCGGTACGGTGATGATGGCGGCCAGGATATTTGATGCATTCAATGACCCGGTGATGGGTATTATCGTAGCAAAGACGCGTACCAGGTGGGGCAGGTTCAGGCCTTGGATTTTTGCCGGCACGGTGCTCAATGCCGTGACCATCTATGCTTTATATGCTACTCCTGAGTCTATGGGTGATTCAGCGCAGAGAGTGTGGCTTACAGTGTTTTACTTTGCATGGGGCATCACATATACGCTTATGGATATTCCGTTCTGGTCTATGATTCCCGCAATCACTGAGCCGGGAAGCGACAGGGAGCAGCTTACATCGCTTGCGAGGACGTGCTCTGGCATTGGAGATGCTATCCCTACGGTGCTCACGATGACAGTGGTGCCGATTCTAGGAGCGGGAAGCTCTATGGCTGACTACAGGATTGGATTTAAGTGGTGGGCACTTATTATAGCGGTAGTATTTGTGATTTCTGAGCTTGTATGCGTGGCATGTGTGCCTGAAAGACCGGTTGCCTGTGATGAGAAGCCGGGAAAGATATCAGATATGTTTAAAGCCTTATTTAAGAACGATCAGGCTATGACTGTTGTGGTATCAATCATTCTCGTGTATACATCACTAAATATTTGTGGTAACCTAGTGCTTTATTTCTTCCGGTTTGATGTGGGAAACGAGGGCGCATATTCCATATTTGCTGCAGTTGCTTTTGCAGCACAGGTGCTTGTCATGATGGTTATACCGCTGCTTCGTAAGAGATTCAGCAAAAGCCAGCTTTTTATATCAGGATTTATTATTCAGATAGCAGGCTTTGCGGTTATACTTATCATGGCATTTGCAAAGCTCTACACGCCGCAGAGCTGGTACATACTCTGCCTGCCGGGTATTTTGATTTATCTGGGCTATGGTATGCTCAATGTTATCATGACTATATTTCTTTCAGATTCTGTTGATTATGGTGAGGTGATGAATGGCACGAGAGAGGAGTCGGTCATTTTCTCAATGCAAACATTTACGGTAAAGCTCGCTTCCGGTGTAGCGGTATTTCTGGCTGGGCTGGTGGTTGACTGGATTCATCTGGATACCGCGGCTGCGGTACAGACACAGGATACACTTGATGCTCTTCGTATGTGGATGACGATTCCGTCTGTTATCCTGCTCATTGTGAGCATATTTGTGTTTAAGAGGTTTTATAAGCTGGATGATACAAGAATGGAAGAAATTAAATCCAAGCTTAATTAAAAATTGCTGTCTGATTGATAAAAGAAGGTCGAAAATAAAATGAAAAAACGAATAATTAATTATAGACTTAAGATTGACAATCTGCTTGCCAATCCTGATAAGATATCAAAAGAAGAGTGGAAGAAAATACTGCAGGAACACCTGACACAAATAGCCTTCTTCCAGCATGAGCGCCTCGTGCACCTCATAGTGACAGTAACCTTTGCCATACTTACCATGATGTCAATAATTGCATCCATCATGATAAGCAACCCAATGCTTCTTGTTCTTACACTGTTATTCTTAGTGTTGTTGGTGCCATATATCATGCACTACTATACACTGGAAAATGAAGTGCAGAAGATGTATACCCAGTATGATGAGATTTTGAAGCATCTGTCCTAGCTAGCATATAAGCGAGTGCAACGAGCAACATATGCACATATAAAAGTAGAAAGTTATCAAAGACAGAACCCGGCGCAGCTGGGGCTTTTGCCCTTGACCGCATATACGAAGCTGCTTAGAGTCTGTAGAATTGCATACGAAAAAACAACAACGCCCATGCATGGACGCATGGGCGAGGTGTTATGCGCCATGGACGGCGCATAAAAGCCGGTTGTGTCAAAAAGCCACAACCGGCATATGCAATTCGTACAGACACTTAGCAGCGTAGTTCATGCGGGAAAGGGCAGAAAGCCCCGGCTGTGCCGGGTTCGTCCCACTAGCAACAACAGTGCAATTCTCCTACTTCTTAAGTTTTTTCTGTGCCGTAGAAAGCATCAGCTTAATACGGTTCAGCTGGTTCACCTCAGAAGCACCCGGATCATAATCGATAGCCACGATATTGGCATCCGGATGATCATGTCTGATTCTCTTTATAACTCCCTTACCCACAATATGGTTCGGTAAGCATGCAAAAGGCTGTGCACAGATGATGTTTGTGACGCCCTCATTGATGAGCTCAAGCATCTCACCTGTCAAGAACCAGCCCTCACCGGTCTGATTACCGCAAGAAACGATAGGAGATGCATACTCTGCGAGATCCTGCACGTGAGCGGTTGGCTCAAAGTGCTTGCTCTTAGCCAGCTCATCCCTTGCATCCTTTCTGAGCCACTCGAAGAAGGCGATAAGTCGGTTGTTCATAAACTTAGCTTTCTTAGAAGCACCGAGATAGTCAGCCTTGAAATTCGTGTTGTAGCAGCAGTAGAGTAAGAAATCAGTCAGATCAGGCACTACAGCCTCGGCTCCTTCAGCTTCGAGCAGGTCAACCACATAGTTGTTTGCTGCAGGCAGGAACTTGACGAGGATCTCACCGACCACGCCGACACGCGGCTTAATCTCATCTGTCATAGGCAGATTGTCGAAATCCCTTATGATTTCGCGGCACATCTTTTTGTATTTCTTGTGAGAGAGCATCTTTGTGTTGCCGACAAAGTCGATGACTCTCTTTTTCCACTTCTCATGGAGTGCATTGGCACTTCCCGGCTCTTTCTCATAAGGACGTACCCTGTAGAGACAGCGCATAAAGATATCGCCAAACTCAAGTGCATACAGTCCGTGCTGGATGAGGCTTGGAGTAAACTTAAAGCCCGGGTTCTTCTCGAGACCAACCATGTTGATTGAGATAACAGGCACATCAGGATATCCGGCCTTTTCGAGGGCTCTTCGGATAAATCCGATGTAGTTTGTTGCACGGCATCCGCCACCTGTCTGTGAGATGAGGATGGCTGTGTGTGTCATATCATAATTGCCTGATTTGACGGCTGCCATAATCTGTCCCACGACGATGAGTGAAGGGTAGCAGGCGTCGTTGTTCACGAACTTAAGTCCCACGTCCACACATTCCCTTGCAGGGATATCCGGTATGACCATATTGTAGCCGGCTGCCTTAAAGGCTGGCACGAGAAGGTCAAAGTGTATAGGTGACATCTGAGGGCAGATGATGGTGTAGTTGTCCTTTTTCATCTGCTCGGTGAATACAACACGCTCGTAGTTAGACGGCTTTAATTCACGCTTTTCATGCTTGGTTTCCTTGACTCTTATGGCGGCAAGGAGAGAGCGGATACGGATTCTTGCTGCGCCCAGGTTGTTTACCTCGTCGATCTTCAGGCAGGTGTATATCTTGCCTGAGCCTGTCAGTATATCATTTACGCAGTCGGTTGTGACAGCATCGAGACCGCAGCCAAACGAGTTGAGCTGGATTAAGTCAAGGTCATCACGGGTCTTTACAAAGTTGGCTGCTGAGTACAGTCTGGTGTGGTACATCCACTGATCCATGACGATGAGAGGTCTCTCAAGCTCGCCCAGATGGGATACTGAGTCCTCTGTCAGCACACAGATGCCATAGCTTGTGATGAGCTCAGGGATACCGTGGTTGATTTCCGGGTCCACATGGTACGGACGGCCTGCGAGCACGATTCCGCGACGTCCGGTGTCCTCCATGTAGTCGAGCACTTCCTCGCCCTTTCGCTGTATCTCAAGCCTTGTCATTGCAAGCTCCTTCCAGCCTGCGGCTACCGCATCACGAATCTGTGACTCAGGCAGATTGAAATCACCCTTTGAGAAGGTGGCTACGAGCTGCTGTGAGATAGTTTCCTCACTCTCAAATGACATAAACGGATTTATGAATTTAACCTCGCCTGAGGTAATCTCGTCCACGTTGTTTTTGATATTCTCAGAGTATGATGTGACAATAGGGCAGTTGTAGTGATTGTTAGCATCAGGAAACTCCTTGCGCTCATATGGCACTGCCGGGTAGAAAATAAAATCTACATTTTGTTTTATGAGCCAGCTTATATGACCATGTGTGAGCTTTGCAGGGTAGCACTCTGACTCACTTGGGATGGAGTCGATACCCATCTCATAAATCTTTCTGGTAGACTGTGGTGACAGCACTACAGAAAAGCCGAGACGTTTGAAAAATGTAGCCCAGAACGGATAGTTCTCGTACATATTCAAGGCTCTTGGGATGCCGACTGTACCGTGTGGAGCATCCTTTGGGTCAAGTGGCTCATAGTCAAATATACGCTTGTTCTTGTATTCAAAAAGATTTGGGATGTTATCCTTGTTCTTCTCCTTGCCCAGACCCTTTTCACAGCGGTTTCCGGTGATGTACTGTCTGTTGTCGGAGAATTTGTTTATAGTTAAAAGACAGTGGTTTGTACAGCCCTGACAGCGTGCAAGCTTTGTGGTGTAGGTGAGCTCGTTTATCTGATCGATTGTGAGCATTGTTGTCTTGTAATCAGCCTCATGGCGCTCACGTGCGATGAGAGCGGCACCAAAGGCACCCATGATACCTGCGATATCAGGCCTTGTGGCATGTACACCTGCAATTTTTTCAAAGCTTCTAAGAACGGCATCATTGTAGAATGTACCGCCCTGGACTACGATATTTTCACCGAGGTCGCTTGCATCAGAAAGCTTGATAACCTTGAAAAGTGCATTCTTTATTACTGAGTAGGCAAGTCCTGCTGATATATCTGCGACAGATGCGCCCTCCTTCTGGGCCTGCTTTACCTTTGAGTTCATGAAAACCGTACATCTGGTTCCGAGGTCGATAGGATTCTTTGCAAAAAGGGCTTCCTTTGCAAAATCCTGTACTGAGTAGTTTAAGGACTTTGCGAAGGTCTCAATAAATGAGCCGCAGCCTGAAGAACAGGCCTCGTTGAGCTGTACTGAGTCGACGGTCTGGTTCTTTATCTTGATGCACTTCATGTCCTGTCCACCAATATCGAGGATACAGTCTACCTTTGGGTCGAAGAATGCTGCTGCGTAGTAGTGGGCTACAGTCTCAACTTCGCCGTCGTCCAATTTTAAAGCTGCCTTTAATAAAGCCTCTCCGTAGCCTGTAGAGCAGGAGTGTACGATGTGTGCATCCTCAGGTAGCTTTGAGTAAATCTCCTGGATAGAACGGATGGCTGTCGCGAGAGGGCTTCCGTTGTTGTTGCTGTAGAATGAGTATAAAAGGTCTCCGTCCTCGCTTACGAGAGCGATTTTAGTGGTGGTTGAGCCTGCATCTATTCCGAGATAGCAGTTGCCCTTGTATGTAGAAAGTTCACCGGTCTTTACGTGATTGTTGCCGTGACGCGCTGTAAATTCATCGTAATCAGCCTGATCCTTAAAAAGAGGCTCCATACGTGCCACCTCAAATTCCATCTTTATGCCGTTTGAGAGGCGGTCGATTAAGGATGAGAGTGTGGTGACAGAGTTATCTTTATAGTTTAATGCAGAGCCTATTGCTGCAAACAGATGAGAGTTCTCAGGAACAATAGTGTGCTCGTCATCGAGATTTAAGGTTCTGATAAATGCTGATTTAAGTTCTGACAAAAAGTGCAGAGGACCGCCAAGGAAAGCAACATGTCCCTTGATTGGCTTACCGCAGGCGAGACCACTGATGGTCTGGTTTACCACTGCCTGAAAGATTGAAGCGGATAAATCCTCGCGTGTGGCTCCCTCATTGATGAGCGGCTGGATATCTGTTTTGGCAAATACTCCACAGCGGGCTGCGATAGGGTAGATGGCCTTGTAGCTTTTTGCGTATTCATTTAGTCCTGTAGCGTCTGTCTGGATGAGAGAAGCCATCTGGTCGATAAATGAGCCTGTACCGCCGGCACATATGCCGTTCATACGCTGTTCCACGTTACCGCCCTCGAAGTATATGATTTTGGCATCCTCGCCACCTAGCTCTATTGCCACATCGGTCTGTGGAGCATAGTGTGTGAGTGCGGTAGATACAGCTATAACCTCCTGTACGAATGGCACCTCAAGGTGCTTTGCAAGAGTGAGTCCGCCGGAGCCTGTTATCATAGGACAAACTGAAAGGTCACCTGTCTTGTCGTAGGCCTTTCTGATAAGGGACTCAAGTGTCTCCTGGATATTTGCAAAATGACGCTCATAATCGGAAAAGAGGATATTGTCATCGGCATCAAGAAGTGCAATCTTGACGGTTGTTGAGCCGATATCAATGCCCAACTTATGTAAGCTGTTATTTTCCATAGTGGTTCCTCCATAATGTATTACTTATATGTTTTTATATATCTTTCTTCTTATTAAAATATATAATTGTTCTATTATCAAAACAGAGATTATTATACGACAGATATCGACAAATTACAATGACTATAATTATAAAGAATTTGTGAATAATTCGCAGTCTCGTTGACAAAGTATGATTTAACTATCATAATAAATTTTGTAATAACCGCTGCCCTTTGCACTATAGTGTAAAAGGCAGCAATAATATGACAGGAGGATGCAGATACGTGGTTTTATTGCATCGTGATGTAACCACTGCTTGTCACATAATGGTGTGAGCAGCAGTGAAATGAACCATGTCTGCTAAAATGTATGAACTGGCTTAACAAATTAGAACAAAAATATGGAAGTAAAGCGATTCCGAATATCACTAGAATATTTATCGCTGCGAATCTGATAGGCAGTGTGCTGCTTTTGACAAAGGGAGATGTTGTCCTTTATTATCTGCAGTTTTCAGCCTCTGCTATTTTGCACGGACAGGTATGGCGTCTTATAAGCTGGATTTTTGTGCCGAGCGGCAGCATATCATTTTTACAGCTTTTATTTATATTCTGTCTGTGGACGCTTGGAGACAGCATGGAGTCATATCTTGGCTCTTTTAGGATGAATGTGTACTTTTTCGGAGGCTTTTTGCTGTATGATATAGTAGGAATGCTTGCATTTGCAGTGACACATGTATCCATCAATCTGACTATGTACTATATACTTATAGCTATGTATCTGATGCTTGGTCTTTTGATGCCGGAGGCAGAGGTGAGGCTTTACTTTGTGCTTCCTATAAAGATGAAGTGGATGGTGCTTGTTTACTTCGTGATGTTTGCATATGATGTGTATACCTATATGAGCTTTGGATGGCAGATTGGATTGGCATACGGCTCAGAAATCGTACTTGCACTTATAAATCTGTTGGTATTCATTTATGGCTGCAAGCACAGGCTCTCATTCAGACAGAATATGCACCAGAAGAGGAGAAAGGCACAGTTTAAGGCTCAGTTTTCCGAACCTCGCCCGGGAAGTGGCATCTCACGTCACAAGTGCTATATATGCGGCAGAACGGAATTGTCAAATCCTGAATTAACATTCAGATACTGCTCGAAGTGCACCGGCAACAAGGAATACTGTCAGGATCATCTGTTTACACATACGCACGTATAAAATATACATGTACTACTTTTTCTAATTCATTGACAAAGTAAACTGATGAATTTATAATGGACACAGTATTATTTTCGGAGGATCATTTATGGAGAACGAGGCAACAGTTTCGAAAAATTTTATTGAACAGATTATTGAGAAGGACTTGGCAGAGGGTCATTGCAAGACAGTAAAGACCAGATTCCCACCGGAGCCAAACGGTTATTTACATATCGGCCATGCAAAGTCTATTCTTTTAAACTATGGACTGGCAAAGAAGTATGACGGACAGTTCAATCTCAGGTTTGATGATACAAACCCTACCAAGGAGCGTCTGGAGTTTGTAGAGTCTATCGAGGCCGATGTTAAGTGGCTTGGTGCTGACTGGGCTGACAGGAAGTTTTTTGCATCCAATTACTTCGACAAGATGTATGAGTGTGCAGTAGGACTGATAAAGAAGGGAAAGGCATATGTATCTGATCTGACACCTGATGAGATAAGAGAGTATAGAGGTACACTCACAGAGGCCGGCAAGGAGGATCCATACTCAAAGAGAAGTGTTGAGGAAAACTTAGACCTTTTTGAGCGTATGAAAAACGGTGAGTTCGAGGATGGCACAAAGGTGCTTCGTGCGAGAATTGACATGAGCTCTTCAAACATCAATATGAGAGATCCGATTCTTTACCGTGTGGCACATATGACACATCACAATACAGGTGATAAATGGTGTGTATATCCTATGTATGATTTTGCTCATCCTATAGAGGATGCTATCGAGGGTATCACACATTCTATATGTACTCTTGAGTTTGAAGACCACAGACCGCTGTATGACTGGGTGGTTATTGAATGTGGATTTAAGAATTCTCCTGAGGAGTCGCCAAAGCAGATTGAGTTTGCAAAGCTCTATCTGACTAATGTTGTAACAGGAAAGAGATATATCAAGCGTCTTGTGGAGGACGGCATCGTTGATGGCTGGGATGACCCGAGGCTTGTTTCTATAGCAGCGCTCAGACGCAGGGGCTTCACACCGGAGTCTATCCAGAATTTTGTTGATCTGTGTGGTATATCAAAGGCTAACAGCTCTGTTGACTACGCTATGCTTGAGTATTGTATCCGAGAGGATTTAAAGGCTAAGCGTCCTCGTATGATGGCTGTGCTTGATCCGGTCAAGGTGATTATCGACAATTACCCTGAGGGACAGGTTGAGTATCTTGAAGTGGACAATAACGTGGAGAATCCTGAGCTTGGAAAGAGAAAGGTTCCTTTCACCAGAGAGCTTTATGTGGAGAGAGAGGACTTCATGGAGGAGCCACCGAAGAAGTATTTCCGTATGTTCCCTGGCAATGAGGTGCGTTTCATGAATGCTTATTTTGTGAAGTGCAATAGCTGTGTGAAGGACGAAAACGGCAATGTTACAGAGATTCACTGTACATATGACCCAGCATCAAAGGGTGGCAACAGTCCTGATGGCAGAAAGGTCAAGGGAACTATCCACTGGGTTTCAGCCGAGTATGGAAAGCAGGTAACTGTACGTCTTTACGAGAATATTGTTAATGAAGAGCTTGGAGTGTACAATGAGGACGGAAGCTTAAATCTTAATCCTAATTCACTCACAGTGCTTGATAACTGTGTAGTGGAGCCGGAGCTTATGAGTGCCAAGGCTTATGACAGCTTCCAGTTTGTCAGAAATGGCTTCTTCTGCGCGGATTGCAAGGACTCAAAGGATGGACAGCCTGTATTTAACAGAATCGTCTCATTAAAGAGCTCATTCAAGCTTCCGACAGCTAAATAGTTTTTGACTAAAAATAAAAACAAGTCAAAAACAACATTTAAAATAAGCGCCTTAGGGCGTTTTTATTTGACTGATTCTATTATTTAGTCATTATAGCTCGTGTGCCCAAAAAAGTCTATACTTTTCGTGTAAAAATATCTATAATATAACTCA
>ENA-OPSZ01000948-OPSZ01000948.1-human-gut-metagenome-genome-assembly--contig:-NODE-948-length-15466-cov-3.020375_pt1 | contig 15466 bp, 19 predicted proteins | sample MGYA00241814_ERZ501919 | MGnify/ENA primary metagenome ERZ501919 (study PRJEB25962, sample SAMEA2042440) | human gut metagenome | biome: human gut; feature: human-associated habitat; material: faeces... | reverse complement strand
CTCCACTACAAAGACCTGATAGGCCAGGCCGGTAATGCCGAACAGGCGGCACATGCCCGCACAGATCAGCGGCGAGATCACCAGCGTCAGCCCCGGCAGCAGCAGCGCCGGGATCTGGTAGCACAGCGACTTGCCCGCGCCCGTGGGCATGATGGCCAGCGCGTCCCGCCCGGACAAAAGGGCCGACACCACGGTGTCCTGCCCCGGACGGAACGAATCGTAGCCAAAATAGGTTTTTAATGCTTCCTGCGCTGTCATAACTTCCTCGATTTTTGGTTTTTGTGGGTATTATTCTACGTGTATTATATACGCTGCCCGGTAAAATGGCAAATTTCGGTGCCGGGTGCAAAAAAAGCTGGCAGTTAGTCGTATTATATGATATACTAACTGTGTATCGAAATTGGTTTGGGAGGCCGCAGCGGCATGGGTTTGATTTCTACCATTCAAAATAAAACAGAACAGGCACGCGCCAAGGAGCGCATCAAGCCCCTGCTGGAAAGCCGTATGATGCGGGACATCCTGCTGGAAGTGGGCCAGCGTGGCACCGAGAAGCTGGACCCCCAAAGCGTCCCGCTGGAGCAGCGCCCCCGCGCCGCCAAACTGGCCGCCGAAAACGGCACCGCTGGGTTGCTGCAAAGCGTCATCAGCGAGGTAGTGCTGGATGAAAAAGGCATTACTCTCCACGCCGGCAGCGACGAAGTGACCTTTTTGTACGGCGACTATAATTATGAGGACATCGACGACACCGACTGCCTGCCCGCTGTGGCGCAGTTTTTGGTGCAGCACCTGCGGGGATACTATAACATCAGCCGCACGTTCTACACGGTGCCCAAGCACAACGGCCGGTCCATCACCGAAAAGACCCGCCAGGTCTTCATCCGCCGCCACCACGAGGATTCCCCCTTTGATCCCACCCCGACGCAGAAGCAGCGGCTGTTCTGATTGACAAAAGGGGATAAGTTTGGTATACTATAATGCGCTATGTAGTGCGCTATGTAGCTGTGTGTAAGATGTAATAAGGCGCAAACCATATTGCCCATATAGCATGCAGTAAAACCAAATAAGCAGACGTATCGAAGCGGTCGTAACGAGATTGACTCGAAAGTTTGCATCCGGCAGGTCGCCTTGTCCGCAGGAAATCCCATAACGGCGGGCTTTATCGGGTATCGCGTACCCAACCTTTCATCGTTATCTTGCATCGAAATCTCGCATTTTTCCAAACGCTGTGCGGGGCGGTGCCAGAATATATAGGCAGGCGTATCGAAGCGGTCATAACGGGACTGACTCGAAATCAGTTGAACTCGAAAGAGTTCCGTGGGTTCGAATCCCACCGCCTGCGCCAAGTATCACTACTCAATTTCACATTGGGTAGTGATTTTTTATTGCCGCTTTGTAAAATCCCCGTACTTTTCTTATAAACATCTCCCCTTTATTTTCAAGTAGTGATTTTCGGGTTCGGTACAAATCATACCATTAATTTCAGTAGATAGCTATTCATGAAACTGCACAAGAACCAGCTGTTTGGGTTGGGCACAAATTAGCACTGACCGCTGAACTTTCTATGCATTCTGTTTACTGTTTGACATAATATATCTTATACGATATAATTTTATCAGACAGTTTTATTGATTTAGTATGATGAGGTCTTTCCGATGAACTATAATAGCATCAAAAACAAAACTTTTTCTGAAAATCCCGCAGTTAAAGCCGAGTACGATCAGCTTGGTCCTCAGTATGAAGCCATCCGCGCTGCAATCGCAAGTCGGAAGTCTGCCGGGTTAACTCAAAAACAGCTGGCCGAAAAAATGGGAACTGCGCAGGCAAATATTTCACGTTTTGAAAACGGTAATGCAAATCCCTCGTTGGATTTTCTGCAAAAAATGGCTTCTTGCATGGGCAAGACACTTCATATTTCGTTTGAATAACACAACACCCCGTTATCCGTCCTCGCTCAGACAGATACCGGGGTGTGCCGTTTTATTTCACCATTCTTTTACGCTCGGCGCTTTCGGCAATGTCAGCGTGTTTGCCATCGTCCGGGCACTCAGGTTCTTGGATTGCGAATCCAGATGTGCGTAAATGTTGGCTGTGGTGGAAATATCGCTGTGACCCAGCCACTCTTGAATCTGCTTCATCGGTACGCCCTCTTTCAGCAATAGGCTGGCGCAGGAGTGGCGCAAATCATGGAAGCGAATCCTGCGCAAACCATTCTCTTTCAGCAACTGTGGAAAGCCTGTCGTCACGGAATCCGGCTGGATCAGGTTTCCCATTGCATCCACAAATACATAGCCAAGGTACTCTTGATTATAGCAGTTGCCGCAGATTTTTTGGTTGTATTCCTGCTGCTCTTTGACGGCTTTTAAGCGTTCGGCAATCGGGTCGACCAGCGGCAAGGTGCGCAGACTGGATTTTGTTTTGGCTCGGTCAGCTTCTACCAAAATCTTCTTGCCGTCGATGCGGGTGCTGGTCACGATGTGGCGGATGGTCAGCGTCTTGGCCTCAAAGTCGATGGCCTCCCACCGCAAGCCCATGACCTCGGCACGGCGCAGTCCGTAAAAGGCTGCAAGCTGGATAATCAGTTCCAGCTTATGCCCTTGGGCCGCTTCAAAGAGTTTTTCCATCTCCTCGGCGCTGTAATAGCTTGCCATAAACGCCTGCGGCTTGGGGCGGTCCACCTTGTCCACCGGGTTGCTGGCTATCAGGTCGATGCGCACGGCGTATTTCAGCGCCTTGTGCAGATTGGCGTGGAATCGCAGGATAGAGGTGTTTTTCAGCGTTTCCGCTTCATGCAGATAAAAGCTCTGAATCTGGCGCGGCTGTAACCCTGCCAGCGTTACGCCCAGCGGTTCAAAGTAGGGAATGATGTGTTTCTCTACATTGAAGCAATAGGACGAGTAGGTAGTTTCCGTTACGGCTGTGCGCATCATTTTCAGCCAGTACCGCATATAGTCACTGAATGCCATATCGGGGCTGAGTTCGGACACCTGACCCTTGGGAATCGTGAAGTCCTTTCGCGTATCCGCCAGCATTTTTTCGGCGCGCTTTTTGTTGCCCTTGACGGGCAGCCCCGTGCCGATCCACGGCTGGCGGCGTTTCCCCGCCGAGTCGGTGTAACTCAGCACGATGTAATAAAATCCGTTTTTCTCCTGTAAGCGTCCTGCTACCATAGGCATCTCTCCTTTTCAAGTTGTTGTATTTTGGGTTCGGTACAACGATACCAGCAATCGCGGTACAAAGCTATTCACAGAATTGCACAAGAACCGTCCTGCACATTGGGTGCAAACTGACATCATTCGCGCTCCTGTTCCCGTCTGCGGCGGCGTGGTCCGGGATGTTGCGGCATTCTGTTTTCCCGGTCAATACGGTTGGATTCGCGCGTGCGTTGAATACGCTTGATGGCTCCCTCTGCAATCTTGTCCTCTTTGCGGAGTTCCGCAATCTTGCAGGTCAACGCCATGCGTTGGTCAGCCAACTCCGGCGGTGCATCCTTTCGGCGTATCTGTTTGACGATTTCAGCTCGCTGCGCGGCAAGGGTTTCCATCTGCTGGGACAAACTCTTGCGGTAGTCCGCAATTGCCTGCAAAGAGGGAAACTTGTGGTCGTGAACAAAGGCGTGTTCTGCAAGGATTTTCTCGGTGTCTTTCCAGATGCGCTCCAGTTCCGGGCGGTTGATGCGTGGCTGCTGCTTCTTGGGCAGGATGCCCAGCTGATAACAGTAGTACAGATATAAGCGGTGCATCTGGGATTCTCCGAAGAATACCTCGAAGAAAATTTGGAGGATGCCTTTTCCTGCATAGGTATCCTTGGGGCGATACCGTTTCGGCGTATACTGCCGGGGCGGGTGCTTCAACTCGTACAGCCTTGATCCATACAACAGGTAATTTCCGCGCAGTCGGTCATCTATGGCAGTTAAATCGTATTCTTCTCCCAGCCGATAAAGCCGCACGGCTCGTCCGCCATCCCGCGCCCGGATGGTTGCGTACCTACGGTTAGGGTCACTGCCGAAAATGTACCCTTGCCGATACAGCGCCCTGTGGAAGTCCTCGGCAGTGCTGGCATCTTCACAGGCATGGTTGATAGCCTCCCTCATTCGGGCGTACCGCGCCGGTTCCTTGGCTTTGGGCTGCTCCACCACCGACAAGCCGTACTCCCGGCACAGCTTGTCGGATGCTGCCCGGAACTCGGCATACTGGCTGCGGCGCTGTTCGTACTTCTTGCCGTCCACATACGATACGGAATTGATAACGAAGTGGTTGTGCAGGTTATCCGTATTCATGTGGGTGGCGACCAGCACTTGGAAACGCTTGCCCCAGACCTTGCGGGCCAGTGCCACGCCGATCTCATGGCATTGTTCCGGGGTGACTTCCCCCTCGCGGAAGCTTTGGTAGGCGTGGAGCGCCACCACGCCGTCTGTTTTACCAAAGCGTTCTTGTACCGCCCGCATATCCTCCCACGCATGATCTACCCTGCAATGGATGCCGGTGACAAGCTGGGCGCTCTCGTTCAGCTTGGTCTTGGCATCGTTCTCTGCGTAGTGCAGTGTCTGGGCAAGGGCATCGTATTCTGTCTTGTCCGGGTTGGCCGCATAGTCAAGGACGCGCTGTAAGCTGTCCTTGATTGTCCAGATCTTAGTTACCGCCAATGAGCAAATCCCTCAAGCGGTCTGTCTGGGCGTTGATGGCCGCGCCATCTCGCACAGAACAGCTTTCTGCTATTTCATCAATCTTATCCAACACATCAAATACCTCCTTGGGCGGGTGTCCACCCGGTTCATATCCCAGCGCCCGCTGGCGTAAGTATTCCGAGAGAGACAGCCCGCAACGTTTAGCCATCAGCGTCATTTTTCGTTTCTCTGTGACGCTGACGCGGACGTTGATTCCAACGCTGCGCTTTCTCATGCGCCAGCAGCCTCACAGGGGTTCGGGGCTGTCCCCGTAGGCTTTTCGGCGGGTTGCCCTGTGGCAACACTTCGCCCATGCTTGCTCTCCTTACGCGACCTTTGTGACGCTAATGACGCTGATGACGCTGTTTGTGAGATATCCCATTTGAAAAGCTGGGTTATGTCAATATCAGCGTCATTAGCGTCATCTGCGTCATTTCCGTCATGGGAGAACTTCATCTGCCGCGCCTGCGAGGTGCGGTGGGTTTCATAGCGGATACCTCTTGGCGTAAACACGGTATCGAAGTGTTCCACGATTTTCCGGGTCAGCTGGTGGGGCAAAACGCCCTCAATATCGGCTGCAGAAAGCAATTCGGTAGCCGTACCTTGCCATGTTCCGACACTATCGATGTAGTCTGCCACTTTCCAAAGGTAACTCGGCACAGCCTTAGCGACAATCTGTTCGGTGCTTTCTTCCTCGTCCAGTACCCAAACGCAGTTTTCTTCGTGCAGACGCAGTGTTTTGTTGTCCATATCGCGCCCGGTCACCAAAATGCTGGCGGTCTGACTCATGCGTTTTCGCTGCATGACCCAGCTGGTATCGGACGCACCCATCAAGCCATTGGAACCTGCAATCTGCTGGAACGGGTCGTCTGCGGCCTGTTTGCGCAGATGATGGATCAGCAAAATGCAGATGTTATACTTGTCCGCCAATGCCTTTAACGCGCTGATTTCCTTGTAATCGCTGGCATACATACTGGTGTTCTGGTCGTTGAAACGAACCTTTTGCAAGGTATCAATGACGATCAGTCCGGTGTCCGGGTGCCGATAGAGGAAGCTGGTGAGCTGTTCTTCCAGCCCCTGCCCGATGCTGCTGCATTCCGTCTGCATGACCAGCCGTTCGGGAGCTTCTTCGCTGCCCACAAGCTGGAGAAGGCGCTTCTGCAGGCGGTTGAAAGTGTCCTCCAGCGATAGATAAAGCACGGTGTGCGGCTCTATTTCGCGTCCCCACATAGGCTTGCCCTGCGCGACCTGCAAGCACAGCCACAAGGTCAGCCAGCTTTTGCCCGCTTTGCTGGGACCGGCAAACAGCGCCAGCCCTGCCGGGAGCAAATGGGGAATGATCCACTTGACCGGCGGCAGCGGCGTGGAGAGCAGTTCTTCGGCGGAGATCGTTTTCGGAAGTTTTTCATAATTCATTCGCATCGTCCTTTCTGTTTTGGTATATATCTATTATCTCATACTATCGTCGTTTTGTGTGTAGTAAGTTTTATTCTCCAGTGTTAAGTTGTACGGCTCACGCCGCCCCACAGCCCCACAAACGCGCCAAACGGCGGGTGTTCCGGCTGTTTCGTATCCGTGTGCCGCGTGTGGCATCTGCCCCACACAGGGCGGATTTGGGCGGTTACTGCGAGTGAATCAGAACTGATTAACTTTTATGCCCTGTTCTCTGAAAAGTGAATCAAATCTGATTCACTCCCAATAAATTTTCCGAAAGTATACTGTTCTGATTCACTACTTTTACTGGGCCGGAAAAAGTGAATCCGTTCGGTACACTTTCGGGATAACATTTCGATTTACAGCTGCATTTGCCCGCCTTGCCCCAGCTGTGGGGACGATTCGCAAGGCTGCCGTTCGGCTGCAACGGCATCATGGGTATTTTTACCCCAGCCAGGTTCTCTGCCTGCCGCCCTCATTGTGTGAACTGTGACTGGACGGAAGTATCTTTACGACCACATCTGTCATTGCGCTCCACTCCGCCACGGAGTGTTTACCAGAGATTGAATCGCTCGTGCCCGGTGGCAGTCATGGCGCGTACTCTGTTTGCGCTGCCGTACTCGTAAGTTGACGGCAATGCGGTGAATGTACCTTGCTTGTCGGATATGCAGTTTTCAAGGTGCCGAATCTATTTAAGACGGGGAGGTGCTCTTGCCAGAATCAAGGCAGCTCCTACGCGCTCACGCGGGTCTGACCGCACGGACTTTTCAGAACATAATTGATCACATTGATTTTGGGGATTTTGTAGGCGTTTCCCAGCCGGATGCAGCTGATTTCGCCATCCCCCAGCAGGTCATAGGCTGCATGGCGGCTGATGCCCAGCATGGCTTGCAGATCCTTGACCGTTACAATGTCCGGGTACTCCGCAAACATGAGCTTGTACATTTCTCTGATTTCTTTACAATCCATTCGATCACCATCCTTGAATTTCAACTTTCGCATATTTGCGATGCGAATGTAGGATGCTGCGCTTTTATGCGAATGTCAATGGTTTTCGCAAAATTGTTACTTTTTTCTTGCGCTTTTATGTTATGGTGTGGTACAATAAGGAAAATCCTGCAAAGAGAGTGAACTGAAATGAACATCGGAGAGAAAATCAAGCGCATCCGCCAACACCGCCGCATGACCCAGAAAGAGTTGGGCGAGTTGGTCGACCTCAGCGCAAACCGCATTGCGCAATACGAAATGGGTTACCGCGTACCAAAAAAGCCCCTGCTAAATCAAATAGCAGAGGCTTTGCGTGTTTCCCCGTTGGCACTTTCCGATGGCGGAAACGGCCCGGCGAATGATATTCTGGAGCAGCTTTTCTGGCTGGACGAGGAGCAGCCTGGCGTTATCAAGCTGGTGCCCACCGAGCGCGGCACAGCGCGGTATAATGCCAACCCAGACCTTGCGCTGCACTATGATGACAACGATAACTGGCCGCCGCGCTCCCCCGTGGCGATGTGGTTCGATGATACGATTCTGGATGATTTTTTAAAGGATTGGGCTGCAGTTCAGAAGAAGTTGTATGCTGGGGAGATTACGCAGGCAGAGTATTTTGAGTGGAAGATTATGTGGCCGGAATAATGTATAAGCGACTATGAATTGAAATTGGCAGTCGTTAATTCTACTTGAAAGGACTTGCCATACGCATGTATTTTAAGCATTCCCGACCGCCATCTCAAATATCGGAAAAGAAGCCACCGAATAATAAAAAGTAGAATGAAGACATGAGAGAATAGCTTTCTTGTCGTGTACATTCACAAAGATTGAAAAGTATGTTATTATATATTACATTAATAGATTTAAGGGGGTGTGATGAATGTTCAACATTGCAGGAATCGACCTGCTGGAGCAGGAGCTTTTAGATTACGAACACACCCTCCTTGAGATTTTGCTTCAAGACAAGACCACCGAGAAAAACATCATTTGAGCAGCTGATGATTACGTGGAACTGGGAGAGCAATATGGCTTCAAAAAAGAAATTCTGCCGGAACTCGTCACAGGCAATCGGGACAGTCTGATTCAGCCTCGTGTAGAAAAAGCACGGGAGTATCAGACAAATCGCTCCCGCGATAAGGCTGAAGTGTTCACACCAAGCTGGATCTGCAATGTGCAAAACAATCTGGTAGATGAGCAATGGTTTGGTCGGAAGAATGTTTTCAGCACCCAGAAAGGTATGACACGGAAAGCCGCCACTGACAGAATCACTTTTCCGGATGACAGCCAGCACACATGGCAGAAGTATGTGGATGCACAGCGGTTGGAAATCTCCTGCTGGGAAGCGCTCTATCTGGTGAGCTGCTATGATACTGGTGACAGGCGAAACAATTCCTATTGCCAAGCGAATCGGCTTGCTCGACCGTAAACTGCGTGTTGTCAGTGAAAACACAGAAACTGAAGAAGAATGGTTTGCATGGGCAAAGCGGGCGTTCCAGAGCATCTACAGATTTGAGCATCAGAGTGACAGTCTGCTGCTGGTACGTGAAAAAATGTTTGTAAATTGAAAACTATTAGACAATTGGCTTATATAGGAGGCGCTGTAAAAATGGACGAGATAAAAGAAATAAACTTTAATGAAACGGGGGATATTATTGACACACTCTCGGGAAAAAGTTTGAAGGACACCCCGGAAGAAAGAGTGCGACAAAGATTTATTGGGATTCTTCAGACAGACTACGGCTATCCAAAGGCAAATATTGCAAGGGAGGTTCCGGTTCAGCAAGGTTCAAAAATTTTATTATCGACTGACGAAGCTGAAATTCGTGCAGATATTGTCGTTTACGCGAATAAAAAAGCTTGTTTAGAAAGAGACCAAGGAAACATTCTTTTTGTTGTTGAGTGCAAAAAGCCTACGGTAACAGAAGGATATGCCCAACTAGTGTCTTATATCTACAACACCTCTGCAATTGGTGGCGTCTGGACGAATGGAGAGGGAATGTATGTCTATAAGAAGCGAAGCGGAGGTGAAATTGGTTTAGATGAGATCCTTACACTGCCACGCTATAGAGAAAGTTGGAGTGGGGGCGATTCTATCCCCAGTAAGAGTAGTTTGCCAAGGCCTCATAATGTAAGGTTTCTTCTTTCAGCCTGTCATAATAAGCTTTACGGCCGAGGCATGGAAAACGAAGATTTTGACCTTGCAATGGATATGGTTAGGATACTTTTGGCAAAAATTCAAGATGAAACTGCGCCGGGCGATTTTCCTCGCTTTTGGATAACTGAGCGAGACTTTCAAACGGCTGAAGGCAGAACACATGCAGCTACAGAGATTCAGAAATTATTTAGAGAATATGCCAATCAATTTCCAGATGTGTTTGATCCATATGAAAAAATACAGGTAGGTGATGATTGTATTGCAGAAGCCGTAGGCGTATTAAAAAACTGGAGCCTCGCCGCACGAAATGATGATGCAGATGATTGGGATTTAATGGGTGAAACCTATGAACAGTTTACACATATAAATCTAAAAAGACAGCAAGGGCAATTCTTTACAAACCGCTTAGTAATAGATATGATGGTAAAGATACTAGATCCTGAAATTGGGGAGCACACATTAGATCCTGCTGGTGGAAGCGGTGGCTTTGCCACTGGTATATTCCGTTATTTGAGAAGAAAAGTTATTTCAAGAACTACGCCGAACTCTCCTGCAAGAGATCGTCAGCTGAATATTATTAAAGATAGCGTCTATCTTATTGAGATTGCGGCAAGACTTGTTAAAATTGCCAAATGTGCAATGCTTTTAACTGGTGATGGACAGTCAGGGATGACAAGAGGAAATTCGCTTGATCTATATGAAAACTTAGATCCCTGGATTGTATCAAGATGTATTAAGGGAAAAAGCAATGCACCATCGGTAATTGCTACAAACCCTCCATTTTCCGGACAAAAGATCGAATCACAGATTTCTGATAGATCCATCTTGAAGCAGTTTGAATTTGGACATAGCTTTCGTAAAGAGGACAATGGAAATTTTGTTTTTTCTCATGCAGACAATGATATTCTTATGCATCAGGCCCCGGAGTTGCTTTTCCTTGAGAGATGCATAGATTGGCTTAAACCCGGTGGAAGAATAGGGATAGTTTTGCCTAAAGGAATTCTTGACAATATTAGTTATGAGGCATACCGAAACTGGATTTTTAGACATTGTGAGCTTATGGGAGTAATTACTCTTCATAAAGATACTTTTCAACCAGATACCGGAGTTCGGACATGCATTCTTATCTTGCATAAGCCAGAGACTGGAAAAACGCCAAAAGGTGATTATAGTATTTTTATGGCAATGTCTCAACGGATCGGGCAGGATTCAAAGGGAAACTCTGTTTTTGTTCTTGATGGCAATGGAAATAGCACAGGTGTTTTAAACCATGACTTAAATGATATTGCTGATGCGTTTGTTGACTTTAAAAATGGAAGAGAACATAAAAAATCGGAATATATCTTCACGATAAATAAGAGCCAGATCAAAGATCATATTAATATAAACCCACAGCATTATTCTCCGAAACTTAATACTGCACTAGACAATGTTCTGGCGTTTGACAATAAAGAAAATTGGGCGACAACAACGGTGGGACAGTTAGAAGCGGGAATTCGGATTTATATCGGACCCCGTTGGAATTCGTCAACAGTAAAAGTGGATAATCCATCAGAAACTAACACACTGGTACCGTACTTGACGGCGAATGCAGCGTTAGAACTGAGACGCTTTACCATAAAATGGCTCGACCCAAGTAAAGCAAATTTTCATCAAAAACAGTGCATGGAAATGCTTAAAGTGAACGAGGGCGATATTTTAATTTCACGATCTGGAACGATTGGAAAAGTGACATACGCGACAAAAGATCTAGCGGAAAACTATATAGTAAGTGATGACCTTGTAAGAGTCCGAGTGAAAGATCCAAATCTGAGAGCGTATCTCGTAGCCTACTTTACTTCTGCTACAGCATTATCATTAATGTTGCTTGATGAATATGGTTCTGTTCAACAGCATTTACAACCGCGGCATATCCAGGAAATGCTTATTCCAGTTCCATCAGATTGGAGCTATGCAAAAAAAATTATCGATGCCGGAAATGAATTTATCCACGCGATGGAGTGTATGTCTGTGGCAGATAAAATGGTTCGAGAAGATGGACTTGATGTAATGCTAAAAAATGAAGTGGCTGAATAAAGAAGCGCCCGCATGGAAAATAGTACGGATGTTAAAGTTACTTAGTAAATTCCCACAATTAAGGATACAAAATGTCACCCATTAAGCACGACCAGTGAATTGCCGAGAATTTTAGCTACTTTTGCAATTCTAACAAGGAAACTGGTTTGACCCCGTGATGTGTGGTAAAAACCTGCATCTGAGCAACATGTTTGGAGGTTATCGCTTCCTTATCGAGTGGTTTGACACACAAGATGTTCTGGATGAGCTGCGTCTGGTTGATTAGGACGATGTGACCGAAGATATTTTCCTGAACCCGGATGCTCGGATTCAGAAATGAACTCTAAATCCGGGTCATATCTGCTGCATATGGTGTACAGCCTATATGCCATGAATAAATAATTCATTATGGAGGAATTATGAATATTTCACCAGATGACTTTGAAAAATTGGGGATTGATGAATCCAATTTGGATGAAAAAGCGGAACAAACAACATATAAAATAAGGTATGTTGCCCGATATGTAAGGCAATGGGTGAGAATAGAAGCGAACCGAAAAGAAATTCAGCAGATTAATTTTATAGACTGTATGTGCAACGCGGGAGTCTATAAAGATGGTGATGCCTGCACTGCACTAGAAGTTATAGAGGATTTTAATGGGCTTGCAAAACAATTTCCTTCCAAAAAATTTGTTGTCTACCTGAACGACATCGACAAAGAAAGAATAAAAATTTTCGACAAAATATATCAAAAATATATTTTACCTCAAAAAAGTTCGAATTTGCAAGTGCATTCAAAGAACAAGGATGTCAACGACTATTTGGATATGATTGCAGCAGACTCCCAAAATAAGCAGGGTCTTTTTGCATATGGAAAGTGTAACCTAATATATGTTGATCCTTATAATTTCGGGACGGTTCAAATTTCTAAACTTCATGCTATTTTAGAAAATAATTACTGTGAGTTGCTTTTTAATCTCTTTACTAGCGACTATGTGCGAAATATTGCTAAAGATACCGGTAGAATTCAAAAGTGTTTAGGAGGATTTAAACCTGCAACCAAGGACGAATTTATAAATTGTGTTACAAAGGAACTGCACGTCGGTCATGTCAAATTTACTTTTTCTTATTCGTTCCATACTATGAAAAACGTTGAGTTGTATCAAATACTTTATGCAACACCCAGCATTCGGGGATTAGAGGTTCTAAAGGATAGTCTATGGGATGTTTTTGGCGGTGAAGAATTTCATAGAAACCATGTGCCGAAGACTTCAGATGTGGAACAGATTTCGTTTAGGAAGAATGCATCAATCTCCAGCATTGAGGTCAGATATTGTCCAAAGTTTTGCAGTCCGGTTGTCTGTTCAACGAAGTTTACCAGAAATTTTATCTGATCCGTGATCTCTCCCTGATGAGCCGTATCTACTGCGAGACTCCCGCCGGTAAATTTCCGATACAGCTTTTCCAACGGAATAAGATCATAGCCATCCGCGAGAAAATCAGCGCTTTTACAGCCACTGTAAACTCGGTCTTTGTATTTGATTTGCGAGTACTCATAAGCCACAAAGGGGTACTTAACGGTTGACTTGCCTAGCAGCGCGGAAACAATTGTTTCCGCCAGCCCCTCATACCCCATGTGGTCAGCCTTGTACCAGTATCCATAACATTTCCATTTCAACTGATTTCCCTTGGATGTATGGTTCAGCGTTTCTTGTGGCTCAAGCCTGCTTAAATCAATCATTTCCATAGAGCCCTCCTTACGCAGCGATGTTACGGATCATCTGCACCCATTGGTGGTCCCCAGCCATACGCCCATTGGTCTTTTCAATAATCAGCAGCGGATCAAAGAAAGGAACGTCCATCTCCCGGAGTATGTCTTTCAAACCGGCTCGGCTGGCGGGGAGGCATCTTTCTTTCAAAAATTCCTCAAAATCCGCCCAAGACGGATTTTCTACAACGCCAAACGCCCGCAAAGGGATTCGGTCGGTGTAGTTCTTCATGAGGACAACTTCGTGCTTGAAATCAATGTCGATGACCGTACATAGCTGCTTACCGTTCATGAAATTCATCCGCATGGTAAAATCCGGGTCCGTGCTGAAATGCTCGGCGTTATAGATATACTTATATATGGTCTGGCGCGACACGCCGAACTGTTTCGCAATCTCGGTGTTGCCGATGCCTTTTCTATGCAGTTCCAAAACCTCTACGGTCTGATCGGGGGTAAGCTGCGCCTTGCGACCCGCATTGCGCGGATTTGGATTATTGATTTTCAGCATGATATATCCTATTCGACACTACTTCCCGGATATAAGGGCGAACCACCGGCCCGGCTGCTGGAAACAGCTCCCACTTCCTGTACCACATTGTTGGCAGTACCGCCGACGCCTTGAGAGCATCGCCACGGTGTGTATCATGATTGCTGACCCTTCGCTTGAGGTATGTGTTCCACGCCACCTCTCCCGCCTCTGGAGGCGCTCCGCTGCGGTTAGGCAGCCTCATCGCGTCAGAACGGGACGCACCTGCCGAAACGCTCCTTGGGTTGCGGCAAGGTCAGTTGTATGTAGCCGGTGATTCGGATATTCGGTTGCCAAGGTGCAGAAAAGGGGGAAAGAGGGCTTTTTTGTCCCTCTATATAAGAACAACGCGAAAAATCAAAAAAGTTCGAGAAAAATTTTCGATTTTGGCAAAATATTTTTTCGGGCTACACGAATGGTGGTTGCTTGTTTTGCCAACAATCCGGCAGACACATATGATGTGATTCTAATGGATGTCCTGATGCCTAAAATGAATGGGCATCAGGCGGCAAGGGCAATTCGTGCAATGAGCAAGGAGCGCCCAGACGCTGCGAAAATTCCAATCATCGCACAATCTGCAAATGCTTTCAAGGAAGATGTACAGGCATCCTTGGATTCTGGAATGAACGGACACATTTCAAAGCCATTCAATATAGATGCAGTGACCACAGCAATAAAACAAAATATAAAGAGATAGCAGATTGAGCAACAATCCGATAACTATCAGAGCATCGTTCAAGGTTTATTTGGACGGTGCTTTTTCTATGCCCATTTTGCAGAGAGGAGGTGCGCTATGGCGGCAGGAGAACACGTTGATAGCAAAAATATTAAGAAACATAAGAATGATGTTTTCCGTCTGACGGAGTTGATTGATCCCACCGCCAAGATAGTGGCTCCCCAAGGAGTTTATGCCGATATTCAAGAGTTCGTCCAGCGTATGAAAAATGAAAACGTGGATATTAAGCAACTGGGAGTGGTTGGCAGAACAAAGGAGAAGATTCTGGAAGAATTGAAAGCAATGTATGAGACACTTTAAATAGATATTTGAACAGACAAGGGCATTGATCTGACGAATGGGAGGTATGCTTCATGCCATTGCAGATTATCAGAAACGATATTACAAAAATGAGCGTTGACGCAATCGTCAATGCTGCCAACACGTCTCTTTGGGGCGGTGGTGGTGTGGACGGCTGCATTCATCGTGCCGCCGGACCGGGGCTGCTTGCAGAGTGCAGTACGCTGCATGGCTGCGAGACAGGCAACGCAAAAATCACAAAGGGATACCACTTGCCCTGCAAATATGTGATCAATGCAGTTGGACCGCGTTGGAGGGATGGCAAATATCGGGAACAGGAGCTTCTGGAATCTTGTTATCGGACATCTTTGAACCTAGCAAAAGAAAATGGCTGTTAGCCGTGTGCCGATAAGACATTAATTTGAGAGAACTACAAAATAGGCATCTGCCAGGCAGGATTGGACAACAAAAAACAGGCGGCTGGGTGCCGCCTGTTTTTGTACATCTAAGGGTCGAAAATCACTAATTTTCGTCTCTGTAAAGCAAGGGCAGTGAAAAAGGTGAAATAGTTATCGCTTTTGTGCAGTTCCTTTGTGAAACAGTGAATTGCTGCGGGGTGAACACCATTCACTGGGGCGTGTGTATATTTGCGGTCGTGCAAAATATCCCACAAAACCGCAAAGTGAACTGCACCCCATTTGTTAGACAGTATGATATACTATCTAACAGATGGGGTGATTTATTATGTCAAGAGGAAAACCGAACAAACGATATACGCCGGAATTCAAGAGAATGGTTGTAGAAACCATGGAAAAAGAACATCTGAGTATCTATGCAGCAATGCAGGAATTTGGAATTAACGACCA
>ENA-OPSZ01000945-OPSZ01000945.1-human-gut-metagenome-genome-assembly--contig:-NODE-945-length-15489-cov-3.734677_pt1 | contig 15489 bp, 13 predicted proteins | sample MGYA00241814_ERZ501919 | MGnify/ENA primary metagenome ERZ501919 (study PRJEB25962, sample SAMEA2042440) | human gut metagenome | biome: human gut; feature: human-associated habitat; material: faeces... | reverse complement strand
CCAGCCGGTAACGGCGGGCGTGCTCCTCGCGGAAACGTTTGGCATAGGCCGAGGCGGGCTTGTCCCGGAAGAAGGCAGCCAGCAGTTTCGCGAGCGAGTCGGCCTGTTCGCGGAAGGTCTTGAGCGAATCCAGCCCCGGCGACGCGAAGTCGAAGGCGGCCTGATAGCGGAAGATCGAGGTGGCGAGGGGTTCGCCGTCGCGCGAAAGGATGCTCCCTCGCTGCGCCGGGATGACCTCCTCGGTGAAGATGCGGCTGGCGAGGCGGTCGGCATTGTAGGCCACCTCCGCACTGAACAGCTGCACCCAGACGAGCCGTGCGAGCACGATGGCCCCGGCGAGGATGAAGAGCACGTACAGAAGCCTCACCCGCAGCAGAATATCGCTTTTGACCTTCGAACGTTCCTGCTTCATCGCCGTTTAGTTTTCGATGATCTCGCCCGGCGCCTGCGGGTCGTAAAGCTCGATGCCCCGCGCCCGGAGCTGTTCGACGATGGCCGAATGGGTCGTGCGCTGGTAACGCTGCTCCTGAAGGCGGATCGAGCGTTCGCGGAGTTTCTGCACGTCGCGCTCGAGACGCGTGTAACGCATGTCGAGGTGCAGCGACCAGAACATCACCATGATGCTCAAAAAGAACATCCCGGCGATGGTCAGCATATAGGGATAGTATTTCGAGACGCCCTCGCGCACGAGGATCGTACCCGAGAACAGCTGCCAGAAGGTGCTGGACCTGCGGCGTCGCTCGCGGCGTTCGCGTTCTTCGGCTTCGGCCCGCTCTTCGGCCTCGCGCTCCTCGTCGGCGCGGATGTCCTCTTCGGCTTCGCCCCGCTCCATGCGCCGCACCTCGCGGCGCACACGGCGCGCGAACTCCTCCTCCTGCTCGCGGCGGGCCTGCTCCTCGGGGGTCACCGGGTCGAATTCGTGGTCTCGGTACATCGTATCAGCGTTTTACGGCCGCCCGGAGTTTCGCCGAACGGGAACGGGGATTGCGGTCGAGTTCTTCGGCCGAAGGGGTCACGGCCTTGCGCGTCACGAGGTCGAACGGGGCCTGCGAACGACCGAAAAAGTCCTTTTCGACCTGCCCCGAGAAGTTGCCGCTGCGCATGAAATTCTTCACCAGCCTGTCTTCGAGCGAATGGTAGGAGATAACGACCAGCCGGCCGCCGGGCTTCAGCACCCGCAGGCTCTGCTCCAGCGCCATTTTCAACGCCTCCATCTCGCCGTTGACCTCGATGCGCAGGGCCTGGAAAAGTTTGGTCAGGAATTTCGCCTCGTCCTTTTTGGGCGTGCAGGGCTTCACGGCTCCGACCAGCTGCGCCGTGGTCGTCACGGGCGCCGCCGCACGGGCCTTGACCAGACAGTTGGCAACCTTCCACGGTGTTTCTACCTCGCCCCAGTCGCCCAGAATGCGGGTCAGGTCCTCCGCGGTGTAGTCGTTCACCACGTCGGCCGCCGTGAGCCGCCCCCTCTGGTTCATGCGCATGTCGAGCGGAGCCTCTCCGCGGAACGAGAATCCGCGCTCCACGGCGTCGAAATGGTGCGACGAAACCCCCAGGTCGGCCAGAATGCCGTCGACCTCCGTCACGCCGCGCAGCCGCAGCGCCCCCCGCAGGAAGCGGAAATTGCTCTCCACGTAGTGAAAACGCGCATCGTCGGGACGGTTCTCCAGCGTGTCGCGGTCCTGGTCGAAACCGTACAGACGGCCTTCCGGCCCCAGGGCGGAGAGGATGCGGCGCGAATGGCCGCCTCCGCCGAAAGTGAGGTCGGCGTAAGTGCCCGCAGGTTCGACAGCGAGCAGTCCCACAGACTCTTCCAGCAGTACGGGAGTATGGTATTGCGACATAATAGTTATTTGCAAAGGTCTATTTGGGTGTAAAGTTAGGGATTTTTCAAAAAAGAATGCCTATATTTGTAAATATAATCGGCAATAATTTCCCGCCTCATTCTAAGTCGTTTACGGGAGCGCAAAAATTACGAGGGTTAAAATTAGGGTTAAAACACGATCATTTTCAACAATTCAAACTCTCTAACAATCATCTCAATACACGAATAGTTAATAATAAATCACACTTTCAATAGTGTACCATTACACCCTCTATTCGTCCGGATCGCTGGGTAGGCTTCAATAGTACACCGTCGTAACAAACGCTCCAACGCAGAACTCGCTATTACAGCCGTCAATTCCAATAGAGCAACACTCCTTTTAGCACACGCCAATCCTTCACGTCAGCAACAGCCCGTCCATACAACGACAAGAGGGACGATCTCCAAGCGTTTCCATAGCCTACCGGGCAGTAGTTCGCCGGAGGCTTCAACGATCTAAAATCGGGTTCTCCAAGAGTTTCCCGTTTTCACGCCACGACATCGCGCCAAACGTAGGTATAGGCAGGCTGGCAGATAGCGGTCGATCTCCAACAACACCCCGCGCCGCGGCCCGAAATAATATCCGTTCGTATTTAGGGTATTTCTCCAATACAAAGACCCGTCTAAGACCTCCGAGCGCCAATAATTAGGAGCTTCGCCTACAAGGCCGAAAACAGCGATTTCCAGGAGGCCTTTCCTTCGGGCGGGTAAATACTCCTTCGAAGCGGCAGGAGCGTAGAAATCGGCATTTACAACAGCATAGCGGAGAACGCCGTGAGAGCTGGCCGAGGGCGCGTATTATAGAATGTCGAGGAGCCTGACGGGGCGCGGCTCGAAATAATATACGACGTTCCTCCTATTAGGCAAGGACGAGATCATCAAGGAGCTCTTATTACAACATACGGCGTTTCTATATACAACGATTTCATTACAGCAGTCTCTATATTTACATTATAACGTTTACAGCATTTACAGCGAGAGACATTACCCAGCTTTATTCAGCGGGTAATTTCCCCTCGTTTTTTATCTTATATCATAAGTCAATATTATCACGCCTCTGGCGGTTATTCAGCCTAATCAAATCTATCAAGTGCCACTTTATCGCCTCGGTAAATTCAATACGGTAATCCGGGTATAAGTAATCCTTTTCCCGCTCGTGACGCCTTCGCAGCCACTTTCTAAAGTCGCGCTGCGCCCCTTTCGACAACAGCCCGGTATAGCCGTCCAATTCAGCATGAGATAGGCTCGCCAATCCCAGAACCACGAAATAATCGGTCAGTTCCTTCAAGCTCCCCCGTTTGGGGTGAAACGACGGCCGACGGCCTATATTATCAAAGGCAAAAGCCTGACAATTCCGCCAAAAGAAATTCACAATCCGGGTATATTCTTCAAGCAGTCCACCGAGCGTTCCTTCCTTCAACCGGGAGAGTACCTTCCGTCGCCCGCCTTTCAACGTAAATTCAACCCGAAGGGCGTTTTTCTCCGGGTAGAGGTCCGGATTCCGTATTAGCACGTTCCGATTATCTTTATTTATTTCAGCGATTTTATCATAAATTTTAGCAGTGAAAAATCCCGAAACAAACTTTCGGCATGTAGGACGCGAATCGTTCAACTCGTAGCATTTCGACTTAAATGCACGGATTCGGTGTATCATTTCGACACATTCCATATCAAACGGGACATTCAGCCCTATTTCGATCACGGAAATTTCAAAGGTTCTCAACGTATCGAACGAGATGCCAAGTCGTTTGGCCACTTTCCGCCAAGCCTTCTCCAAATCCGTTTTAGTCAAATCATCCAACGAAGTCGCGCCATAGTACCATTTACGGATACTACCGTAAATTTTCATAAAGTCTTCGTAAAATTCGATTATCAGATCATGCGCATCATCCCCGTATTTCCCATTATTTAACACCAACTTATCATACCATCTCCCATTTATCCAATTCGATTTTTCAACGAAAGTCCCATAACGCAGGTGATGATAGACTTCCTTATCGTAACATTTCAAAGTAATATTATCGACCATGTTTTTTCAATTTCAAAAGTTCGTCTTTACAATACCTCTTCGAACGTCCGTAACGCATAGGCGTAATCAAACCTTTTTTCTCCCAACGATAGAGCGTCGAACGGCTAAATTTCATCGAGTCTTCAACCTCTTTCGCAGTCAGCAACTCCGCTCCGAGGAGGGCCTTCGTAAGATAATTAATAATCCAATCCCGATTCTGGGCTATCCCCACTTTAATCAGCGTTTGGAGCATCTTCGGAGATACGATAATCTCACACTCCGTTTTAATTCTTAAATTATTCATAGCTTTATATTAGAATTAGCGGGCGATTTCTCGCCCTTTATTTCCTAATATATAATGGTGGATAATACGAAGGTCCTTTTTAGATAATTATTTATATATCAATTAATTAATATTAAAACAGCTCCAAAACAACCCCAAAAGAGGGCCAAAAGATCATTTTTGCCGACTTACAGAACACAAAAAACCGCCCCGGTCAGGGGCGGTCTACATAACCTACACAAACAAATTTTATTCAGTTAACGCGGCTTTAATTTTTTCGAATCCGCCGTCTTTACAATTCTTTTCAGACAGACACGCATTCCGGATACTACTCAGTTCAACGCAGGTGGCATTCTCCAATCCCGGAACAAAATCAAGCCACTGGGCCTTACTTCGGGCATATACGAATATAACATTTTTATCAATCAGATATTTTACCAGCCGTTTCGTATACTCCTGAGAAGGAAGCAAGCCCATTTTCGCCGGAAATGGCTTATATTTCCTGGAATGATAAGCCATTAGCTGAACCGCCGCTATCTTCGTTTCAGCTCCGGGAACAGCTTCCCGGATTATCCGTGTTTTCTTCGCCCAATACCAGTCCTGTTCGTCATTAAACGGCTTATATTCCGGACCGGAATAAAAAATCGCACGATCTTCGAGTAGCATCGCTTGGGTCTGCGCCCGAATAACGAAGCGTTTTTCTTCATCGCTCATCTTTTCATGGGCTTCGATATTCGACGACACCTTATATCCCGGATTCGACATTAGCAGTACGACCCGCGCACCAAGAACATCGCCGATAAACGGATAAGGCAATATTTCGGTATGCAGCTGATGATCGGGGTTTTTCGTTCGCTTATTAAATTCTTCGATAAACGGGATGTCATCGGCATACGCATTCAACTTTTCCAATCGCATATAGCCGTTCTTCTCGATTTTTTCGGCCACTTCCCGCCACGGGTTTTCTTTCAACAAGGTTTCTTTCGTTTCCATAATAAAAGGTTTAATAGTTAGGTTCCCAAAGATAAGATATTCTCGCCCTTTTTCAATATCGAGGGCGGTGACGATTTCATCCATTTTTTCTTCGCCCCGGTAGTCGATCCCGACCGTCCACGCGCTATTCGTCCCGCCGTCCCAACGAAACACCTCTTCCAGCCGCTCGCGGAGTTCGGCAGTAAGCAGGGCCGTCAGTCGGCTTTCGGAGAGGCAGACCCTTTCCAATAGAAAATTATTCAACACGGAGGTCGCCTCACCCGTCCGCAGGTAGCTGATATAGTACGCCAACGAGTGGGGAATCCGGTCGGCATAGTCGGGGTGGTTCTCTTTATAGCGGGCCAACACGACCTCCAAATCCCCGCCGTAATGGATATACAAGGCGAGGTTCAGCAACTTTTTCTCCCAGCTAACCCGCCCGAACTCGAAACACAGATCGTCCCAATAAGCCCGCCGGGCGACAAGGTCGTCATAGATTTCCCGCTTTTCAGCAACCGGCATCGCCGGGTCGCCGAGGGATTTCGAGACCGGGGTGGCTTCATCCCGGTATTTTTTGACGACGAGATCGTCGGCGCTGACGGAATCGGCCTCCATCCACCTCTGCAACCATTCCGATTTTTCGGCGTCCTCCAACTTTTCAAAATCGCCGCTCTTTAATCCGTTTCTCGACAGATAGTGTCGAAATTCTCGCTCCAATCTCGCTATCCGGCTCCCTTCGGCGGCGGCATACAGGAATTTCGGGGGCAGGTCCTCAATCCACATCGTCGAGCGGATTGCCTCCCGAAACCGTATCGCCTCGATCATATCCAGCAGGGGAAATTCCCCGCGAAAGGGAATCAGCCGCGACGGAATTTCCCGGTCTACAAGCAGGCCGGCCATACCACCCGCCACGGAGCACATCCGGTCCCTCGTCGAAAGTTCACTCTTTTCCATATACCGTTATTTCGGTTACAAACTCTTTACGGCAAAATTATCCGTCGCTTCCGCCAACCCCCGGCGCAAGGTCTAATTATTTTTCAAACGTAAGAGAAATAAACAAAGAAAGCGTGGCGCCGACAACCTATCTTATACGGCAGGCTCTGGAATAGCCCGAATACTAAAATAAGCATCAGCCCACGCCCTTTTTCAAGGACATAGGAATAACAACGCTTATTCCCGTATTCATTAGAATTTTCCAGATTCGCCGTAGAGAATAAACTTACGCTTTCGCGTCTATCAATATGTCATAGACAAAAGTACGAAGATTTCGTGGATTTCCAACAAAAAAGGCTTCGACCTAAATCGAAGCCCCTTCAAAATTCATTCATCGTCAATCAAAAAAATCGGCCGTTTCAGTTTTATAGCATCCTATGGGTGTCTCAATCCATATTAATTTATCTCCCCAATCGCATTCGTTCTCAGGAAACGTATACCATAATACAAAAATTATTAGATTCAAGTCTTTCGCTATTTTCATCACCTCTAAATAGAATTTTTCATCTTCCCCCTTTTTCAAAAGAAAATCTGGGAAAGCCCTATCATCAAGAGAAATTACAATCGCTTTCAAATCATCTTCAATGGCAATTTTTCGTATCTCGTTTAATATTAGAACATAGTCTTTTACAGCACGAGAACGCAACTTAACAAACGGATTAGCACTCTCCCAATGGAGTAGTCCCGTAGATATTTTAGCTTTCTCTAAAAATGAATGTAACACGGGGCCTAACATCAGCATTATATCTTCAACATCATAAATTTGGTTAGGCGTAAAAATCGTTATTACCTCCGAATATTTACAGATAATAGGACGAGCATTTTCCGCATCAAAAGTTAGATACACTCCTTCCTTACACGAACTAACAGATATATTATCGCGTCTTAATTTTACAATAATTTTTTCACTCATATCTATCCATCATTTTAGTAACCACATTTTTCACCTCTTCCCGGAACCACGCGGGGCGCAATACCTCCACGTCCGCGCCGTTCGAGAGCAGTTCCATTCGGAAATCGTAGGTCGGAGCCAACCGGTATTCGAACACCGAATATTCCGCGGTCCGCTCGGTTTCACGCTGGGTAGGGTGCAGGGGCAGGGCCCGGACGTAGTTTGCCTGCTTCCCCAAGACGCGGATTTCGACCCGTTCGGCCTTCCGGTCCCGTTCTCGGATAATTCCGAAGGCGTCGGCATAGAATTCGGCACAATCGAAATCCGAGGGGATTTCAGCCGCTTTCGCCGTCGAGGCCATACCACGTACCCGGTCGAGCGCGAACGCGTAAATTCCACCCATTTCCACGCTATTGGCGATCAGGTACCAACGCCTCCGGAACGCCTTCAATCCGTAAGGCTCGACCTCGTAACGATTTTCTCGTTTTTCATCGTAGGTATGGCGGTAGAAGATCTCCAAGCATCGGTTCTCCTCCATCGCCCGGAGTACCGCAGTTAGATAGGCGTAGCCCGAAGAGATCGGCTCCAACGCGATCCGTCGGCGCAGGCGTTTACTATTTACCAAGAGGTCGTTCACGGCGAAGGTTTCCAACAGCCAGCGTCGCAGATCGTCGCGCACCAGGTCGTCGCCGCATTCGACGTAGTATTCGTTCGTACGGCGGTCGCAGGCGATATTCACGTCGAACAACTCTTCAACGGCTTTCCGGTGGTTCTCAAAGGTCTTTCGGGGCAGTTCCTCGCCGCCCGACATCTCGTTCCGCTGCCAACGGACGCGGATTTCATCCAGGGTGATACGGCCCGCGGAGTAAATCACGTCCAAGAGCCACAGATAACGGCGAAACAAGGTCGCGGTGTTATTCGTCAAGGGGTTCATCGTTCAAAGGTTTTTCACAAAGATAAAAAAGGCTTCCGCCAAAACTCGGCGGAAGCTCTCGTTTTTTTATCAGGCACCCAGTTTTTTCATCGCTTCGATCAGCTCCGTTCGTTCGGTATTCGTATAGACCCGGTGTACCATATCGAGGCTTTTATCCCCCAAAAGTTTCGCTACCATATAGAGCGGGGTGCCCGCGTTCGCCAAATGGGAAGCGAAGGTATGCCGACCGACGTGGAACGAGAGGCGTTTCCCGATTCCGGCTTTCTCAGCCAACATTTTCAGTTTCCGGTTTATACAACCATTCGATAGACGCGGAAAAACATGCTCGCCCGTGGACACGTTCCGGTACTTGGCAAGCAGGACCTTCGGCCATTTCAACGTCACCGGAATTTCAACCAGTTCTTTCGTCTTGCATTGAATCTTAGAAATATAGGTCACGCCTTTAATATTTTTCAAGTGCGTCCACTTCAGGTCCAATACGTCGCTGAACCGCAAGCCCGTTTCACAACTGAAAATAAACAGTTCTCGTGTCAGTTTCATCGCCGGATCACCTTTATCCGGCAGGGCCTTTTGCAGGAACGCGTCGTATTCATCCTTTGTCAGAAAAACCGTCCGGGGTTTCGAGCGGTTTAGGAATTTCAATCCCTTCCCGAACGGATCGTCGATCGGATAGCCCAGCCGTCCGGCCCATTTCACCACCGAACGCAGGCGGTTCAATTTCGTATTAATCGTATTATCCGCATTCCGACGGACCGTCCGCAAATACTTTTTATACTCCTGAATAAAGAGAATATCGAGCTGGTCGATCGTCCGTTTCTTACTCCGTTTCGAAAATTTCGCCATATCCTTTTTAAGGTCCAATATACCTATAATCGTTCGCTCGCAGCGGTTATCCGTCCGCAGTTTATCTACATAGGCATCGAAGATTTCATCGAGGGTGGCGTTCGTCTTTTCACTCGGAGCCGTCCGCGCCTTTCCGGTGAGTATTTCCCGGATTCGCTCCAGGTCCACGGTTTCACCCAACATCTCGCACTGGAACAGATAGCGTTCGTATTCGGTTTCCTTCCCGTTCAGATAGCCGTTAATTACGCTTTTTTCAGGGCAGTTTCCGACAACACGTCCGGATTTCTTATCCCAGCAAGCCGGGGCAATCGAATAGGGAGTCGCAAATTTCGTTTGGCGGCCGTCGAGATATACACGCAGGTCGATACGTTTTTCCAAACCTTTCCTCGAAAGGTCATCACGCAGAATAGGTCTAATCGTTTTTTTCATAACTATTCGTTTTACGATTTTGCTTTTTAATAGTGGCTGGTTCCAAGAAAAATCGAGGAAATTTTTCCCGCAAGGACTAATTTAGGCTCAAAATACTGATTGACAAAGAGTTCTTTCGATAAAAATTCTCGAAAAATTTTACAACGTCCTCCAATCGTCATCCAGCCGAGATTAGGCAACAAACTATTTTTACAAGAAATTCACCGGAAAAATCAACCCGAAAAAAGGGGGCTAAAAAAAGCCCTTCAAAAACAACAAGGGTTAAAATTAGGGTTAAAATTTCGACACAAAGCGAAACAAGGTGAAAGACCTACCCTTCGCCAAAACGCGTTCTAACGACGATTAACTTTCAACAAGGTGCATCTTATAGCAAAAAAACCGTATATTTGTGGATATAATTTTCCGAACATTCCATGCCCAAAATCGACATCGGCGCCGTACTCAGGCAGAAAGCCCCGCGGCTGGCTCGCTGGATTCCCCGTCCGGTCGTGAACTGGCTGCGCCGCACGATCCACGAGTCGGAAATCAACCATATCCTCGAACACTACTGGTCGCTGCCTCCGCAGGAGTTCATCCGCGCCTGTTTCCGCGAATGGCAGGTCACCTATTCGATCGAAGGACTCGACAAGCTCGCCCCCGGAGGCCGTTACCTCTTCGCCTCGAACCATCCGTTCGGGGGCATGGACGGCATGATGCTCGCCGACAAGCTGATCGACCGTTTCGGCGACGCGCGGGTGGTGGTCAACGACCTGCTGATGTACCTCGAACCGCTGCGCCCGCTGTGGATTCCGGTGAACAAGCACGGCGCGCAGAGCGCCTCCTACGCCCGGAAGTTCGACGAAGAGTTCTTCGGCGATCTGCCGGTCCTGACCTTTCCCGCGGGTCTCTGCTCGCGCCCCAACGGCGGCGAGGTGACCGACCCCGAGTGGAAAATCAGCTTCCTGAAAAAGGCCTACGCCTCGCAGCGGCAGATCGTTCCGGTCTTCGTCGAAGGGCGTCTGTCGAAGTTCTTCTACCGCGTCTACCGAATCCGCAAGGCGCTGGGCGTCAAGTTTAACATCGAGATGCTGTGGCTGCCCGACGAAATGTTTTCGCAGAAGGGCCGCCATTTCCGCATCGTCGTCGGCGACCCGATTCCCGTGGCCGAACTCCAGCGTTTCGGGTCGCTGCACGAACAGGCGCTGGAAGTACGTAAAAAAGCGTATTTTTTGGAAAAAACGCTCGCCGGCCCGAATCAAAACCGCTAATTTTGGTATTTTTGCCCTGTCATGCAACAGAAAGAGAATACAGTACCCATCATCGAACCGGTCGCCCGGGAACTGCTGCTCGCAGAACTGACGCCCGCCCGCAAGATGCGCAACACCCACCGGGCAGGCAATGAAATCTACATCTTTTCGGCCGCCGAATGCCCCTCGCTCATGCGCGAGGTGGGCCGCCTGCGCGAAGCGGCCTTCCGCGGCGCCGGCGGCGGCACGGGGCAGGAGGTGGACATCGACGAGGAAGACCTCGCGGGCGACGGCTACTACCAGCTGATCGTCTGGGACCCCTCGGCGCAGGAGATCGTCGGCGGTTACCGCTTCATCGTCTGCACCACGCCCAACCCCCGCCATCTCTCGACCGAACACTATTTCCGTTTCAGCGAGCGTTTCCGCCGGAAGTTCCTGCCCCGGACCATCGAACTGGGGCGTTCGTTCGTGCAGCCCGCCTACCAGGCCCGCGGCAACGCCAAGAGCATCTATGCGCTGGACAACCTCTGGGACGGACTGGGCGCGCTGATCGTATTGAACCCCAAGGCCAAATACCTTTTCGGCAAAGTCACCATGTACACGACCTACAAGGCCGTGGCCCGCAACGCGCTGATCTGGTTCCTGCGCCGCTATTTCCCCGACCGCGACCAGCTGGTGGAGGGCATCCATCCCATACGGCTCGACCTGGACGACCCTTATTACGAGGAACTGTTCTGCGGCGCGACCTACATGGAGAACTACCGCATCCTGATCCAGCAGATCCGCAAGTTCAACGAGAACATCCCGCCGCTGATCAACGCCTACATGAACCTTTCGCCCACGATGCGGGTTTTCGACACGGTGTCGAACCCCGATTTCGGCGGTGTGGAGGAGACGGGCATCCTGGTGACGATCCGCGACATCTATCCCGAAAAACGCCTGCGCTACACCCGCTGGCTGGGGTGGCGGGCCAATCTGAAACACCGCCGCGAGGAGTTCAGCGAACGCCTGCGCGAACATTTCGAACGCATCAAGAAAAAGCGGAACGCCTGAAAACGCCCTGTTTCCCCCACGGCCGTCCGGACAATCGGGCGGCCTAAATTTTGCATGCCGTGCAGTAAACCGCACATTTCCGCATTTAACGATACGAACGACTCAACTAAAAAACACCTCGCATGAAACGATTATTTCGTCTTCTTCTGATCCTGGGCCTCGCGGCCGGAACCTGGTCCTGTGCGGACGACGGAACTCCGTCGGTCAGCATCAACGGCGGAACCGATTTTCTGTCGCTCGACCACCTCGCCCGCAGCGGCAAGATCACCGTCAATGCTCCGGCGCCCTGGAGCGTGACGCTGGCGCCGGAAAACTACGGTCAGGACGAAAAACCCGACTGGCTGACCCTCTCCGCAGAAGAAGGACCGGCAGGGTACTCCGAGATCGACGTGACCTTTGCCGAGAATCCGGGTCCTGCCCGCAGTGCGTCGCTTCTTTTCTCCTGCGACGGAAAGACCTTGGCTTTCACCGTCTCGCAAAGTGCGGGCGGCACGGGATTCGACGCCCCGGACTACTATTTCTACATTTCGGTCGGAACCATGCCGACCCTCTATTCGGGCCTGCACCTGCTTTCGCACGACAAACCGAGCTACGTCTCCTACGAACGCGCAAGCACCTTCGACGCCGCCGAATTTCCCGACCGGGCCTTCGTGTACCCCGTCGCCGACCCCACGGGCCATGCCACCAACGAGGAATTACGGGCCATGAGCGAAGCGATGAAACGCCGCATCCTGGAGATCAACGCCGAGGACCCCACAGCGGTCTTCGGGCTATGGGTCGACGACCTGCGGTGCCGCCTGGGCTACGACTGGTTCGTGGCGCAGGGCATCGACTCGGCACGCGTGAAGGTGACGATGCTCTCCGACGGCACGGCGACCTACAACAATTTCCACAACTACTTCGGCGATGCCGCCACGGCCGAGCAGAACTGGAACGACTACGCCGCCGAAGTCGAAGCCCTCGACTGGAACCACGGCGGCCGTTATCCCGAGACCCGCGCGCCGGAGGAGTTCGCCTCCTACACCTGGCCCTACTACCTCTCGACGCGCCCCGATTACCGGCTGATGCTGCAAAACAGCAGCCTGATGGAGTCCTCCTGCCCGTTCATCGCCGACCGGCTGGCTGCAATGAAGATGGAGAGCGTCCAGCCCTACGAACTGCTGACAGCCCTTCCCGAGGCTTCGAAACAACAGTTCTACCGCATGGCCAAATTCGACTACGCCCGCTTCGCGGGGCTGTTCGACCTGTCGCCGAAGAAAAACCTCATCATCATCGGCACGAGCCACAGTTCCGCCGCGAGCGAACAGCAGCAGGCGGCCTATGTGGAACGGATCATACAGCAGTACGGCAGCGATTACGACATCTTCTTCAAGCCCCATCCCGCCGACAGCTCGTCGGCCGGTTACCCCGACCGGTTCGAGGGGCTGACGCTGCTGCCGGGCCAGATGCCGTTCGAAATCTTCGTCTGGGCGCTGCTCGACAAAATCGACATGATCGGCGGCTACCCCTCGACGACCTTTATCTCCGTACCGCTCGACAAGGTGGGCTTCCTCTTTGCCGCCGATGCCGACGGACTCGTCCGGCCGCTGAACATCCTTTTCCGCGACGCCGCGAACGTGGAATGGATTCAGTAAATGCCCCCGGCGCCGAAAAACGCCACCCGGCTCGGGTGGCGTTTTTTTCGCGCAAAAAAATCCCCCGCCGAAGCAGGGGACCAGGCAAACAATTGTTTAACTAAATGATTTCGGGCGGAAGATTACCGGACGACCTCTCCCGACTGATTCTCCAGGCTTGCGTTCTTCTCCGTCTTCACCGGCTCCGATTTTTGCTCGGCGGGTTCCGATTCCGGCTCTGCGGGAGTCTGTTCCGGCTTCACGGGGTCGGGTTTCTCTTCCGGAGCGGTAGGCTCCTGCTTCTGCTCGGGAGCGGTGGGATTCTCCTTCTGGGGCGTGTCCTGCTTTTCGGGCTGCTGGGCATAAACCATTCCTCCGGCTGTCAGCATCAGCGCCGCCATCATCACAATCGTCTTTTTCATAGCTTTAAAATTTAAATGGTTGAACTTCATTCTTTCGTTAGCGGGTCGTCTTACTCGCGTTCTGACTTCTGAAAGTTCAAGCGAAGTGCCACAACGGCGCAAAACACGCAACAAGCAGATTTCCAACGCAAACGCCATTGCGCTAAAAATCGGAGAAGGTGTGGAAAAATGTGGAGACGGGACAGAAAGTGTGGAAAAATTCCACAGCCGGAGTGTGGAACGGCCGTCCGGAAACCGGAACGGGACAGGCGGGAAGCCTCCTATTCGATACCGTAAAGATGGAGTTTGTTGTAGAGCGTCTTGCGGTCGATGCCGAGCAGTTTGGCGGCCTGCGACTTGTTGCCGCCCGCCGTTGCGAGGGCGCGGCGGATCTGCTCCTCCTCGGAAGCGGGATCGCGCAGCGAAAGAGGCGCCTCCGCAGGTTCCGCCGGACCTCCGGTGACTTCGGCCGGCAGGTCGCGGCAGGTGATGTGCTCGCCCGCGGCGAGCAGCGTCGCCGACATCACCGCGTTTTTCAGCTGCCGCAGGTTCCCCGGCCAGTCATAGGCGGCAAGGGCCGCGGCGGCCGCGGCGTCGAACCCGACGATCCGCTTGTCCAGCTCCCGGTTGGCCTGGTCGAGAAAGAAGTCGGCGAAGAGCGGAATATCCCCGCGCATCTGCCGCAGGCAGGGCATGCGCAGCGTGAAGGAGTTGATGCGGTGGTACAGGTCGGCGCGGAACGTCCCGCGCGCGATGGCCGCTTCGAGGTCCTCGTTGGTCGCGGCCACGAGACGGATGTCGACGGGAATCTCGCGGTTGCTGCCGACGGGACGGATACGCCGCTCCTGCAGGGCGCGCAGCAGCTGCACCTGCGTTTCGTAACCCAGGTTCCCTACTTCGTCGAGAAACAGCGTGCCTCCGTCGGCCGCCTCGAAAGCGCCCGTCTTGTCGGCCAAAGCCCCCGTGAAGGCCCCCTTGACATGACCGAAAAACTCCGAAGCCGCCAGATCGCGGGGAATGGCCCCGCAGTCGACCGCCACGAAGGGCTTTCCGGCCCGCTTGCTTTCCCGGTGGATCAACTGCGCCACATGCTCCTTGCCCGTGCCGCTCGCACCGTTGACCAGCACCGACATATTGGTCGGGGCCACCAGCCGGATGTGTTCGTACAACTGCCGGGCGGCGTCGCTGCGGCCCTCGATGTAGTTGAGCGGCTGCTCCGAAAAGCTCCCGGCCGCACGCGGCGCGGGCTTCGAAGCGGATTTCGCGGCCGGCGCCGCCGGAACATCCAACGCTTCACGGATCTTTTTCAGCAGTTCGTCGGGATTCACCGGTTTGGCCACATAGTCGCGTGCGCCGAGCTTCATGCACCGCACGGCGTTCTGGATTTCGGCGTAACTCGTCATCACGATCACCGGCGCCGCGACACCCGCTCCCGCCATCCATTGCAGCAGGGCGATGCCGTCCTCGTCCGGCAGGCGCATGTCGCTCAGCACGAGCGAGAAGCCTCCCGCCTCAAGAGCCGTGCGCGCCGCCGCCACCGACGAGGCGGTCCCGACTCCGAAACCGCGTTTCGAGAGCCACGTGCGCAGCATCAGGGCAAAAGTAATATCGTCGTCGACAATCAGAATCCGCTCTTCCATAGGCTTCACAAAGATAGCGTTTTTTCAGCTTCCGCGACAATCGCGCGGATTTTTCCCGCCGCCGCACGCAGTTCGCCGCAAAGGGCCTCCGGCAACGGCCCTTCGCACGTCTCGCCCCGGCGCAGCGTCTCGGCGACCTCCGCCGCCCCGAGCATCGTGAAGATCGGCAGCATCTTGTGCGCCAGCGTCTTCACCGTCGCGGCATCCCCCTCGCCGAGCGCCCTTTCAAGCTCCGCGCAATTTCCCGCCGTCTGTTCGGCAAACGAGCGCAGGATGCTTCGCGCCGCCTCGGGATCGTCCCCGGCATAGGCCGTCAGAGCCGTAAAATCGACCCCGTACGC
>ENA-OPSZ01000934-OPSZ01000934.1-human-gut-metagenome-genome-assembly--contig:-NODE-934-length-15628-cov-4.059590_pt1 | contig 15628 bp, 13 predicted proteins | sample MGYA00241814_ERZ501919 | MGnify/ENA primary metagenome ERZ501919 (study PRJEB25962, sample SAMEA2042440) | human gut metagenome | biome: human gut; feature: human-associated habitat; material: faeces... | reverse complement strand
TGATGATAGGATGAGTGATGATGAATTAGAACTTCTGGCGCCATGGAACGAAACCGTCAAAGCTGAGATCGAACATCGTGCAAACGAATCAAATCAATCCTATGTGAATTGTCAAGGTGCTCCGGCTACTGAAAAGTAGTCGGGGATTTTTCTATCATACCTAAAAATTAAGTGCTTACTTTTCTAACACAAACCAAAGTGCCGACAGCAACAGTTCATAAACACTCATTGCTATCAGCACTTAACTCGTTACCCCACAAGCTTATCTTCTTCCAATAACTATCTGAAATATATCCCGGTTCTTCAGTTTCATCCTGAATTAGTAGATAGTGTTAAAAATTATACATCCTTTTTATTTTGTATATAACTAACTAAAAACTCCTCAATTGGTTCTATAAGCATTTTAATGTTTTCGTAACCATATCTTTCATTGACTCTCTGTCGACTTGAAATACATAATATCCCAATAACTTTATTTTGTTTCTTAAGTACGTAAGACAAATATGATCCCCATTGATTTAAATTCCTTCTTGACTCATAGCAAAAAACTTTATCAATTTCAGAATTACTATTTATATATAAATTTGCAAGGCTATTTTTAAACTGCCCGGAATTTTCAAATAGTATTGGCTTAATCTCTGGTTCCTGAGGCAATCTATAAATCACCTCCAATTCTTGCTTCTCTTTATTGTATTTACGCAAAATAATACAGACATCGTCAGTATCCTCTCCAGCCTTTTCTAACATCTTTGAATATGTCTTTCTCAATGCCTCCAACAAGATGTCAATTTCTTTTTCAGATACAACTATTCTATTATCCTTCTTCACTGTTTCCAAATATTCCAACTGTAAATCTTTGAACTTTATATGTGTTCGATTTAATCTTTTTTGAATAATTGCCGTTACCACTGACGCAATTATTGATACTAATACTGCTGTTGCTGTCATTAAAATATCTATACTCATGTCAGTGTTCTCCTTCTTCTATTGAATTAATAAACATGCAAAAAACAGAATATCTACATATATAAATTGAAACCGGTACTATTATAATTGTTGAAAATAAGTTAGTCAAAAATTTAGCCTCATGAGTTCTAATTAAAACATAAAACAAAACTTGTATAACAATAATAAACAAGCACAAATACCTACATAAACTCAGTGAATTATCATTTCCATTCATACTTTTCTTTACCTCAAACAAATCCAATGCCGTTGGAATTGTCAATGAAAAAGATAATAAAATCAAATCACCATTATTAATTAAATCTGATATATTAAATTTACCATCATAACTATCTGTGATTAGTGTAATAAATAATGGAAAAAGAACAGAGAAACATGACAAAATCAGCCATTTTAATATAGAGCGATTGTACTTCTCTCTTTGTTCTCCTTCAAAAATATAATTGTCTTCATATCGTTTATAAAAATCTATACGCATCCCAGTCCCCCAGAACTATGTATTTTAATCATACATTTTCTATATGTACAACATCAGAATTAAACTCCTGCAAGAATTATACAACAGTTTGATATCTTTTAAACCTTCAATACTACTAATAAAACATAGTTTATTAACTACTTTCCAAAACCTCATATTCCCACAATTCTTCTGAAAATCTTCCACAATTCTTTATTCCCTTGGTATCCGGCATAGCAAGCATAAGTAATCTTTTCGGTCTTGTCATTGCCACGTATGCCAAACGCATTAGTTCTTGATTGAGAGGTCCTTCCATAAGTAATTTGGGTGTAATTGTACTCCCTGTACGGCTTTTGACATAAATTAACACTGCATCGTAGGATTCCCCTTTTACTCCATGAATTGAGGAGCGAGTATACTTATCTTCTGTTTTTTTCTCAAAATATTTCCTTAACGGTATTTGTTTGAAATTCGGTGTCTTTTTATCGCTCTGCTTTATCTTAAAAATGTCCTTTAATTCTTTATCTGTTGATATTCCATAACCATATTTACCACATACTGAGCAAAAAACAGGCGAAAAGCTTTTTACCCATTCTCCTATTTCCGTTTCAATATCAGGCATATCTACCAAAATATCTATTACATAATCTTTCCAAGTATCTTCATCGGTATATTCGCGAATTTTCTGTTTCATCACATAATCATCTACATCTTCATTGAAAACTATATTATATGATGCCTTTGATGCTTCTTGATATGCCTTTTTCCTTGAACCAAACTTCCACTCATATGCAGCTTTAGCAAATAATTCTATTTCTTTACTTTTCCATAAACCTGTTATGTCTGTATCGGAATATATTCTTCCCCTAGTTAAAACCGCAACGTTCTTGGGAGATATCTCTATTCCCATCTTGCTACACTTATTAAGGAAATAATTAATAATTTCTTCCTCTGAATTTTTCTTTGTCAGCAATAAAATTGGTTTTTCCGTTTCATCCTTCCAATCACCTATTGCATTATTACTGCCATTCCCACGCAAACTGGCAGAAAAAAATGAAGTAACATTACAGATATTCTGCGAACTTCTAAAGTTCCCCGTCAACTCTATAGTTTTCCAATTTGGATCTTCTAATTTCTGGAGCAAACACTCTGGATTTGCATTTCTCCATTCATATATCGACTGATCTGGATCTCCTACCAAAAACATTGATCTCATTCCCGATTCACTTAACAAGTCAAAAACGGCCATCTGATTTATCGATGTATCTTGAACTTCATCAATAATAATTATCGGAAATCTTTCCGCTATAGCGGCTGCCACTTTCGGATACTTCTTTAATAGCTGATATGCGAATAACGCCGTCTCATTCTGAAAAACAATCCCTTTGTCTGACAACATCCTCTTATATTGTTGGCATGGAAGCACTTTTGCTTTTCTTAAGTCACAAGTTACCTGTTCGTTTCCTTTATAAAAATTTTTATCAATCCCATAATAAAATTGTTCTATATTATCTACGCACCCATTCCTGTGACATTCTGACCTCCAATATTTGTATGGTATCTTCCAATTATCAGCCAGTGCAATTCTTGGACGCACTTTACCAACAGTATGAAGATGGCCATACCGTAGCACAATATATTCATCAATAAAACTATCCACTGTTCCAATAAAATGGGGATATCCAAGTTTACCTAAACCACCATGAATTGATTGTGCTTTTTCATATATTTCATTACTTGCTACATTCGTAAATGATAATACTGCAACACCACTGTGGTAATCCTTCCAATTATCCACATACGACAATAATTTATGTGCAACAGTATACGTCTTCCCACTCCCTGGGCAAGCCTTTATAACCACCTTACCCTCTGCATCCAAAAATTCTTTTTGTTCTTCAGTCATCTTCTCTACCATGCTATTGCTCCGTCACACTATAAATTGCATTTTTTAAATAATCTGGAATAATGAATTCCTTCTCAATTTGTTCTCCTTTTTTCCTTAGTTCATGCTGATCACTGATAACTTGACTTATGTATTGCGCAACTGCTCCTTTACATTTATCTCTGGCTCTTATAAACAACCATACGCATGCTGCTTTTTCGCTTAATTGAGACAATAATCCAACCTTTGTTTCTAACTTCGGTCCCAGATCCGTATAACATGTTTTCAACGCTTCTATCATATGATAAACATTATCTTCACTACAGCATAATGCATACTCTAACGTTTTAATTGCTGTAAATATGTTTATCCCCGCACCAGAACATAATGTTGTCAAATCATTACATCTATCCGAAGGTTGTCCATTTTGTAGGTTTGTGACAACTTCACTACTGATATCATCATAATCATAATTTTTGTCAATATAGTCTTTTTCATTCTTTTTAGCACATCTGTCATCATCCGTAATAATGGACACTTTTGAAAAACAGGTCTTAACTTTATCAGATGATAAGAGATTGACAAATGGTGTAAATGCAACACTATCTACATTGACCAATTCTACCGCATACTTTTCAAAAGATCTGTCCAATGCCTTCGCCATTGCCGGAAGTAAAATTGCTTCGCTGATTCCTTCTACAAATAAAATTCCTCGTGCAAAAAACATCTGAGACTTTGTGACATCCAAGTATCTCTGTAAATATTTTTTATTTTCCTCTGTTAAGTTCGTTTGTGAGAAAGGTAAACAATATTTCTTATGACCATACTCATATAACAGATTAATATTTTCTATATCTATTTTGGAGGCCAATGTAGGAGAATGCGATGTATAAATAATCTGAATATTACCATCGTTTTTATTCGCATCTGATAAAAAATTATGTACCAATTCCTGTAGTTGTGGATGTAGATGAGCCTCTGGTTCCTCAACTAACAGAAGATTTTGATAAACTCCGCCCTTCTCAATCGCCATATCACCAAGTACTGCTGACATAAATAACAGATTATTATATCCTAAGCCATTCTGATATAGTTCAAAAGATTTATTCGCAACTTCACTAATTCTATCGGCTAATTCCTTGTCAAACTCAGTTTCACTGTCCAAAATAGAAATTTCAAAATATATGCCCTTTGCATCCTCTTGTATTTTCTTCAAGTCCATGTGACTTTGAAAATATGTATATGCTTTTTCATAAACAGGATCTGCCTTATTTATTAATATCCACTTAGGTTTAACCCATGCACGCAGGGAAGATGCGATTGAATCGAACCTCGGTTCTACTAAGCCAATATCAATCTGCTGATTTAAAAACTCCTGTTCAATTCTTGCAAGATTTTGATTTATTGTATTTCTCGTCTTTTTTAACTGTTCTTTTTCCAATAGGTTATTATTAGCATCATTCAAAATTTGAACTAATTCCGCCCTGACATCCTCTCCCGGGACCAAATTTCTAAGTAATTGTGCCAGTTTGCTGTTTCTTGAAGGCTTCATCTCACTTTCCGAATCCCGTAATGCACCCAAGAATACCACATCGGTTGCCTCAAATGTATCTGAAGATAATAGATTTCCATCTGTCCCAAATCCCCAATAAACTGACCGAACTTTTTCAACTCCACTAGGAGAGATATATTTTTCAAACTTAATATGAAAATCACCTCCCATACCGCTCTCACTCTGTGGATTCCAAATTTCTGTCATTCTACGAGGAACATCTTCCAAATACACATCAAATTGAGCGTAGTCTGCCACTGCTCCATCTTCACCAACATGAAAATCCGACTTTGAAAAAAATATATCTTTCCTATATGTTACAGTCGAATAAACAAGCCTAATCGCATCTATTACGGAAGATTTTCCAGAATTATTCTCACCAATAATTGCATTTACTCCCTTATTAAAAACGAGTTCTATACCAGTTTCATCAAAAATTCTGAAATTTTTTATAAGAAGTTTTTTTAAATACATTTTTCGCTCCCACCATTCACAAATATTTGCAAAGTGCCCACTTTACACTTGTTCTCCAACACCTTTTGAATCTACCATTTCACCTAGCTTTTCTTTCATTTTTGTCGCGATCCCTTCGACATCCTGCATAAAGTTTTTTGTCAAAGCAGCTTTCAAACCATATCCATTTCCTTCTTCATCAATTTTTATTTGAGAAAGCCTTTCTTTCAATTTCATCAATCCCGGAATTGATTCTTTAATCAATAAATCTTGTGACCCAATTCTTAAATTCCACATTTTATAATACACTCCTGTAAAAGAAGGTCTCTCCGAATTTGGAAGTGTTTTAAAGCAATCTGCTACCGCCAATGCCATCTCATCATCAAAAATATTGAAACGCTTATTTTCGCACTCATATATTTCATTCATCTTTCCAGATCTCAGTGCCCTCAAATATTTTCTTCTATTAATTGCAAACATCTGCAATTCCATATCTCTGAAGTAACAAATTTTCATATAGATACGTTTTTCATCCTCAGACAGAAGATTCATATCATTTGGTGAAATCATTTTCCTGACTCTTGTATCCGGCTCATCACTATTACATACATTCTCTAAACATTGTTCAACACCTGCTTCTAACTTCTTCATATCCGGCTTTTCTGGTAACTCATAGGTAATAGTTCTTGCCCAATACATATTAGTTAATAATGTAATATAGTCATCAATATCCAGATTTCCAGCATAAGCCATTTCTAAAACTTCCGGTAAACCTTTCTTTATCGTATCTTCTTCAAGATCAATCAAACGTAGATTTCTCACGAGATCTTTTGGTTCAGCGTCTTTCTTCACTTCAAGCATTTTTTCTATATCATCACAAATACTTTTCTCGTTCCATTCACCTTCTATTAACCATTCCCTTATCCCCGGAAGCATATATCTGCTCACATAGTAGCCCGGATATTCTTTTTCGATTTCCAAATCACAAAATAGATACCCATATCTTTCTGACTTAGAAACTTTTCCTGTTTTTACCAGCAATGTATACGCAACAAAGGTCTGGAAATATAATAGCAAATCGTCCTCGATTCCTTTCCTTCTCAATTCATTAAAAACTCTTTGAAAATCCTGTATCGCACATTTGATACTTCTAATGTTAGCAATACTACCACTTGTAAAAACATTTACTAAACACATTTTATTTTCTATCAAGAAATTTTTATATTCTTCATCCTGTGTATTGTAATCAGTTATTATTTTAGTAAATATGCTCTTGTAATCCGGGATATTTTTTATAGTTCTCACTACTATTTTTTCTTTTATTTCTGAATATTTAATTTTGACAGCAGCATCTGTATGCACTGTTTTATCGGAACCAGTTTCTTGATTTCCATCCGCTTCCTGTTCAAAGTATTTTTCTAGTATTTTTTCTTCATTTGCAACAATAATAGTCTTGATATGTTTATTCTCACAATACTCATTAATACAGCCTAAAACAGCCACTTCATCAAGAGTACTTCTCTCCAAATCGTCAAAAACTAAAATAACCTTTTTATCTGAAATACTCGCTTCAATAGGTATACACTCACTGGGATTTAAAGCTAATATCTTATCTGCCCCCGGTATTTTCTTTGCCATTTCCGAAGCAAAGTGAACGAACTTTCCAAACTTGCTTTTATTTAGCTTATCCGATATATCCTCAAATTTTCCTGCAACCTTATTAATACCATCACCAATCTGTGATGCCTTTTCATCCGTAACTCCTGGGACCACCTTCACAAGTTCCTCTACATTTCCTCCCATATTCAACATTACTTCTTGAAAATACGCTTTTTGAACTTTACGATTGATACTGTCCACCGATGACTCTCCAAATAAGGAAATACGAATAATTATATAACCTTCGCCTAATCGATCCGCTAGTTCATGCTCAATCAAATATGTTTTTCCACATCCCCATTCACCTGTAAACATTAATGCTCCAAAAGAGTTCTCCTCGCGGCAATAATATTCCAATTCACTTAATGTTGACATCTACTTTCCTCCAATATTACTAAACCGTATTTCACTTCCATCTTCTAAAATAAACTGTTGTTCAAACACAATTCCCAGCACATCCGCAATCTCCATCATTTCCTCTGCATTCACGGTCCCCCTCTGTAGCTTCTTATTAAAATTTTGCGGTGACTGCCCAATCCTCCGGGCAAGCTCTGAGATGCTGATATTCATTTTTTCGCATAGTTCCCGTATCATATCAGATGTTGTCATTTCCACACCTCCAGACATTTTTATTATAAACCACATGGTTGCTAAATACAATCCACTGTTCTCACATCCTACATACTTCCCACGAAAAATAGCGTCCCACAGTCTCATCTGAACATGCAGTGTACCTCCACGTCTTTTATTATATATAAATCAATATTTTATCTTTATCTGGTATCCCACTCAGTTCAAATAATCGGCTTTATTTATAAAAGGATTTTATTCTCTCTCAGAGCAAGATTCGCCTGAGTAACTCAAAACTCACTTCGTGAGTTTTGATTACCCGACAATCTTGATGAGGATTCCTCTCCCCATACCCTTTGTTGCTGCCCATTCTACCATTGCGCAAAATTGGCTCCTAATAAAAATAGTCGCAGCGTGACAATGAACCATTGTCACGAGAAATACCCTCCGGGTATTCCATTATGACCTGAAAATGGTCAAAAAAGAAGAAAAGATAAATACATGGCAAGACCTAAGAAAGAAAAAGAACTACTACACCATCATCAAATTATGCTCCGTCTAACAGACACGGAATATGAAATCGTATTTGAAAAGGCAAAAGACGCAAATCTTCCATTGGCAGAATATGCCCGCAAACAGGTTCTGAACAAAAAAATTGTTGCAAAATATGAAATTGTTGCAGACCTGCCAGAACTTAAAAAACTAATTGCCGAGTTTGGAAAAATCGGCAGCAACCTGAATCAGATTGCCCGATACTTCAACAGCGGCGGTATCCATTCACAGGAGATGCGAAATGCTATAAATCAAAGTATCGCAAGAATTTATGAAATGAAATATGAAGTATTAAAAATGGCGGGGGATTTTCATGGCAATACTGAAACACATAGCGAGTAAAAATGCAGACTATGGAGAGGCACAGCGTTACCTCTTATTCCAATATAACGAGTTTACCAACAAACCAATTCTTGATGAGAATGGAGAATTGATTCCCCGTAAAGAATACTATCTTGACGGAATAAACTGTGAGCCTTTTACTTTTGATATGGAGTGCAAAGAGCTAAATGCACATTATCACAAAAATGAAAATTATAATGAAATCAAATCGCACCACTACATTATCAGCTTTGATCCCAAAGATATGGAAGAAAACGCATTAACAGGAGAACAGGCACAAAAGCTCGGACTAGAATATGCAAAAAAAAATTTCCCCGGACATCAGGCTTTAGTTTGTACTCACATTGATGGTCATAACGAAAGCGGCAACATTCACGTACATATCGTAATCAATAGTTTGCGGAAATTTGATGTAGAACAGCACGACTTCATGGAACGCCCCTGTGATTCCCGTGCCGGTTACAAACATCATTTGAGCAAAGAATATCTGACTCACTTAAAGCAATCTGTCATGGATATGTGCCACCGTGAACATTTGAATCAAGTAGATTTACTTACACCTGCAGAGAAGAAGATTACAGAACGGGAATATCACGCAAACCGCAGAGGGCAAAAAGAGCTGGATGAACGCAATATGCAAATACAGGCGGATGGGATCACTCCAAGAAAAACCAAATACCAAACACAGAAAGATTTTCTTCGGACAGCGATTGAAGAATCCGCCGCTACTTCCTGCGGTCTGGAAGAATTTCAAAATCAGCTTTCAGAAAAATTTAACATTACTTTGAAAATCAGCCGTGGCAGATTCAGTTATCTTCATCCAGAACGCAACAAACCGATTACCGGGAAAAATCTGGGTACACATTATGAAAAAAAATCTTCTGCAATTACTGGAAGAAAACAAAAAACATTTGTCACACAAAAATGTTGAACATGAACCCCTGCCCGATAGCAACATCTCAAATAAAGCTGGCATATCATCCACAAACGAGGAAACATTACCTGAGTCATTTATCTTTATTAAAACAGACCTCCGCCTTGTTATTGATCTGCAGCAATGCGTAAAAGCACAACAGAATCAGGCTTATGCCCGACGGATAAAACTGACAAATCTTCAGGAAATGGCAAAAACTGTTGCCTATATCCAAGAGCATGGATATGACTCACAAGAGGATTTGCAGGCAGCTTTTTCTGAAGCACAGGTTCAGGCAACAAAAATGAGAAAAGCCCTCCGTTCTACAGAGAAAAAGCTAAAGGAAGTCAATGAACAAATTCATTTCACTGGACAATATCTGGCAAATAAATCTGTTTATGGACAGTTTCTAAAGTCTAAAAATAAAAAGCAATTCCGGCAGGAACACCAATCCGAAATTACTCTTTATGAAACTGCTCGACGTATTCTGAAGGAACGCTCTGAGAGTGGAAAACTTCCTTCCATGAAATTTTTAAAAGCTGAAAAAGAAAAACTAACCACATTAAAAGCCAGTCAATATGAAGCCTACCAGAATCTACGCAACTACCAGAATGAATTAAAAGCAATCTGCTCAAACGTGGATATGATTCTAGGGAAAAATCTTTCTAGGCAGGAAAAACAGCAGAAAAATCAGGATATTTCCAAATCCTTACTAGGTATGATGGATGCACATACTACATACACTATATTGAGCTGACTGCAGACTCCGGCAAATAGATATGGCTGATTTTTTCAGTCTATTGACTTCTGCCTCTATTTCTGCTATATTAAGCTCAGTGATCGTTCTGTGGAAACTTGCGAAGCCCACAGGCGGGGGAGAACCTGCGGGTCTCTCCCTCTTTTTATTTTACGGGAGAACAAGCATATGGCTACATCAAAAAGTTTTGAGACTATGAGAAAAAGTCTGTAAATAAGATTCTTCTATGATAATAAAGGGTGAAAAGTTCTTTCATAGAGCTTTTCGCCCTTGTTTTATATATAACAGTTGCAAATCTGCATGTCAAGAGCAGGCGGATATTCCGCCCGTCTTAACATGTCTCAAAACGGATTATTCTGGTAATCGTCCCTCGTACATAATACTCAGTTCCCCGTAAACTTGTGCCCAATTCCGGATGGTTGTCGTCCACTTTTTTGTTGCCTCAAATGTGGCCAGATACAGGGCTTTCAGAAGTGCGGTGTCACTTGGAAATACGCTTCTCTGGCGGTTCAGCTTACGGTAGGTTGAATTCAGCGATTCGATCGCATTGGTCGTATAAATGACCTTTCTGACGGTGGCTGAAAATTTAAAGATCGGGGAGATCGCATCCCAGTTATCTTTCCAGCGTTTCATGGAATTCGGATATTTGGGAGTCCATTTTTCTGTTACCCGATCCAGAGCAGACAGTGCTTTCTTTTCATCTGCAGCCTGATAGATGGTCTTCAGGTCTGTTGCGAAAGCTTTTCGGTCCTTATCAGGGACATATTTCAAAGTGTTCCTTACCTGGTGCACGATACAACGCTGATACTCTGTTTTGGGAAAGGCGGCAGCAATAGCTTCTTTGATTCCTGTCAGACCATCAGCACAGATAATCAATACATCTTTTACACCGCGGTTCTTCAGCTCATTCATAACAGAAAGCCAGTATTTGGCACTTTCATTATCTCCAACATTAATAGTCAGGACTTCTTTCTTTCCTTCGGTGTTGATACCCAGAATGACGTAAGCTGCAAGCTTACGGATCACTCCATTATCCCGCACAGAATAATGGATCGCATCAATATACAGGATCGGATATACCTCATCTAATGGCCGGTTCTGCCAGTCCTCAATCTGTGGGAGGATCTTGTCTGTAACATCAGAAATGAAACTTTCAGATGTTTCAAATCCATAAATATCTTCGATAGTTTCTGAGATTTGTCGTGTAGTCATACCTTTTGCATACATAGAGATAATCTTTTGATCAATATCAGAAATGTCTTTCTGGCGTTTTTTCACTACCTGTGGCTCAAAAGTTGATTTACGATCCTGCGGCACTTCGATTTCCATAGAACCATAACGGCTATTGACCTGTTTGCGTTTATAGCCATTTCTATAGTCATCATTATCAGAACGTTCTGATTTTTCATAGCCGAGATGATCATCCATTTCCGCTTCCATCATCTCCTTAATGGTGCCGCCTAAAAGATCTTTCAGGGCGTCCTGGATATCTTCTGCGGACTGAATATCATACTCTTCAAGAAGCTGGCGGATAATGTTTCTTTTTCCTTCTGTCATTTGTACTCGATGTACAGGTTTCTTTTGTCTTGCCATAATAAAAGGCCCTCCTAATGATATTTATTTTATCATAGAAGACCCTTTTAAACATTATTTTACAGAAAAAGTTTCATACTCTCGGACAAACAGATACCTTTCGACGATCAATCAGTCTATTAATTGTTTTAGTAGCAACATCAAATTGAATCAATTTCTTTATATAACTTTATTAATTGCCTAAGCAAATTTTCATATTCTTTTATTGTCTCATCCGAGTCAGACTCTTTTACTATATCCTTGTCATTTCGTAGATTAGAAATTTCAAATGGGTATTGGTTCAATAATTTGATTGTTTCTTTGCAATTTGGGATTAATTGATTTCTTTTATTATATGGAATCGCATTTATGCGCTCTCTCAAATTATGCCGCAGATTGTATGCAAGCCAGTCTGCCGTATCAAAAAAAGCACGATATTCATGTCCATATGCTTTCTCAAGATTTCCTTTGATATAAGAATAGTAATCGTATCCTTCCGGCACTTTTTTAGTTGTGCTAGCAAAAATCCTTACAATATGATCATATGCATCCCGGTGCTCTTTTAATGGCTGAATCAATGCATCCCCATTTTCTGATATTTCTTCGGCTGTAAGTAGATAAATTTTGGTTTTTTGATGTAATTGATATATCTTTTTCCACAACAGCCCAATCTCATCGTTTTGCATCAGATTAAAAACATTTTGTTCAGCCATTTAAAATACCCCGCTATTGAATTAATGAATTTTTAACTTTGACTCCTTTTCCCTCATTACCAGAAACGATTTTTCATCTAGAATACGGTCACCAAAAATCCGCCAGGATCCACGTCGCTTTATTCGGTACGCTTTAATAGTGGAGATTTGTCCGTTTTCACAGTTTCTTGAAAAATTTTTCCTATATTTAAAAGTTTCTACTATCCCCCATAGAGTTCCTGCAACTATAAAAAAAAGAAGTACTGCTACAGCTTCAATCATAATTATTCTCCTTATCATCCCAGTTGCATGCATCGTCACAATCGGACTGCATCCCAAGGTCTTTTGGTTCAATCACATTTCTTACACTACTACCTGCACTATATTTTTCTCTTCTGTAAATTATGCTAAGATGAACAAATATTTCTCTGTAAAGTAACAAAAGAATAAATCCAACAAATATACAGGATAGTAATATAACTCCTTTCCTAGATGCCACAGATTGCAATTGTGGATTTCCAAGGAAGCAAACTGCTGAAATCAAATCAATCAATGCAAGCCAAAACGTAATTCCCTGCAATAAATTCACTTGAAATACCTGTTTTTTCTTTGCAATCGAACACCCAGCATCATACATATTGTTAATTGCCTGCAATAATATCGTAATATAAAATGGTTTTATATCTGTCATGCTAAACTCTTCCTCCAATAATCCGAAAGTTTCTATACAAACAAATAGAGTTTTATCATAAAAGCCCCAAATACCATTGTCAACGAATTTTTCGTATATTTATATTTTTACCGTCTCATAACCAACTCTCTCACTTCGAACATGTAGCAAAAAATCTATCATACCAGATAAGGAATGTCAAAACTGTCCAGATTTTACGGCTGTTATCTGCCTTTTTCTCTTTGTGCTCTTTCAGAAGTAAAAGAAGCTTATCTGTATGAAAAAACTCTTCTGCTTCTTTCGAGGTAAATAACTCCTTTACCATCTGATACCAGTCATCCTGCCGCAGCCACACACGGATTGGAATTGGAAAACCAAGTTTCTTACGTTTATCGGTTTCCTGTGGTATGAATTGGGAAACAGCTTTACGGAAAATATATTTGGTTGTACCCGCTGCAATCTTGGCTTCTTTCGGAAGTTTGGCTGCAAAGTCAAAAACTTCTTTATCCAGAAATGGTACCCTGACTTCCAATGAATGTGCCATGCTCATTTTATCTGCCTTCTGCAAAATATCGCCAGGAAGCCAGTATCTCAGATCTACAGACTGCATTTTTTCCATGTCTTGAAGTGATCCTCTGTTTTCTGACTCAAGTTCTTCAAAAAATGGTCTTAAATATTCCTGTGTGGAAGGTCCTGTTACTTTATTTTTCAAAATCTGCGCTTTCTCTTTTTCACGGTAAATATATGCATTTCCGATGAAACGTTCTTCCACTTTCATTCCTGCACGGATAAGGAAATCCCGTCCCTTCACATCCGGCAGCTTTGCAGCCAGTTTTCCAATTACACGTCTGACACCAAATGGAATCCAGTCAATTTTTTTCAGTGATTCCGGTTCTCTGTAAATATTATATCCACCGAAAAGCTCGTCTGCTCCTTCTCCGGAAAGAACAACCTTGACATGACCTGCCGCCTCTTTTGAGAGAAAATAGAGTGCAACGGCGGAAGCATCAGCAAGGGGCTCATCCATATGATACATAACATCTGGAAGGGCATCCCAGAATTCCTGCTTGGATATGATTTTCACATGGTGTTTCAAACCTGCTTTTTCTGCCACTTTGGCAGCTTTGTTTACTTCACTATATCGATCTCCCTCATCGAATCCCACTGTAAATGCCTGATCTGCACCAGAGGAAGAAGCCAGATAACCGGAATCCACTCCCCCGGATAAAAACGCGCCGACTTCCACATCACTTAACATATGGTGTTCCACTGAATCCTTTAAATTCTCTGCAAGCTGATTCCGCAGCTGCTCCATATTCGTCTTACGGTCCCATTGGCCTGGTGCAAGCTTTGTTTTGAAATAAGTCTTTATCTCATAGTTTCCGTTTTTATATAAAAGCATATGACCTGGCATAAGCTTATAAATCCCCCTAAAAAAAGTTTCTTCCAGAGGGGAATATTGAAATGACAAATACTGCTCCAGTGCCTTCTGATTTACTTTCCTTTCATAGCCTGGAAATGCAAGGATACTCTTAATTTCAGAAGCAAATACAAAGTGTCCATCTATTTCGGCATAGTACACAGGCTTAATTCCAAAAAAATCCCTTGCAAGCATCAAACTCTGCTCCTGTTCATTCCATACAGCAAACCCAAACATTCCCCTGAGCTTATCCAGTGCCTTCTCCCCATACTGCTGAATAGTATTTATCAGAACCTCCGTGTCAGAATGAGTACAGAATGAAATGCCGAAAGCCTCAAGTTCTGCCCGCAGTTCCTTATAATCATAGATCTCTCCATTAAAAACAATATGAAGGTTTCCGTCCGCACTTTCCATAGGCTGCTGCCCATCTTCTAAATCAATAATACTAAGTCTTCGAAAACCCAGCGTAATCTTCTCCCTGCAAAAAGAACCCTCACTATCCGGACCCCTATGCTCAATGGCTTTCATCATCCTTTCAATTACTGTCTTCTGATCCTGTCTGTAACCTGTAAATCCACAGATTCCGCACATTTTATCCTCCGTATCTATTTGATGTAGTTTATACGCTGCAACAACTTTTTTACCACAATTGAATCCCACATGGCCACATCGTAATCATAGTGGTCTGTGAGTCTGTGCCTCAGCTTGTGTTCTCCCTTCTTTTTCTACTTTTGTAGAAACCATCTCTAATTCTACATCTGTAGAATTAGAAAGTCAATCTTATTTTCTACAATTGTAGAATCTATGTCATATATTTGATTACCCGTCATGACATACCCCAATGACTCAGATCTCACAGATTTTCAAACGGTATGAATGCCTCACTGCTGATAAAATGAAAAGCCGGAAAAACGGTCTTTTGTTACAGAGTCATTTTTCCGACTGTACGGTTGCCTATATTTAGTCAACTACCCATCACCTAAAGGTAATGGGCTTGGCAGACTTAGCCAAAAAGAACCGATATCAGTCTTGCAAAGACCTTGTATCGGTTCTTTTTGTATTTTCTCATTCTCTAATTATGGGAGGATTTTTCTGTATCACCGAAAAAACTTTTATTCCCGCACTTCAAGCCACTGGTCAATGTTCCCAAAATGTACCGCCTGCAGGT
>ENA-OPSZ01000914-OPSZ01000914.1-human-gut-metagenome-genome-assembly--contig:-NODE-914-length-15852-cov-4.462683_pt1 | contig 15852 bp, 18 predicted proteins | sample MGYA00241814_ERZ501919 | MGnify/ENA primary metagenome ERZ501919 (study PRJEB25962, sample SAMEA2042440) | human gut metagenome | biome: human gut; feature: human-associated habitat; material: faeces... | reverse complement strand
CCCCGCCTATGGCTACCGGCGCGACCCGCTGGATAAGCACCATCTGGTGATTGACGAGGAAACCGCGCCGGTTGTGCGCCGTATCTTTGAAATGCGGGCATCAGGCATGGGATTTCACGCCATCGCGGTGGCGCTCAATGAAGAAGGGATTCAGCCGCCCGGTGTGCTGTACTACCAGCGCAAGGGCCAGAGCGACCCCCGCAGGGTCAACCACAAATGGGCTGACCAGACGGTAAAAAACATGGTCCGCAACGAGGTCTACATCGGGAACATGGTACAGGGCAAAAGCGGCACACTCTCCTATAAATCCCGCAAGCTCGTCAATAAATCGGAGGACGAGTGGATTCGGGTGGAGGGGACCCACGAGGCCATTATTTCGCGGGAACTGTGGGATACCGTAGCCAGTATCGGCAAAAAGAAGGTGCGGAAAAGCGCCCCGTCCGATGGCTGCAAGAGCATCTTCACCGGACTTGTGTACTGCGCCGACTGCGGTTTCAAAATGCGGAACCACATCGAAAAATTCACCTATAAGGATGGCAGGCCGGGACGGTACAGCTCTTTCATCTGCGGCAACTACTCCCGCAGCGGAAGGGGCGCGTGTACCATCCACACCATCTATGAAACGGTGCTGACCCAGCTGGTATTGGAGGACATCCGGGAAAAGGCCCGCTTTGCGGAATATGACCCGGACCGGCTGATGGGCGAGATTCTCCGGCTGAAGGAGAAGGAATCCCACACCCGGCTTTTCTCCTATGAGCAGGAATTAAAATCCTCCTTAGCCCGTATTTCCGATTTGGAGCGCCTGATGCAGAATCTCTACGAGGACAAATGCACCGGCTCCATCCCGCAGACGGTATTTCAGACCCTGATGCAGAAATATGAAGCGGAACGGGCAGAAAAGGCGGAGGCAGTCCCGGAACTGGAAAGGAAAGTCCGGGCGCACCTGGAAAACCAGGTGGATACCGACCGCTGGCTGGAAATTATCCGGCGCTATACCGAAATCTCGGAACTGGACGAAACCATTCTCTTTGAACTGGTAGACCGGATCGAGGTTGGCGATACCCAGAAGGTCAACGGGCAGCGGATTTGTGAGGTCAAGGTCTACTACCGCTATGTCGGGAATGTGGACGGGGCGCTGGCACAGGAAAGGGGGCAGGATTATGGCGAAGCAATATAAAGTCGGTATCTACTGCCGCCTGAGTGTGGATGACGCCTCCAATTCCGCAAAAGCGAAGGGCTATATCCCCAGCGATGAATCGGTGAGCATTGAGAACCAATATGAAATCCTCTCCAAATTCGTCATGCTCAACGGCTGGATCGAGGTCAAGACCTATCAGGACGATGGGTACAGCGGCGGCAATTTTCAGCGGCCCGGATTTTTGGAAATGCTGGAGGACGCAAGGCATGGCCTGATTAACCTGATTCTGGTAAAGGACCTTTCCCGTTTAGGCAGGGATTTTGTGGAGGTGGGCCGTTATACGGATGTCATTTTCCCGTCCCTCGGATGCCGGTTCGTATCGGTTCTGGACTGCCTGGACAGCGAGGGGGACAACACCGATATGCTGCACTTCCGCAGTCTGATGAATGACTACCATCTCAAGGACCTGTCCAGCAAGGTCAAGTCGGTGCTTCATGCCAAGAAGAAAAGCGGCCAGTATCTTGCCGCCTACGCTCCCTACGGATACCGCAAGAGCGAGGAGGACAGACACAAGCTGGTCATTGACGGGGAATCCGCCGCTGTTGTGCGGCAGATATTCCAGATGCGTCAGTCCGGCATGGCCTATGGGAAAATCGCCGCCGCCCTGAATGAGAAAGGAATTCTCCCTCCCCGCTGGTACTGGGCGGTCCATTACGGAAATGGCAGCTGCAAGTATTCCCGGCTGTGGGCTTACGCAACCGTCCGAAGCCTTCTGAACGATGATGTTTATGCCGGTACGCTCACACAGAACTGCACCGGTTCCCGTTCCTATAAGGATAAGACCATGATAAGGAAACCGGAATCGGAATGGATTTCCCATGAGGGCGCGCACGAGGCAATTATCGGGCCGGAGCTGTGGGAGGCTGTCCAGAAAATCAATCAGGCGGCGAAACAGATTTCCGCTAACAATACGCCGCCCCAAGCATCTCTGTTTACCGGAAAGCTGGTCTGCGCGGACTGCGGGCATCCTCTGGTTGCCGCCCGCGAAACACAGCGCCGGAAAAATGGCACTGTCAAGCACTATACTTCTTATTTCTGCTCCCGGTTTGCCACTACCGGACATAGCATCTGCTCCTGGCACCGGATTTTTGAGATCAGCTTGAAAAACCTGGTGCTGAGTGAAATCCGGGCGCATGGAAAAGCGGTTGCAGCCGATGAAGCCGCTGTACTGGATAAGCTGAAACAGCACATCCAATCCGCAAGCGCCGCTCAACAGGAGGACAGCCGACAGGAAATCAGCCGTTTGCGGCGGCGTTTGGAGGAGCTGGAACAGATCACCGCAAAACTTTATGAAGATAAGGTAAGGGGGGCAATCAGCGGCGATTCCTTCTCGGTTCTGATTCAAAAGAACGAGCAGGAACGCATCCAGAAATCGGAACGCCTGGACAGTCTGTTAGCCGGGGAACGGAAAGCCCAGCAGGACATCGCCAATATCCACCAGTGGGCCGGAACCATCCGGCAGTATCTGGACTTGCAGGAACTGAACCGGGAAATCATTGAGGAATTGATTGACCGCATTGAAGTTGGAGAACGAACCGTCATAGACGGTCAAAGACACCAGGACATTAAAATCTACTACCGCTTTGTTGGGCTGGTGTGATTGGGCAAAAAAGCGCCTGACCGCATCAGCAGCCAGACGGAAACATTCTGTAACAGCAACGATATTTGATTGTTGCACACTGATTTGTCGAATTGGAGAGAAATTAGCAGTTTACCCCTCCCAAATGCCTCGTGTTCTTCATAATGTTGCGGAACGGGGTAAAATCATCGTCCCCGTTCAGGCTGTCCACACCATCATTGATAGCGATCAGCCGGACGCCTTTCTGCCGCAAAATCTCCATGACCTGACCGACTTTCAGATAGTCGTGCCCTAGGCGGCTCATGTCCTTAATGACGATGGCCTCCACCCGTCCGGCTTCAACTTCCTCCATTATCGCCAGAAAACCGGGCCGGTCAAAACGGGTGCCGGAAATGCCGTCATCCGTGAAGTGGGTGGGGTTCGGAAGTCCGTTCCGGCGGGCGTATTCCTCCAACATCTGCTTTTGAGACGAGATTTGTCAAGGAGTGTTTTTGCAAAGCAGTGTGCAATTTGCGTTGACAAGCAGCAAAAAGAACGCTATAATAACGCCGTTATCGATAATGATATTATTATTTAGGCGCAGAGGGAGGAAGACATGGCCAATAGAGATCACTCCCTGGATGATGGGATCATTCAGGCTGCATACTCGGAGTTTCTTGCTTAGGGGCATCTCGTCATATCGATGCGCCACACACCGCCGGTCGTCCGGATCTCATTTGCCTCAAAGCCCGCTGAGCTTCCGAAGAACTTCGGCGTCTGCGTGGCGAAAATACCCGGCACCTTTTTATATAGTCCCGGGATGCGCATCAGCCGCAGGAAGGCCTTTTTCAGCCGATATGCCCGCGGTTCCACATAGCCGTGAACGGTTTGAAGTGCCTCCTCCTTGGGCATGACCGTCTGGAGCGTCTCGTAGCTCGCGATACCCGGCAGGATCTGACTTTCGAGATGCCGCAGCCTTTCCTTGCCCGCCCCGGCGTGCTCCGAGCGCAGCTCGCCCAGCCTCTGTTCAAAAGCGGAATTCAGCACGGCTTCCTGTTCCGGAAATCTTTCATGCGCCGTTTTTCGGAACGCCTTTGTAAGATAGCTTTCTTTCATAGATTTGTCTCCCGCTTAAAGCTTCTTCTTTTTATACCCGCAGTCGCAGTATGGGCCGCCTGCGGCAAGGGTGTGCTGCCGCACAAAGTCGGTCACGCCGCCCGCCTCGCTCATGGTGTAGTCCAAACGGCACAGGGCAGGGGTCAGGTCGTACAGCCCCAACTCCTTCATCATCACACAGATACCGCACTTTGTAAAACGTCCCTCGTAGCCGCTGCCGTCCGGGTATTCGTAAAACTCCATGTTCCACGAGTAGGGATTGCGGTCGGCGGCCTTCAGCGCGGCAGTGGCTTTCATGCCGGCGATGTCCTTTTCGGTGAATTTGCTCTTTCCGCTCTTGCGGCAGAACCACTGCATGGGCGCTGTCATCATGGATTTTGCGTAGTAATCCGTCAGCCGTTCCACATCCGGACGCTCCGGCATGGAGAGAATGAATGCGCCGATCATGGCGCAGTTGACGAGGTTCATCTTGAACCGGTCTACCTTTTCAAATTCCGGCAAACCGGCAATGATCCTTCTGTATTCAGACTTTGCTTTTTTCGTGATGGCTTTTGAGATGTCTGTATCATAGCCCAGCACAGCGGTCAGCTGCTTTTGAAACGAGCCGGCAAACAGCATCCACATTCCAAAGGGCATCCCCGCGCACTTCATTGTAAGTACCTCCCGGCCTCCGCTTCCAGCTCCTGCCACACCGGATAAGCCGCGCCATTTTCGTCAAAGAACCTCTTAATGTCCCGGTTTAGTGCGCTCATTTCGTCGGTGGCGTTCATGGCGTGGTCGGAGGCGCAGAGCTTGCCCAGCGAGGTGGCGCACATCAACTTGAAAAATCGCAGACAGGTTTTGCGGTACTTTTTGCTCTCGAAATCTGCATCCGCCTTTGGCAAAATCTCATGTCCCGCGTTTTTTATGGCACGGTAGCCCTCTATGTTGGCGTCAATGAGCCGATTCAGGTATGTCGTATTTCCCCTGAGCTTTTTCAGATTGCCGTCCGTTTTATAGCAGGCAAAGGCCGCCGGCATCACAAAAGCAGCATGGCAGAGCATATAATCCTCCATGTTCGGCTCGTAGACGACTTTGTATTTGGTACCGCGGAAAATCTCTCCGATCAGTCCCGCATTGGAGGCTGCGCCCGACAGCTGCCCGACGGTGATTTTTTTCAAATCGATGGAAACCATCCGGTCAGATTCCCGATGCCCCGCCGAAAGCGCAAAGGCAAACAGAACGTTCTTCCCCGGCAGCGCCGCCGCCAGTGCTCTTGGACGCACATTGTTCCCCACAAAAACAATGTTTTTCGTCTGATTCTCTCGCAAGGTATCCAGAGCGGAATCCAACTGCGTATAGCGCAGAACCACAAAGATCACATCATACTGTGCATCCGGCGCAAGCTTTGTCACCACCGGAATGCGGCTGACTGAGGTGCGGGGCGAGAATTTGTCCTTGACCCGCAGCCCATTTTGTTTGATCTCTGCTGCCCAGTTTCCCCGGGCAAGCAGGGTCACATCCTTTCCGGCGCGGAATAGATTCCGTGCCAGATTGCATCCCAAAACGCCCGCACCATATACCAGAATTTTCATTTTCTGCCTCCGAATCTGATCTTTACGATCTGCATTTTCATCATTCCGTCGCCGACCTTGGCGAGAAAGCGGAAAAAGCCGCTGACGGACGGGTCCTTCAAATCATTGTAGCCCAGCATATAGCCCCGGCTGGTGACCTGCAAACGGCTGTCCCACGCACCAATCTCTTTGGGAGCATCGGAAACCGCGAAATACGCGCCAACATCCTTGATTTTCGCGCTTTTGAGCCATGTTTTTGCGATCATCTTCACCGCTGTCCGGTTGGTTGCGTCAAATACCAGCACGCCGCCGGGGAAGGCGTCTGCCATGGCCTGCACCAGTGCCTTGACCTGCTCCGTCAGAAAGTAGTAGAACACCCCGGAGGCAAAGAATACCGCACCGTTTGAAGCATCAATTTGAGAAAACCACGCCGTGTCGTTTAAATCACAGGGAACGTTTTGTTCCCGATCTCCGGCGGACAGCAGCTCGTTGCGCACGGTGATGACATCGGGGAAGTCCAGATTATATATCTTGCAGCTACCGTTGTCGCAGGCCTTGTCGGTGCTGTCCAGCCCGCAGCCCAGATTGACCACCGCCGCGTTGGGGTGGTCTTTCAGATAATCCCGCACCTCAAAGGCAAGGTCATTCTGCCGCATGGCCACCTCCAGCGCACCGAACCGCTGCATCAGGCTGCGGGACTTTTTCTCCGCCGCTGAAAAGTCGTAGTCGATCTGATCGATTAGACGCACCGCCGTCTCGTCCCGATAGATGTTCGGGTACAGCTCCGAACACAGCTTTCGGGAATACAGCGGAATGATCAGCGTCTCCTGCACGGTGTTTTTTTCAATTTTGTGTTTCACAGGTATCTCTCACTTTCTGATGAAGGGAAGTTCCGGCATACCGTCATGCTCAATGATGTATGCCAGCATTTCAGCAAAGCCCTTCGGATCGCGTATCTGATATTGCATGTGGTCATATCCCTCAAATACGGGATAATGGCCGTAGGGGTAGGCTTTCATAACCGCCTGACGGTATTTGAAATGATCCTCTATGCTGCCAAACTCGAAATAGCTGCCTTTGAAATTCTTCGGGAAGTGACGGAAAGGATTTATCCTCCAGGCTGTCCGAAATCTGCCGCCGCAAATTTGTATAGGTCAGATTTTCCCCTGCGGCTATAAAATACGGCTTAATGCTCTCGTCATCGCACCACAGAATCTTTTTCAGGGTTTCACCCTTCGACCAGTACAGGCTCTTGATGGCCAGATACAAAAACGGCGTCATAATGCGGCGCGTTCCTTTTCCGATTTGCGCAATCTGCCCGCCGTCAAAGAAAACGTATCCAATGGGCAGCTTCGTGCTTGTCAAAAACGCCATGGCGAGATCAGCACCGATCGAAGAAGCCACAACCAGTTCAAGGCATTCCACTCCCTGCGATTTCAGGTATTCTTCCACCTGAAGAACCTCGTCCGCCTTGCTGACATATTTCTGCCCTTTGCAGTACACAGTGGAGGTAGGCAGAATACAGAAATACCGATCCTGTAGATATTTCGCAATCGGTTCGCTGTTTTCTCCCGTCACGCCCATTGCATGAAAAAACAGCACCGCAGGATGATTCCTGTTGCCATAAGTTTGAAACATCATTGATATCGCCTCAGCTTTCCATAAGAAACATCATAATTCCCGCAAGCACCGCCGCTATGACTGCCATACCCACTGTGCCGAATAGCCATTTTTTGCCCTTATCCTTAGCAGTGATATAGGGCTTCAGGTCTTCCGTTTCCGGGATTTCCCATGCGCTCGTATGTCCCACCCAATAGCCATCAATCAAAAAGCGGTCAATGAGGTTCATCACGGATAAGATGACCAGCAGCTGCCAGAAGCCCGCCGCAAAGCCACGCGCACCGTTTATCCCATAGACACAGACCAGCACATAGGCAATATATCCGGGAACACAGACGGCTTTGAAAATCAAAGCATTTCGCTTTATTTTCGCGTGTGTTGTAAGCCCCAGTTTTACACACCTATCCTGAACTTCAGGGCTGTAAAGGTGCACCATGCCAACAGCCCCTTTGCGGATGCCCACGGCACAGACCAGAACCAGCAGAGTCCCCAGCCCAAGACCCTCCAGAATTGTTTGTAAAATCATTCCTGTTTCCTCCAATCCTACCCCAGCGCCACATCCAGCGTCATCATCACGCTGAAGCCCACGGCAAAGAAAATCGTGCCGATGTTGGAGTGCTTTCCCTGTGACATCTCTGGGATAAGCTCCTCCACCACGACGTAGAGCATGGCTCCCGCCGCAAAGCTCAGAAAATACGGCAGCGCCGGGATCACCAGCTGCGCTGCGAGAAGCGTCAGCACCGCGCCGATGGGTTCCACCACACCGGAGAGTACGCCGCCGAGAAATGCCTTACCCTTGCTCTCGCCCTCCGCGCGCAGCGGCATGGAGATGATCGCGCCCTCGGGAAAATTCTGAATGGCGATGCCAAGGGACAGGACAAGTGCGCTTGCCGCCGTAATTTGCGTATTTCCCGCAAGAAAGCCCGCGTACATCACGCCCACCGCCATGCCCTCCGGAATGTTATGCAGGGTCACCGCCAGAACAATCATGGTGGTACGGCCCAGTCTGCTTTTCGGACCCTCCGCCTGATTGCTTCCCACATGAAGGTGGGGAATCAGATGGTCGAGCAAAAGCAAAAACAGCACGCCGACCCAGAAGCCGATAAAGGCAGGGAGGAAGGACAGCTTGCCCATGCTCTCCGATTGCTCGATGGCAGGGATCAGCAGACTCCATATCGCCGCCGCCACCATCACCCCGGCGGCAAAGCCCGCAAGGGCGCGCTGCACCAGATCGCCAAGGGCTCTTTTCATAAAAAACACGCAGGCCGAGCCCAGTGTTGTACCCAAGAAGGGGATCATGATTCCGAGAAAGGTTTCCATTTGTTTCACCGCCTTTGCATTGCAGTATTATTTGTTTCTCCTGAATCCCGCCTCATCCCGGTATTCGGGATGCTCCTTTAAGTAAGGGTCTTTGTCGCCGCAGATGGTATGGTCGCATCGGCAGCCGTCCACGCAGGTGGTCGCCCGCACAAACGCTCTGTACATCAGTCTCCTCCAGAACGGCTTGTTGCAGTCCACGAATTTCAGTTTGCGGAAGGTCGGAAGGATCAGGTTTTCCTCCATCTCCTCGATCTCACGGAACGATGAAACCGCTTTGCAGACCACATAATAGCTCATAATGGCGATGCAGTCGTAGGTGCCGCCTACGCCGTTGTGGAAGTTCCGTTTGCCGCCCAAATCGGTGCGCCAGTCGGAGAGAAAGTCCGCATACTGCCGCTGTACCTGTTCCCATATCGTCTCCTGCTCTGCTTCTGAGTAGTGCAAGGCGATTTTTGCCCGAATCTCTTTCTTGCAGGGTCTGGAATACAGCACGTGACTTTTGCGGTCGAATAGGAGCTTCTTGTCTTTCATCTGTTTGTTTTCGTCCTTGCTTTCTGTTTTGCGCACGAAATCGTTTAGTCCGCTTTTCGGCAGGCAAACCATGCCATGCTCTTCACATTTCCCAGCGTTACGGCTGCGTACATGCGTTCCAGCCGGTTTTTCAGACTGGAAGCTGTCTCGTAGGGCGGCGTGAAAAACCCTGTCTTTTCATAAACATGCCGGACAAACCAATCCGTCCGCCTATGCTCATCCTTTACATAAAAGCAGCCGCAGAATGTTCCGCCGGGTTTCAGCACCCGAAACGTTTCTCGGTAGGCTGCCTCTTTGTCCGGAAACGCATGAAAGCCATTCAGTGACAGAACAACATCGAACGTGCCGTCCGCATAAGGAAGCGCACTCACATCGCCCTGCCGAAAGGTCACATTTTTCAAGTGCAAGCGCTCTGCCTTTTCCTGCGCCTGCCCCATCATATCCGCTGAGTAATCGAGGCAAGTGATGTCCGCCTCCGGCATCGTTTGATAAACCAGCATGGTCAGAATCCCTGTTTCGACAGGTACCTCAAGCAGCTTACCGGAGAAATGCTCCGGAATCCCGGACAGCGCCTTTTCCAGATAATCGTCGCATTCCGCCTTGTTCATTGCCCACACCAAACGGCACACTGCTTTCCCGCTCAGGGTGGAGCAGGTGATCATGCCGTCATAAAAATTATTGCCGCCCGTCATGCGGTATGCGCTGCGAATAGCTTCTTTTCGTTCCATGGTCTTCCCTCTGTGTTCCAATCATCATACGACCTTTCTGAGTTCATTTCTTCAAAAAATCCACGATTTTCCCGAATTCCTCTTTTGCCTCCTTGAAAATCGGCAGCATACAGTAGCAATGCACCATCTTCGGACGAGCGGACACCGTATACGGAACTTTCGCTCGTTTGCAGGCGTTTTCAAAATCCGGCAATGCGCCGTAAAGCACCTCGTCAGCAGAATAGAAGAAATGAATATCGCCTACGCCGGTAAAATCTCCCCGGGAGCCGGAGAGCATATAGTCCGGCACATTGCTTTGGCCATGGCGCATGAACTTCTCCACCGTTTCCATAAAGGTATAATCAATGGAAACATCCCTTTTATTGAGTGCCTGCATCCGCGCCTTTTCCTCATCATTCCACGGCACTTCGCCGGGAGATACGGCAACGATGTGCCTCGGCTGCGGCAGCGGTTTTTCCTGCGCATTGTTGTGCGCCGCGATTCCCAAAGCCAGTGCGCCGCCGGAAGAAAATCCGCAGGTGCTGACATTTCGGCCGCCGTACAGTTCAATCATTTTCCGGTAACATTCGTACACCATCGCGTAGGTTTCGGTGATGCAGTGCTCCATGCAGAGTGGGTAAAACGGAAACCACACATCGCAGCCGGTTTCGCGGCAGAGCTTGCGTATCACAGGCAGGTCGCCCTTATCCGGGCCGATCACCATGCCGCCGCCGAAGAAGTAGAGAATCGCACGCTTGGATGGCTTTTCATTTTCTCTAACGATCAGGCAGGGAAAGCCGTTCACTGTAATTGTTTCATAATACGCCTTACGGTCGGTGGGCGTAAAAACGCCGCGGTGCCGGTTCTGCTTTTCGATTTCCTTTCGCAGTGCATCCTCCGGCAAGGCAAACGTCTTTTTCGCGCCGGAGAGCTTATACGCCGTGCGCAGGATGGATGCAATAATGCTCATACTTGATCTCCTCATTTCCGCGCCGTGACGCAGAGCCAGTTTTTCTTTTTGTGTATCTGCACCTCGTGAAAACCCGCCTGCTCCAGATACGCCTTTAATTCAATGTCCTTGTAGATGGTCATGCCGCCGATGAGCTTCGTCCACTTCTCATCCCTGTCCGTATCGCCATTGCTCTCGTTGCAGATGAGAAATGTCCCGCCGGGCTTCAGCACCCGATGAACCTCCCGGAAGCACCGGGGCGGGTCGGGCCAGAAATAGACGGTTTCAAAGGCCGTCACCGCATCGAACCAGTTATCGGCAAACATCATATCCGCCACGCTGCCTTGCAGGACGGCACAGCGGCCCTCCGCTATGGCGGCACCATTGACCTTTTGGGATTTCTCTACACTGACGGGCGAATAGTCGATGCCCTTCACGATACCCTGCGGGCATTTTTTCAGCAGTCTTTTCATGTTCGCCCCGCCGCCGCAGCCGCAGTCCAGCACCTTGGCATTTGATGAAAGCGGCAAGAACTTCATGCCCCAATCTGCAAGGGGCGCATGGAACAGATTCATCATGTTCAGCATGACTTTCCCACCAAAGCCGGTAGGCTTGCGGGTGTTTTCGAAAAACGACATCCTTCGTCACTCCTTTTCCAGAACGATGATCTTGTTGGAAATATTCCGCACGACGGGCAGCCTGTCCAGCAGCTTGTAAATTGGCGCAAATGCCGCCATGCCCTCGGTTAAGCTGTGTTCCTCCACAAACCGAAAATCCGGCAGCAGTTCGGCAAGTGCTTTCCCATTCTTGATTCCCCAAGTAAATTTTGCGTTGCTTGCGTCAATGGATTTCTCCTTGAAGTGCCGCACCATCACAGGATTCATGGTTTCCACAAATACAGTGGCTTGGGAAAAGCGGCCGGAAATCACTGCGAAAATTTGCTGCACATCTTTTGCGTTCAGGTACATTGTCAGCCCTTCCATGAGGATCAGCACCGGCACATTCTGCTCGCTGATTTCTCCGCCCCAATCTTCCATGGCGGACATGGCAATCTGCGAAATCGTGCCGCTTTCCGGCAGAAGCTTTTCCCGCACCGCCATCGTTTCCGGCAGGTCGAGGTTATACCAATGCGCATAACCCGACATCCGATAGCAGCGGGTATCCAGCCCGCAGGCGATATTGACGACCACCGCACCTGAATGCGCCGCAAGCCACGATTTTGTCAGTTTATCCAGCACAATGGTCCGGGCAATGACGCCGCTGCGCATGGCCGTATCCTTGTCCGCAAGGGAAAAATCGTAGTCCAGCTTTTCGATGAGTTCTTCCGCTTTTGCGTCGTGGATCGCACCTCTGCCGCTGCTCTCTTTCGCCCTTGCATAAACGGTTTGCAGCATAGTCTCCGGCACGCCGGAGAGTTTGATCTTTTCTCTCATATCATCTTTCCTCCGCTTGCGTAGTCAGAAAATTTTCCGCATACCGGCAGAATTTTTCCGGGTGTACCATCACTAGCTCCGCATGGGCCATCTTGGGGATGCCATGGATGCGCGCCTTAGGAAAATAGCGCTTGATGAACCGGATATCCCGCCTGCGATCCTTCTTTTCGTCGTCGCCGTACCAGTAGATGATTTTCGCACCGATTTTAGCGGAGCGCTTCGGAAGCGCATAGTTGTTGGCAGACCAGAATACATTGCGGATCGTCCGATCGGAAAAGGTTTTGAGATAGGCTTCCATGGCGTCGTACTCCTTTTTGGGGTCGTGCCCTGCGGGGGTGAACCGTTCCGGCGGAAAAGCTGCTTCCAGAACCTTTCGGCTGTTTGCCGCCATTTTGAAGGACAGCACATCCCGAGCCAGCAGCAGCTTTCGCACTAAGAAGGGCAGCTGATAGGGCGTGATCCCGCCGTCGATGATGGCCCGGTCGATGGGCATTTCCCCCAATGCCAGCATACGGGTCAGGCAGGCCCCGCCCATGGAGCAGCCATAGGCCCCACCTAGACGGGAGATGCCGTGGCTCTTCAAATAGGAAATCACCTCGTCCACGGTCTGCTCGACTGAGGTGAAATCCCCGGGGTACTCCGGTTGATGGCCGTCATATACCACCTGAAAAACATGCCATCTCTGAGAAAGCAGCGTGATCGTGTCGGCAAAAGCCCATACAGGCTCTGCCGTGCAGGGGAAAAACAGCAGCGTCCGCTCCTGCGCCTGCCCGTGTTCCAATATCTGCATGGCTCACCCCTCCGATTTCACGCACTCTGCGTAAGCCAGCGGGAACGAGGCTTTCAGCACGGTGCTTTTCTGCACCGTCCAGCCGTTTTCCCTAAGAAATGCCAGATATTCGTGGCTTGTCCACTTGCTGTGCAGCGGAAAGCCTGCCAGCTTCATAAAAAATGCTTTGACCTTTCCAAAGAAAGCGTTATCTGCGTGGGTAAAGGTCGGCGCAACCAACACGCCGTCGTCCTTCAGCACGCGACGAATTTCAGAGAGGGCTTTCTCCGGTTCCGGTACAATGTGCAGCGCATTGACCACGATCACCACATCGAAAGACTGGTCAGCATAGGGCAGATGGAACATATCCTGCACCGAAAAATAGAGTTTCGCAGATTTCACGCCCTGTTTCGCCTGCTCGATCATCTCTTGGGAAGCGTCGGTAGCTTCAATATGGTCAGCAGAGCGGACGATATGTTTGGCAATCAGCCCTGTGCCGGTCGCCAGTTCCAGCACGGTTTTTTGCCGTACCACAGGGCGCAGCAGCTCGTACAGCCGCTCGTAAGCCGCTGCATCCTTGCGCATGAAGCGGTCGTACCGCCCGGCGTTTTTATCCCAGAAATTTTGACTGCTTCTCATGATTTCGCCCTCACAACGAGATGTTAAATTTCTCTATCTCCTATAGATGGTGCGAATAAGTTAGAATTGGCTAACTATATTCCTTTTGAAAAGCCGCATCACTGCGGCTTTTCCGCTTATGCAAATAGCTCCCGGCAGGCGCCCCGCACCAGCGTTTCCAGCACCTGCGGATAGAGCACCCCCATTTGCTCCTGATGGGAGACGGTTAAAATCAGGCCCCGCACTGTGGCGGTAGCCAGCGCCATACCGCCCTTGGGCTGCAAGCCGCCCAATTCCAGCAGGGTACGGATGTGCGTCTCGTCATCGTGGTAGTGGGCGGTCTTCACTTCCTCCGGCAGGCGGTGCAGAAGAAAATCTGCGTCGTTTTCGATGAACACGAAGGCTTTTGTCTTGGAGAGCCAACGGCAGGCCGCTAAAATCGCCGCTGCCGCGCGTTCGGCAGGAAGCAGAGTTGCGTTCTCTTGCAAGGACTTCTGCGCTGCCGCGAAGCACTCGGTATGGATGTCCTCCAGTACAGCGAAAAACAGCAGTTCCTTGGATTCAAAGAATTTGTAAAATGACCCCTTGGAAATCCCAACAGCCTCCGTCAGCTGCCCCACAGAGGTTTTCCGCATCCCGATGGTAATGCCGCAGCGTCGGGCCGCTCGGGTCAGGGCCTTGCGGATCTGTTCATTCTGTTCGTCTGTAAAAGCCACTGCGCACGCTCCTTGGATTTATGACCACATTTACCATTTTAGTCAAATTGTAGCACGGTTCGAAGATGTTGTCAACGGCGTCGTTTTGCTTTCCATCTCAAACGGCGCAACAGCACCTTTTCCAGTCAAGATTTTCGGATGAATCATAGGTGATTCACTCTTGGGCTATTGGCAGGATTCAAGGAGAATTTCGCTTTTGTGGGCAAGGTGAATCAACGGTAGATTCTCTCTGGGAAATATACGACTTTGTACGCGCATCGGGATGGGTTGCTATCGTTTCTTGGAGGAACGTGTTTTGCGAGCATAGCATTTGGATATCCACAACGCATTTTTGGGGTGAACCCCAACCCCCCCCGCAGTCACGCAAATGTTACGATTTTTTCAATTCTGGGCAGTTTTTATTGAATTTCCATCAAGATTTGCGGGGAAAGTGTACCCTTACGCCAGAACAGAAAATAGATAAGAGGCCCGGAGGGCTTTACCAAAATCGGTAAAGTCCTCCGGGTCTCTTTTTTCTCTCCGGAAGGTGTATTCAAATAGGTTATGCGAAACAACAAAAAAGGAGATGAGCAAATGGCAAAAAGAAGTGTTCATTATGCCCGCGGACCTCCAGAGTGAATCAGAATTGATTCACTCTCTTGAATCAAAACCGAAAAAGTGAATCAAACCTGATTCACTCGCATACCGCGCCCAAACGCGCCCTGTTTGGGGCGGCTGCAACAAATCGCACACGGATACCGGCTGCGAGAGAAAACGCCGTTTGGGGCGTTTTTGGGGCTGTGGGGCGGCGCGAGCCGTACAACTTAACACTAGAGAGTAAAACTTACTACACGCAAAATTACGATACTATGAGATAATAGATGTATGCCAAACAAGAAAGGATGATGCAAATGACTTTTACGAAACTTCCGAAAGCAATCACTGCAGAAGAACTGCTCTCCACACCGCTACCGCCCGTAAAGTGGATTGTTCCTGGCTTGCTTCCGGCAGGGTTGGCATTGTTTGCAGGTCCCAGCAAGGCGGGCAAAAGCTGGCTGACATTGTGGCTTTGCCTGCAGGTCGCACAGGGTAAGCCTGTGTGGGGTCGGGAAATTGAGCCGCGCACCGTGCTGTATCTCTCGTTGGAGGACACGCTCAACCGCCTGCAAGACCGCCTGTTCCGGCTTGTGGGTAGCGAGGATACACCGGAAAAGCTGATTCTGCATACCGAATGCCAGAGTATCGGACAAGGTCTGGAGGAACAGATTACCAGCTTTCTTTACAACCATTCGGATACCGGGCTGGTAGTCATTGATACCTTGCAGAAAGTTCGTTCCTGCGACCAAAGTGGCAGTATGTACGCCAGTGACTACAAGGACGTTAGTGCGCTGAAATCCCTTGCAGACAAGTACGGCATCTGTATTCTGCTGATTCACCATCTGCGTAAGCAGGCAGCATCTGACCCATTCGACCAGATTTCCGGTTCCAATGGTCTGATGGGCGCAGCGGACACCACATGGGTCATGCAGCGAAAACGAACGAGCAAGAATGCTGACATTATTCTGACCGGGCGTGATTTGGACAGGCGAACGCTGTATCTGCATGAGGAAAACTGCATCTGGCTGTTGGACGAGGAAGAAACCGCCGAGGAGCAGCGGCTGAAGGCCGTGCCGGAATACCTTTGGAAAGTTGCGGAGTACGGCGAGCAAGCCGGAAAGTGGCAGGGGACAGCTACTGAGTTGTTATCTGCAGCTGGTGTTGACGGCGTTTTGCCCCATGCCAAGA